>Ga0194133_10007143_pt1 | contig 13486 bp, 17 predicted proteins | sample TA2KigOf40mmetaG_FD_155448 | JGI IMG/M metagenome (GOLD analysis project Ga0194133, IMG submission 155448) | Freshwater microbial communities from Lake Tanganyika, Tanzania - TA2015055 Kigoma Offshore 40m | ecosystem: Environmental > Aquatic > Freshwater > Lake | place: Tanzania: Lake...
TCATCGATGGTGGGTTCAATGCGGAGCGGTTCATCGGGTTTCTGGAAGCTCTGATTTCTGATGCGCCAAGGAAAATCATCCTGATCGTCGACAACCTGAAAGTGCACAAGGCCGCCCTTGTGAAGGACTGGCTCAGGGGCAAGAACGATCGGATTGAGCTGGCTTTCTTGCCGCCCTACGCCCCGGAGTCAAATCCGGATGAGTATCTGAACAGTGATGTCAAAACGAATCTGCGTTTGGGGCCGGTGAGCGAGAACCGGGAACAGATGATCGAAAAGGCCATGAGCTTCATGACCAGGCTATCCTCATGGCCCGAACGGGTACGGGCCTATTTTCAGCATCCTTCAGCCAAATATGCAGCGCAGCCCATTTAAGGGCTGGGTTAATGAGCTCTTGACGCGCTGCTGGTCGGCCGTCGTCGGCCCTTCGCGCTGGCCGGTGTCGCACTCATACCGGCGCACCCAGTTCAGCAGCGTCTGCACATTGCAGCCGATCTTTCCGGCAATCGATACGACCGTCGCCCACTGCGACTCGTACTCGTCGCGGTGCTCGAACACCATCCGAGCCGTACGTTCCCGGACTTCGCGGGAGCACCTCGATGACTTGCTCATGACTCCATCCTCTCAAAAGTTGGAGCCTCCACAAAACCCGGGGCGGTTCACGGATATACGTAGTGCCCTTTTCGATGCGCCGGATCCAGTCGAGTATTTTCGGATCGTATTCCGCCTCCACTGTACCGGCGAAGCGACCGGGAATGATCAGGATGTCCAGCTGCCCGACTTGGTCGAAGGCGGTGTCCGGGACAACCTACACACCTATAACCGTTCGGATCGGCCCGGGCTCACGCCGATCAACTGCGTCCTCGCGCCGGCCTGGCCCAACACGTAGCGCGGCCTGGTGGAGTCCAGGGCTTTCACGCTGTCATAGACAAAGATGACGATGCTCCTGATCGGCTTCTTCGACCTGCCCAGGATGGTATCCATCAAACAGGCATGGTCGGCACCCTGTACCTTGCCGAGCAGCTTGGAACTCAACGCCTCTTCTACCGCAGTCAGTGTCAGGTTTGCCGCGGCCAGACCCGTCGCGGCAGGTGTGGCCGGCACCGGCAACGCCCGAAGATGGCGCTCTGAAACCGCATAGGACCATCCGTCTTTCTTTTCCAGGTGAAAGGTCTTGACACTCGACGTCTGGCGCTGTAGCATCTAGGCATAGTTGTCGCCAGTTGCAGTACAACTGGTGATCTGATCGAATGATCGAGACGGCATCAATGCCGTTTGCAATCAGAGCAAAAAGGCTCACTTGGTGCATAGCAGCACCCAGTGGGCCTTTTTGATTTTCATCCCGGAAAGGGCGTTGAATGACAGTAACTGCAGGAATCGATCTGCTGCGCGGCCGACCGACACCCGCCATTGGCAGCACCGAGGCTAAGCTGCAGCAGCGCAAGCTCGACGCGCTCGTCCGCGGCGTACACCGCATCGCTGACGCGGCCGCACTGCCGTTCGGCGTGCACCTTGTCGGTGTTGGAGGTGCCGGCACCAGGGTGGTCGAGCAGTTCCTGCGCGACGCGCCCGATGGCCTGCTCGACGTGCCTGGCTCGCGACTGACAGCGCTGGCGGTAGACATCGGCGAGCAGGACCTCGGCCCGGTGCGGGCCCTGGCCAGCCGCTTCGACAGCGGCCGCTCCCAGATCGAGGCCCTCTCGCTCGCGCTGCCAGAAGCCGGGCAATTGCAGGAAACGCTATCGAACTACTGCGACTTCCTGAAGCTCGAGTATCCAATGTACCACCCGAACCCAGACGCGGGTTCCTGGCTGCCCGCGCAGGCAGCGACGGCGCGGGTCGGCGAGCGGCAGTCCCGGGCCTTGGCCAAAGCCGTCTACGGCCGCGCCTTCTACGAAGGGGATCGGCCGATGGCAGCCGCGCTGAGGCGGTTCGCCCGTAGTGTCGAGGCAACTCAGGGCGACGCGGTGGTCTGCCTAGTGTTCGGCCTGGCCGGCGGCACCGGCAGCGGCATTGCACTCGACCTGGCTCGCCACCTGTCGAACGGGCTGTTCGGCCGTCGCGTGCTCATCACCGGAATCGGCATCGCGCCTCATGCTGACGAGGCGCTGGCCGACGGTGGCGCGTCTCTTTTCCCGGTGCTTGCCGAACTCGACGTGCTGTGTGACGAAGAAAAGAACCGCGGAGTCACGCTGTCGTGTGGTGACCTCTACAAGAACCCGTTCACAGCTGGCTTCGTGGTCGTCCCTCAACCGCCGGGGGCCGATGTGGCGGCGACTCGCGCGGTGGTCAACACTGAGCTGGTGACACTGTTGCAGCACCGCCGTGGCGCCAACCTCTGGGAAGCGCTACGGCTGCTGAACTGGGTGGCGGCGCCGTCAACCCAACACTCGGCTGCACGCACGCCTTGGGGTGCGCGCTGGATCCACCTGTACGGCTACGGCAGCGCACATACCGCACCGGTCGGCGTAGACGTTTTAGCAGCGCTGGGCCTGTCGCCGGGCTATGCGCCTGAGTTCATCGAGCTTCGGCAGGCTGATGGCGACGATCCAAGCGCCACCGCCAAGGCATGGGCTGCGGCGCTCGATGCCGCACTGCTGCCCGAGGTGCCAACCCACTTGGTGCCCGGCGCACCAGCTGGTACCGTGCAGTTCCTGCTGCCGCGACTAGCCAAGACGGATCTCAGCCTCTTCGTGCGGGCAAGGGACGCCTACGACAGGATGCCCGTCGCCGACCGGCTGGCGGCCCATGCGCTGCTACTCGAACAAGGCGTGCTTCTTTGCGAGCCATCGCGCCGCATTGAAGGCATGGCCGGCGCGAGCCTGGGCGACGGTGGCCACTGGATCGCGGTGCCGCTGGACGCGCTGCGTGGCGAAACCGGCTGAACTGCTGGCACTTCACAGGAGATCCTGCCATGCCACTGGACTGGAAGACCGTCATCGACAAGTACGGACAAGGCTACATGGTACCCACGGTGGCGGGGGGCAAGTTCTTGAAGATTGCCTTCGTCGACGACGAGGCGATTCACATCGAATCGCCGATCTGGCAGGCCAGATTGCAACGCATCAACCTTGAGAAGGGTGTCGAGCTGATCGAGGCCGGGACCATCTCGCGCGACCCGGGCCTGTTTGTCGAGGACTACATGCTGTACGTAGCCAACGAACGCGCCACCTCGGTCGCGCACATCCTGCGCGACCTGGGTGTGCTCGACGCCACCGAAACTTTCTCCATCCGTTGCTGAGCCACACAATGGCAAGCACAACGGTTAACAGTGGCAGCGGATCTGACCCGTCCCGAGCACCACTGCCGCCGCCGGGCGACCGGCTGTTCCTCGTGCCCCCCGTTCGTCAATCATCTCAGACTGGAGCCTACTCATGACGTCATCCCTCTATAACAGCGCCACTGGCGTCCAGGCACCGCACTGCCTGCATGCCGTCGGCATTGGCCGCACCGGCGCGGTGTACATCGAAGCCTTGCTGCGCACTGGCGAGATAGAAGACATGCTGGTCGACCCACGTGCCACCTTCGCGGCAATGGTCGTCGATATCGGCGATCAGGACATGGGCGTCGTCACCGACTACGCCAACTCGTTCAAGAAGCGGCTAGAGTCACGTGGCATCCCGCTTGATCGCTTCCAGTTCCAGGCCATCGCCTTGCCGATCCCTGATAAGGCGGAGTTCTTCGAAGGCCTGAATCGCACCCGCGAGTTCCTCAAGCTCGAGTACCCGCGCTACTACTGGAACCCAAATTTCGAATCCTACGTGCCGCACAAGATCAAGATGCCGGCCGCTGGCGGGCATATTCCGCGTGTGGTAGCCAAGGGCATCTACGCCAACGCCTACTACGCGGGCGAGCGCCCCCTCGACGTGGCGCTGCGCAACTTCGTCGACCAAGTCGAGAAGGCCACGCTGCCCTCCTTGGTGATGGTCGCCTTCAGCATGGCCGGCGGCACCGGCAGCGGCATGGTCGTCGACCTTGCGCGCCACTTGTCGAACGTCAAGCTCGGCCGTCGCATTCCGGTCATCGGTGTGGGCCAGCTTCCGCACAGCGGCGACGGCGAGTACTACAACAATCCGACGACCTACACCACGCTCAACGACCTCGATTGCATGCTCGACGACGACAAGAACGGTGGCGTCACGGCGGTCTGGGGCGACCTTTATCGCAGCCCGTTCACTGGCGGCTTCTTCGCCGTCAACCCCGAGCAGAGCTGGGCGCGACTGACGGCCTACACCACCACTGGCGAAAAGGAAGTCCGCCAGAGCTTCAAGCAGCTGGTGACCAACCGCTTCGTCGCCGACTCGTTCATGCGCTTTGCCGTGCTCGACTACGGCCGTGTGCTATTCCGCGCGCTGCGGCCGGCCGGCTTCACCGGCGCACCGCACGAAACGCTGTCTGCCAAGTCGCGTAACTGGACGCTGTTCGATGTCGCCAAGCTTACCCACCCGGGTGTGCAGGTGCTGCCGGGCGAAGCCGGCTCGAAGTGGGACTCGGTGATCGCGCAGTGGATCGACTTCGTGCCGAAGTACAGCGGGCTGAAAGATGGGTTCAAGACCGATTACGCCGAGGTCCATGTGCATGCCTCGCGAGACATGGGTTTCGACCTCATCAGCAAGGGCTTCAAGGACTTGATCGCCAAGGACTACCTGCTGCCCAACGACTCGACATACCAGACCTACAACCACGAGTTCTTCGACGCGCTGACGGCCTACGCCAACGTCATCCTGCCCGGGGTGGCAAAGACCGATCTGACGGCGTTTTGGGCCAGCCAGAAAAACTACGACGCGCTGGAGTGGGAAGCCAAGCTCTACGAACACGCCTGGCTCATCGACATCGGCCCGATGCTGTCGGAGCCGGCGATTCGTTTCGAAGGTATGGCTGGCGAATGCATCTGGGGTTGTGCTTGCTGGGTAGTTGTGCCCTACGACCAGCTGCGGGGTGACAAGCTACCACCGCCGAACCGCAAGGTGATCATGGAAGAAGGCATCGCGATGATGACCAAGACCGTGGTCAAGACGCCGGGCGGTGACGCCAAGAAGCTGGCCAAGGCGCACGCCTGAGCCACCGCGTGAAGCCAGTGCACCGATGAGCCGACAGGCTCATCTTGATCGAACCGGGGCTGCCGACTTCGAGGCAGTCCCGGCATTGCAAACCGACCCGGATCAACATGAACCCCAGCCTCCAACCCTACCTGATCGAGCGCGAGCCGTACTACCGCGCCGCCGGCAACGAGGTCGCGCTGTTTGCGGCCGCGTTCGCGCGCGGCCTGCCGATGATGCTCAAGGGGCCCACCGGTTGCGGCAAGACGCGCTTCATCGAACACATGGCGTGGCGGCTGAAGCGGCCGTTGATCACGCTGGCCTGCAACGAGGACATGGCTGCGTCGGACCTCGTCGGGCGCTACCTGCTCGACGTCCAGGGCACCGTCTGGCACGACGGCCCCTTGACCACAGCGGTACGCCATGGCGCCATCTGCTATCTCGACGAAGTGGTCGAAGCCCGCCAGGACACCACCGTCGTGATCCACCCGCTGACCGACGAGCGTCGCATGCTGCCGCTGGACAAACGCGGTGAACTGGTCAAGGCCCACCCCGACTTCAGACTCGTAGTTTCATACAACCCGGGCTATCAGAGTGTCGCCAAGGACATGAAGCCGTCGACGCGGCAACGCTTCGGTGCGATCGACTTCGACTTCCCGGCGCCGGCTTTGGAGACCGAGGTCGTCGCGCACGAGAGCGGCGTCAACCCCGCGCTGGCGCTGCAGCTGGTGAAGATCGCCGAGCAGTCGCGCGCGCTGCGTGGGCGCGGCCTGGACGAGGGCATCTCGACCCGCATGCTGGTGCATGCCGGCGCTTTGATCGCGGAAGGCATTGGCGTCCACGACGCGTGCGCGCTGGCGATGACGACACCGATCACCGACGACCGCGACCTGCTAGTCGCGCTCGCCGGCTTTGTCGAAGCGCAGTTCGGGCCGCGGCGATGACTGGCAACGGCAACCTGCTGACGCGGCGGCTCGACGTGCTGCGCGGCATCGACCGCCCGACTTTCGACGTCCTGCTCGCCGATCCGGCGTGGCACGACGGTCTGGGCGCAACCGATGCCGCTTCGCTGGTCGACCTGCTGGCGCAGGTCGCCAGCGAAGCGAGCGATGCCGCGTTGGCGCTGGCGTCGCGCCTGGGCGACCTGATCGCCACGGTGCCTGACCCCAATGGCCTGCGAAAGTGGGCCCTGCACGGCCTGCAGCGCCACCAGCACCACCCGAAGGCCCGGCTGCGGTACTTCGAGCGCGACGACCCGCGACCGTTTGCCGATCAGGAGTCGGACGCCGACTCGGCCGACCTGCTGGCACGACGTGCCGCGCTGCAGGCCTACCTGGGCGGCTTTGGCGTCGTGACGCACGGCATTGAGCTGCACGAGCCGCAGGCCACCGGCCAGCCGCCGCCGGCCCCCGCCCTGGCCGACGACGTGATCCGCTTCCCGCGCCGCTGCGCCGTGACCTCCACCCAGGCCGACCGGGCCGCGCTCTACCGCGCCAGCATCGCGCACATTGCGGCGCACCTGCGGCACTCCCCGTTGGCGAGGCTGGCGGGCAGCCGGCGGCCTATGTTGCTGGCGACCATCGCCCTCATCGAGGACGCACGCGTCGAGCGCCTGATGCTGCGCGACTACCCCGGCCTGCGTAGCCTGTGGGGCGTGTTCCACACCGCCACACGCGAAACCGCGGGTTTCGACTACGCAGGCCTAGCGGCGCGGCTGGCGCGCGCATTGCATGACCCGGCCTATGTCGACAGCAACGCCTGGGTGCAGAAGGGCCGGGCTTTGTTCGAAGACGCAGCTGCCACCGACCTGCAAGACGTGGCCGCATTTGAGGCCGTGGGCCGCCAGTTGGCCATCGACGTAGAGAAAATGCGCCTCCCCTTGCTGCCGTCATATCGCCCGCAGCCGCCCTATCGCGACGACAACGCCCTGCTGTGGAACATGAACGCCGCGCTGCCGCTCGATGACGAGGCCACCGCGCCGCGAGAAGACTACGAATTCAGGTCGCGCGACCAACTCCCGGCCGACCTGTCAAACGTCGACGTCGACACGCGTCGCCGTACCCGCCATCCCGAGTGGGACCACCGGCTCGACGCGCTGCGCGAAGACTGGACGACGGTCATCGAGAGCGGCCCGGCAGCCTACCGCGGCGCAGTCAACCGGTTCGCACAGAAGCCGGTGCGACGCGTGCGGGGCCTCGAACAGACGCCAGACCGCTCGATCCGCCTGAACCGCCTGGCCGAGGGCGACGAGCTCGACCTCACCGCTGCCGTGGACGGCGCGATCCAGCAGCGCTCCCGGCTTGCCCCCGACGGCCGAATCTTCCGCCGCCACGGCCGCCGCCACCGGGCCACTGCCGTCGTGCTACTGATGGACCTTTCGGTGTCGACCCGGCGCTTCGTTCCGGGCAGCTTCACCACGGTGCTCGAGGCCGAGAAGCGCGCCGCACGGGTCGTCGCCCAGGCGCTTGACAGCGGGCGCGACCGCGTGGCGGTGCATGGCTTTTCCTCCAATGGACGCCACGAGGTGAACTACCAGCGCATCAAGGATTTCGACGAACCTTTCGGTGCCGAGCAGCAATCCCGGCTGGCCGCCCTGCAAGGCAGCTTGTCGACACGCATGGGCGCGGCGCTGCGCCACGCCAGCGCCGCGCTCGTTGGCCAGACGGTAGACCACAAGGTGATCCTCATGCTGACCGACGGCGAGCCGTCCGACGTCGACGTCGTCGAAGACGAACACCTAGTCGAAGACGCGCGCCATGCAGTGGCCAGCGCCGCGGCGCAGGGCATCCGCACGTTCTGCCTGACGCTGGACCGCCAGGCTGACGCTTACGTGCGGCGCATCTTCGGCAGCCGCAACTACCTGATCGCCGACCGCGCAGACGCCCTGGCCGGTCACACCGGTGACGCCCTGGTGCGCTTGGTGGCCCATTGAACGCAACGCTCAAGGAAGAGACCGTATGACCGCACTCACCCCCGCGCAGAAGATCCCGGTCACCGTCATCACCGGCTACCTCGGCTCCGGCAAGACCACGCTGCTCAACCACATCCTCAAGGGCCAGCAGGGTCGGAAGGTGGCGGTGATCGTCAACGAGTTCGGCGAGGTCGGCATCGACGGCCAGCTGATCGAGCAGGACGGCGACGAGCAACTCATCGAGTTCAACAACGGCTGCCTATGCTGCACCGTGCGCGGCGACCTCGTCACGACGATCGATAAGCTGCGCCAGCGCGCCGACGATCTCGACGCGATCCTGATCGAGACCACCGGCCTTGCCGACCCGGCGCCGGTGGCATCGACCTTCTTCGTCGACGAAGCGGTGCGCGCCGGCACCCGGCTCGATGCGTTCGTGACTGTCGTCGATGCGGTCAACCTCGAGAAGAACCTGGAGCAGAGCGTTGAAGCCCAGGAGCAGGTGGCCTTTGCCGACATCGTGCTGGTCAACAAGACCGACCTCGCCGACGAAGAACAGTTGCAGCGCATCGAGCGCCGCGTGCGCACGCTCAACCCGCTGGCCCGCATGCACCGCAGTGCCAACAGCGTGATCGACCTCGGCCTGGTGCTCGGTGTCAATGCCTTCCAGCTCGACGCCAAGCTGCAGGTCGACCCCGAGTTCCTCGGCGACCACGAGCACGAGCACGACGCGGCCATCGCCTCGATCGTGCTGCGCGAAGAGCGGCCAGTCGACATGAACCGCTTCATGTCGTGGATGGCGCCGCTGCTGCAGAGGGAAGGCGACCGTTACCTACGCACCAAGGGCGTCTTCAACGCCAAGGGCTTCAACGAGCGCGTGGTGTTCCAGAGCGTTCGAATGTTGACGACGATGGCGCGCTTCCACGCCTGGCGCGACGAAGAACCGCGACGCACCGAATACGTCGTCATCGGCCGCGACCTCGACCGCGAGATGCTGGTCGCTGGCCTGGCGAACTGCGTCGCCAAGTGAACCGCAAATCCCTTTCGCCCTCCTCGAGAACACCCGATGGACGCTGAGCTGATCTCCTTCTCTGGCCTGGTGCTAAGGTTTGGGCTTTGCCTGCGGCACGGCCTCGACACGGACCATATCGCCTGTGTATCGACGGCCTCACTTGGCAGGCTCTGAGCCCTGAACACCGGCATGCGAAGTGGATCTACACGCTATTCGCCACCGTCTTCGACACCGCCACGCAGGCGTCGGCATGGGGGTACGTGGCCAGCAACAAGGGCGGCGGCCTTCTCGCCGCGCTGGCCGCCGGGTTGGTGTCCACCCCCGGCATGGTCATTACCGACACGCTCGACGGGCGGATCGTCTTCCACGTCAACAGCAGCTCGCAGGCAGCCGGGACCTGGCTGCGCGATAGGCGCGTTCTGGGCTGGCTCATTGTTGCCATCTCGTTTGGCGTGGCGCTCTACAACATCGGCAAGGCGTTACTGCCGGAGATCGAGCTCGACGACCTCGCGTTCACGTTGACGGGGGCTGCGCTGATCAGCTTGATGGCCGTTATCTGGGCCTGGCTTGCCCACGCGCATGAACGTCCTCAGCCCGCTGTGTTGCGCAGCACCACCCAATCGCTTCATGCCATGACCGCACATTCTTAATAAGGAGAGCTCTGCCATGCGAATTCAGACCAACGACCGGCTGCCTGTGGCGCGGTTCAAGACCATCACCCCCTCTGGTATCACGGACCTCGAATCGGACAAGCTGTTCGCCGGCCGGAAGGTCGCGCTCTTCGGTCTGCCGGGTGCCTACACCCCAGTGTGTTCCGCCAGTCACCTGCCAGGTTATGTCACCAGCCATGACCAACTCAAGGCAGCTGGCTTCGACGAAATTTGCTGTGTCTCGGTCAACGACCCGTTTGTGATGGATGCCTGGGGCAAGCAGCATTGTGCCGGAGGTAAGATCACGATGTTGAGCGACTCAGACGGGTCGTTCACCAGAGCCATTGGCCTGGTTGCCGACTTGGGTGCGTTCGGGCTTCACGATCGCTCGGAACGCTATTCGATGATCGTCGAAGACGGCGTCGTGAAGAAGCTCGAGATCGAGAAGACGGTCTTCGACCACGACCGTACCAGCGCCATATGTATGCTGCGCGACTGATCGCAGCAAAGACGGCCAAGCATGAAAATTCCCTACTCGTCCCGCCGTGGCCGCAGCGATGTCGCCGGGTTATGCCTGCCCATCTGGCCTGCACCTTGGACCGGCATGGTGGTGCTGGGCTGTACGCCGGCTTTACTGCAGGCGCATACCGCCACCGATGAGCCATTGGCTGCCAGTGAACGCCTCGAAATTATCGGCCTTGGCGAAAAACACATCGGCAGGACGGTAGCGGCCAGCAACGGTGCCGTGGCAGGGCTCGACCTGTCGATACGCCCGTTGCTGCGTACGGCAGAGATGCTGGAAGCGGTCCCGGGCCTGATGGCGTTAAAGGCCCCGTCATCGGCAAGGCGAGCCGGTACGTTCTGCGCGGCTTCGAACTCGACCAAGGTACCGACTTCAGCCTGCTCGTCGATGAGGTACCGATGAACATCCGCATCCATGGCCAAAGCGAGGGCCAGGAGGGCCACCTCGAGCTGGGCAATCTGATCCCCGAGGTAGCGACCGGCATCGACTATTGCCGGAGGCCGCACCGTACCGACGCCGGCAATTTCAGCCTGGCCGGAATGGCCAGCATGACTACGGCGGTGCGATTCGAGTCGCCGTTCGGAATGGTGCAGGTCGGTCAACTCGGCTACGGGCCACGCAGCCTGCGCGTCAGCGTGCGGGTCCGGTTCTGACCTGGCCCACCATGAAAGACGCACGGAGACAGCGGCCGCCCCAACCCGCCTGCCTGGCATACCAGCGCCACCTGCTGGTGTGCACCGGCCGGCGCTGCGTAGCGGATTGCATGGACGCAGCAGAGCTTGACGCCGTCGGCCACCGGCTGATCCAGGGTAGGCTGCTGGCGAATGGGCCGCTGCGCGTCAAGCCCACACGCGCCGACTGCCTTGGTGCCTGCGGCAGCGGGCCGGTGCTCTGCGTGCAGCCCGACGGCGCCTGGTACTGGGGTATCACGCCGCCGGACATGGACCGCATCATCGAGCAGCACCTGCTCGGCGGGAGGGTGGTCGCAGACCTGCTTTTCCATGTGGGGCCGACTGGCACTGCGCCGGGGAGCACACATGAAGGCTGAGCCCCGCCGCGTACCTGGCGATCCAGCGTTCGTGTATGAGGTGCATGTCTTTTGCTGCACCAATCAGCGCCCGAACACGCACCGCCGCGGCTGCTGCGCCAGCAAGGGCTCGCAAGCGTTGGCCGACTACATGTGCCGGCGGGCTATGGTCACTGCTGCACAACGCCGCATCCGTATCAATGTGTCGGGTTGCCTGAACCTGTGTGAATACGGGCCGGCGATGGTGATCTACCCGGAAGGCGTCTGGTATCGCTACCAAACCGATGCTGACATCGAAGAAATCCTCGACCGGCACGTAGTCCGGGGCGAACGCGTTGAGCGACTTTTGATCAGGGATTTTTCAAGGCTGCACCAGTGATGTCATTGCCTGAGGAACAGCCCGGTCAGTCATTGCCGGCGTCGGCCTCCAGAAAAGTCTCGAGCAGCTTCTTCAGCTGCGCGGGCTTACGAATTCCCAGCATGGACTCGACGCCCAAGTGGTGCGCATCGACACGTTCTGTCAGCCGCTGGACCACCTCCAGCCCGAGATCGCTGATAGAGACCAGAACCCGGCCGTTGTCGTTTGCATCGGCGCCACGCTGCACGACGCCGTGACCGACCAGCTTGTCGATGTTCTTCGTCAGTGCGGGACCTTTAAACCTAAATCCGGCAGTTGCTGCCCCGTAATGGCCTGAATCCCGAGCGCTGGCGCGCAGTTGCATGGTTTCGGCACGCTCATCCGATGGGTGAGGCACAACGCAAGGCGCTGGCGGCGCGCGAACGAGGCGGGCAAGACCCGCAGCCGCAGGTGGTGGAGACGCTGGGCAGGCGCATGCATGTGCGCTGGGACGAGGGTGCGGCGGCCACACCGCACCGCCAGCTCGTGTTCTTTGCCGAGTTCCTGGCCACCACCGGCGTGTTCGAGCGCTGGGTCTCGAGCTGCCCGTTGGCCTACCGCAGCGGCAACGCGCCAGACAAGCGCGATGTGCTGGGCACGCTGATGCTGGGGCTGTTGGCCGGACACCGACGTTACGCACACATCACCGCGCTGCGAGGCGATGCCGTCGCGGCACAGGCGCTGGGTATGAACAAGGTGGTCAGCGAAGACGCGCTACGCCGGGCGCTCGAGCGCATTGACGAGACAGCCAGTGCCGCCTGGTTGCGCCCCAGCCTGATGCATTCAGTGCACGAGGCCCTGCAACGTCCCTGGGTGCTGGACATCGACGCGAGCGTCAAGCCGCTGTACGGCCGCCAGGAGGGCGCCGAGAACGGTTACAACCCCAGCAAGCCGAGTCGGCCCAGCCATGTGTTGCACACCTTTCTGGTGGCCAACTTGCGTCTGGTGCTGGACGTGCAGGTCAGCTCGGGCAAGCAGCACCAGCGTGCATGCCAAGGCGGCGCTGGGGCGGCTGCTCGACGAACTGGGCCAGCGGCGCCCAGCGCTGGTGCGCGGTGACTCGGGCTACGGCAACGAAGGCATCCTGCTCACCCTGGAAGAGCGCCAGCAGCCCTACCTGCTGCGGCTGCGTTAGACCAAGAACGTGCAACGCCTGGTGGCCCTGCAGTTTGCCCGCCAGGACTGGAGCCGCCCGGACCACCAGGGCTGCCAGATGGTCGAGGCCAGCCAGCAGCTGCACGGCTGGAGCCAGAAGCGCCGGGTCGTCATCGTGCGCCAGCGCATCCGAGGCGGCATCGCCCGGGAGCGAAGGGTCGACGGCAGACAGCTGCGACTGGACCTGGCGGGCCCGAGCGTGCACGACAGCGACAGGCTGTGGGAGTACACGGTGCTGGTCACCGATGTGTCCTATCCGCTCGAAACTACCGCGACCGGGCCGACGCGGAGAACGCCTTTGACGAATTGAAGAACCAGTGGGGGCTGGGCGGCTTCACCACCCAGCACATCAACCGCTGCCAGACAGTGGCCCGCAGCTGTGCGCTGGTCTACAACTGGTAGAGCTGGTACTGCCCCGGGCTGCCAACCCTGAGGGACGACTTGAAGCCATCACCAGCCGCCCGCTCCTGCTGGTTGCGGTGGGCAAGGCGGCCAGCCACGCCAACCAGACCACGCTGTACCTGACGCCCATGCATGTACGAGCGGACATCCTCAAGCGGCTGATTGCCAATGTCGGTGCGGCCTTGCAGTACGTCAAAGCTGCTGCGGAGCAGTACAAGACGATGGACCCCTGGGGCCGCTTGCTGAGCTACATCTGCGACCGCATCGCCCCCGGTCGAACCTTCCGAGACTTGGATGACTTCAACGCCCAACTGCTGGCCTGGATCAACGAGGTTGCCGATGTTCGTATGCATGGCACCACCCACGAGCGCCCG
>Ga0194133_10007146_pt1 | contig 13482 bp, 3 predicted proteins | sample TA2KigOf40mmetaG_FD_155448 | JGI IMG/M metagenome (GOLD analysis project Ga0194133, IMG submission 155448) | Freshwater microbial communities from Lake Tanganyika, Tanzania - TA2015055 Kigoma Offshore 40m | ecosystem: Environmental > Aquatic > Freshwater > Lake | place: Tanzania: Lake Tanganyika...
TTAAATCCATCATCCCGTGGATATACAAAATAGAATAGAACTAACCTTATCAAGAGTATATTTACGATAAGATTTTGAGAAACAAACGAGTTTCAGAATTTTTAAGCCTGTTGGTTGATGTAAAGTGAAAGCGTCTGAATTTCTCATTATCATCATGTATAAAGAGAATATTTGATTTTAACTTTAATTTATCGTGACAAAAATAAATCAAAAAATTTTGCCCTTGCTTTCTTTGTAATTTGATGGAAAAATTGGCCAGTCAACATAATGTCTGGATGAAGTTAATCCCTCACGAGTGAAGCGAGGGGGGAAGTTTAGAAACAATAATAGGGATCACGTCCGATAATACTTGACATCCATGTGTGTGTCTGTTACGATTATCTCTTTTTTGAAGCAGCGGGCTGAAATTTTGCATGAAGACTCATTTAATTAATGCTATGAAATTTATTGATCAGATTTTGAATTTTTGTCTAGGATGCTGAGATAATTATAAGCTCAAAGAGATATAATTTGGCAGGTTGTGTGACTGAGATTGGATCATTCTGATTTGTAAAGGGTGCGATGTACAGCGTCTCAAGGGTATACTAAGCTAGATCAAATAAGAAATACTCCTTGAGCACGACTTAGTTAGGTTGTTTCATTAATTCTACTCAAGCTTAGTTCCAAATAAATTCATTGGGTAATTGAGAACCAAGCGTCTTGAAAAGAATATTTTTGCACAGGGGCATCAGGGACACTGTTCCTGGATCCCTGGGATGCTTTTTTTCAACCTGCATTGCTCTCCCATTTTTGGACCACAGGGTCCTGCCTGAGGCTCTTGGAATTGTGATGGACAAAAAATTACTAAATACTTAATGTGGTAAAGTATCAGAGTAAAGTTCCAACTTTAATTATTTAGACAATTAAAAAATGTTGAGCATGTAAAGTTTATTTCTTTAGCTCAGCAAGTCTCAAATTTTTCCACTTTTCTGAAAGTTTTTGGCAACTTCTTAATCTTTGACATGTTTTCAACCCTCTGGCCACCTTTCACGATGTACATTTTCCTCTCTATCCTAAAATATTATATAACCTTTCAGTATTGAGTCAAGGTATAAAATCAAATAAATCTAACGTTGTTATTTTCCAACAGCAATTTCCAACAGTCTGTAGACTTCTTACTGTGAAAGGTTTAAGTATCATAGTTGATTTGGATATGATTTCTCTACTCCCTTGGAAGTCTGTTGACTGGTAAATTACAAGTTTACAATGATTGGTGTCATCAATCGAACTGATAAATTTTTTGCAGTCAAGGTAGGCCCTTTCATATTCAGCTAAAATATTGAAATGTTCAAAAATTTCTTGTGATTGTAAATTTATAGCTTTATTTAGCTCTCACGATTTTTTAGTATTGATCCAGGTCTGTGAGAAGCTACAATTTGGTAGATTTCATTGCAATCTTGGAACATTAGCTTTTTGGTTTTCTTGATATTTTGGTTGTTGGATTCTGAAATTAGACAAATTAAAAAGGTTTTAATTGTAAATTCTACAAATAAACTTGCTATATTATTCACTACAGAAGTTTATAATTACTGGTTAAAAATTCAAGATGAGATATTTGCTTAAAGTCATTGTTTATCCTTCCTGAGTGAAGCAAGGATGTTTAGAAACTTTGTATAGGGATCACGCTGATATTACTTGTATCTTCCATCTGTCTCCTCTATCTCCTCACACAGTTTCAAAGCTAGAGGGCTCAAATTTGGCAGGAATAATTCTCATATTAATGGCACAAAATCTACTAAACCAGAATTTGGATATTTTGTCTAGGAGCTGAGATATTTAAGTTTAAAGATCTATAGTGAATGAAGCCAAGCTAATGGGTCTCTTGTGAAGGTTTGGCATCTTTCCTCACACAAAAAATCCCCGTCTACTTAATAACCAACGACCCTTTTATGAAAATCACCACTCAATTTGTTTAAAATCCAACTCCAGCTTCAACCATAAATATTTTAAAAATCCAAATCAGGGTACCTACCGAAGTTTGCTCAATATAGATTGTTTCACAAATCAATGCTTTCAAGGCTTAATTTAATCACACAGATTGGAAAAAGTTAGATATAAAATTATATCTTGACCTTTTAAGTGCTTTTAAGGCAACCTAAGATTGGTATCTAGTTGCTCTGATGCTTCAAAATCAAAGATTAGTTTTACCTGCCAAATGCATCTGAAGATTGCCAATAACAAGCAAACAAATAAATGTAATCCAGAACATTTTTCACTCAATGAGGGTTCATAGTTAGAACTTTGGTCTATTGATATCACACCGGAAACTATAATCAAATCCTGCAAAATTATCTTTCTAGACACAAAGAATAAGAAAAACTTCAGGAATAATCATCAAAATACTCACTCTAAATTTCTGTTCATTTAATACCCTTAATGTTAACAAATTTAGCCATTATATTGAGCCAAATATATTAATCAGAAATTCTGAGCTTCAATTCAAAACATTTTCACTAAAAGTGTTAAAGTTCTAACATTTCTAAATTTAATTATTTTAAAAAAATAAAAATTCCATGGCAATTTTTATTTTATTTAAAATAATATTTTAATTCATAAGAATATTCAGCTAGCACAAAAAAATGAAGGTGAAAAACATTGAAATACATTGGTATTATATATACAAAGATTTGACCACTTTAACAAAAAAAACTAAATTTCAGACATTAGAGCTCTGTTTATGTGTTGGAAACATTTTTTGAAGGCAAGTTGAAACTTTCCCAAATTCTTTCTCACCTTTAAAGTGGCTTTATCTGATCAAGACTAAGAAATAAATTTCCTGGAAATGGATTGTCTGAAAAACTCATTGAAGGAAGAATAGTTTACTAGCTCATCCTTACAAATTTTTTTTCTAGAAAACAAGTTTTAAATTTAACACCCAATGAATCATAAGATGATAATGATCTTGATCTTCTTGCTAATTTTGCACCATTCTCAGGTTGTGTGGAAAACCAAAAAAAAAAGACTTTTCGCTCTTTGGTTGTTTCTGGAACAAGGCATGCATAGAAGAAACATAAAAGATAGAGCTACTATCACATTGGAACTTTTACAAAGCTTTGAATATATATATCATTATATTGCATCAAAACTGAATAAATATAAATCTTTCAAAACAATATTCTAAGTGCAATTCCAACATACTTATCATTACATTAAATTTTAAAGCTCTTTCTTTTATAAATCTGTGAAACCCTTTTTTTGACCAACTGTAGCTCAAAGTTGGAATTCCACTTTTGAGCCTCGCTGCATGACTAAAAAACGGATTGTTTTCATGATAACATGGAAAAATTTCTTTCAGGGTTACAGTTCCACAGAACTAAGGTAATAAACTCTATCTATAAAATATCGGATGCCAAACAAAATTGTCAGCATTATCAAGCAACTCTGCAGAGAGAAAACAAATCTTGAATTGAAATTCGCAAGTTTCTGCCAAAATGGTTAGAATTAGCCATTTAGTTTTTGTAATTGGGATCTCAGTTGTCATTGGGCTGCCCCTGGAAATCATTCAAAATGAGGAAAGTTTTACAACAGAGGCAGTTTTCAAAGTTGATGAAAAAGAATCCACAACTATTGAGGTAATTTTTTTACTAAAATAATGTTTTATATTAAAACAATAAATAAATAATTTCTTCTTTTTAGGATTTGATGGGGAACAGTCTTGATCTTGGTTTCAACAATACAGTTTTGAAAACTAGTGATGAGGACAAGAATAATTTGGAAAATGAAAGTTCAGAAAATGCAGAGTCAAATACTGAATCTCTGGATACCAAAATGACATCATTAAATGTGGATGAAACTTCTTCAACTCCTCAGAAATCATCTTTTGAAATTGTCTCGGAAATTAAAACTTTGACAATAAGTGAGGAATGCCAGGATTCTGAACAGTCCAGTCCAGAGCCTATAAAGGATGAAACTGATCAAGAAATCGAAAATTCCACTGAACTCGTTGACAATGTTCAGTTTGTAAAAGTAGAAAGTGACTTTGAGTTGCCTACTGCTACTGAACCAAATCTTCTATTCGAAAAAATTGAGAACAAAGTGATTGAAAATGATGGAAATTCATCAACAGAGGAACCATCAGAAAAAACAAGCTTTGACACTGAGGTAAAATCTTTCACTGAAGAGTCCACCACTGAGCAAATTTTGTCAGATGAATCCAGTACAGAAAGTGCTGACGAAGAACAAATTTCAGTGGAATCGAAGACTGAAACTCTTACATCCACAGAAAGATCAGGCATTGAAGCTGATGAGAAAACTGATATTTTGACTACAGATCCAACTGCTGAAAACACAGTTTCAATTAAATCCAATACTGAAATCTTTTTAACCACAGAGACTCCAACCTCTGAAGCTGATCCTTTAACTGAAGGTTCAAATGTTGGAGATCAAATCTCAGATGAAGATCTATCATCTACAAAAAATTCTAATCTTTATGCTGAAAATTATATCCCTGTAAAATCCAATCCAGAAAGCCTTCTGCTCACAACAATGGAAAATGTTGTTGAGAATCTCCAGCTTTCAACTCAAGACCCAATTCAAGTGGATGAAAATATTAACTCTGAAATTCAGCTCACAGAAACTTTACAATCATCAGAGGATTCCAGTACCAAAAATATCAACTCAAATTCAGATCTAGATCAGGAAAATTTTTTTGAGATTGCCACATTGGAGCCTTTGATTCAAGAATATATAATTCAAAAAAATTGTGATGATCACCCTTATTCACTTGACTCAGTTGAGACAATCCAAACAGTTCAAGAAAGTAGAGAGGAAGCTGTAAATTCTCAAACCTTTTTACCCGAAATCCAACTAAAAACTGAAGAAATCTTGGAAAGTACATCTGAGCAGGAAATCTCAGGTGATGAAAGTGACTCTGATCAAATAAAAGTTACCGAAGTTCACCCTGCAAATCAACTGGATTCAAACCACAAAGAAGATTCTGAAGATGAGCTTGTCAATAACAATCTTGAGAACAGCCTTGGCCTTATTGAAAATGACAGAACTTTGAATCAGGAAGAGGTTAAAAGAGTTACAAAAACTACTTCTACCCCATCGCCTTTAAAAGGTTTCAGCTACTCATTTGGTCAACCATTTGGTCACTTTTTCTACAATTTTCCTGGGACAGGTGTTCCAAATGGATCAACTTCCTATCCAAAGTTCAGAATCCAACCAGTTTGGCCTCCTGGCAGCTTTGTCAGTGTTTCATCACAAGAAAGCAAATCACCATACATATATTCACATCACATCTTTGGGAGATGAGAAGGAGCTTTCAACTTTCATCAAATATAAAATTTTCCTATTAACAAACAATTGCAATAAATCAAAATATTTTCTTTGTGATAATGCTATTTACAAATAAATAAAGCCCTATAAGAAAACTTTATTAACTTCAATACTTTTGGGAGGTAGTTTTCTGGACATTATGTATTTTCAAAAGTTTGCAAAACTTGTATTAGCTAAATTATTCATCAACGCTTAATTAAAGCATAATCTTCACCCAACAAGAAAGAATTCTAGCTCCCCCCTTGACCAGCCCTTTAACTTCAACCTTGTGTCAGGTATCTATGTAGACGGCACACACGGATTTTAGCCTTAAGATTTAAATTACGTAAAGTATTACTTTTTGATCAGACAACTTTTTATCCACATTTGATCCCTGAGTGCACCTGATCAATGCGCTCCCGCCTCACATGTCAATAAAAAGGCCTGCATGCCTTATTATAGTTAACTAGTTACTCTCCGCAAGCTTAGACGTAAGTTATAGAAGGAGCTAAGGAATTATTCTAAGGATATTATGTATGTAAAGTATTGTAAAGTACCTACTCAATAAAAGTATTATGAATGAGCATCCTTAAATACCTTGCGTTTCTTTTATAAGAACTGGGGGAGCCTTAAGTACTCATAGACATGAGATAGGAGTTGCCGAAGTTTATCACCCCTTACCTGACTCAAGCGACATGTTCAAGCTTGCCGCTCGAATTCAGTAAGTCTACATCTATAGAGAGCGTTTAGATAAAATTGAGAAGTAACGTATTATTTGTCAGGGGAAAAATGCATAACTTCCCAGAACTGTATCATTAATCTGTTGTGTCTGTGAAATTGTGTGTTCTTTGAATCGTATTACTTGTACAAACTAGCTAAGTGGCGCTCGACCCATCACTAGATTTAAGTGACTCAATACAAATGGAGTTAGTTGTGAGGTTAATTCAAATACGTGCCCATTTCATATACTATAAAGGAAATGAATGTTCTTGTATTTGTTCTTGCATTCCATCATTAATGATTTTATTCCATTATCAGTTTCTATTAATTACTTTATCTTGTATCTTCTGGCGCCATTTTCCTTTATGATTGTCAGGTATCATTTTCGTATATTTTGTAGAGATGGGCCCTGACCTGGCCCGAGCTTACTTTTGACCCACAGTAAATAAGAGGCCAACCCGGCTTTGACCCGGGTACTTTTTGACCTTACCCAATGAGATTTTTTTGACTCGAAGAGTAAAAACTGAAAAATTTGAGATTTTAGGGGAAATTTTCCAAATTCAAAACCAAACCATGAATGGCTGACCTGACCCGAATGACCCGACCCGGGTCAAAATTTTTGACCTGGACCCATCACTAGTATTTTGATAATGGCTTATGAGACATCTCACTTTCCCTTCCTGCCTAGCTAACAGGAGGATGAGCCCTCTTGTCTGCACATTTTTCATGAAAGTTATATAAACATGTTTTCTTGATGGAAAAATCAGTTGACATTCAACCGACTATTTCTTTGGTACTGGGATTCCTACATCTATTAGAACTACTTTGAGAAAATTTATGGGGTTAAGAGTGCCTACAGTCATGGCATCTGGTTAGGAAACTGAGGGTCATGGCTTCAAACCCCAACTGCTTTATTCAACCTTTGACCCAGGATCAGACAAATACTTTGAAGGCAAAAAAATTATTCCCAGTCAGGCAACACAGTGTGCCTTATTATGAAAAAATTTCCAAGGTGTATTTAAAATGCAAATTCTCCATCCCAGGATTCCAGGTTTGATTCCAAGCCAAACTATTTTTTTGGAATTAAAATTATTTTTGAATTAATTTATTTGAAATAAGTTAGGATTTGTAACAGGTTAAAGTTTTTGAGCAAAAGAACAGAAAAATAAAAACACCCAGGTTGACAAATAGTTTTGTAGAAAGTAGATGCTGTGATTAAACAGTAAGTGAGTTTCTTCTCCAAGATGGTCAACCACCATATACAGACTGGCCAGCTTCACAGACCTGCCTTGGCACTGTCTGACACTGCTGTCTGGGTACATTGCTACATTGCTGTTCGGGCACATTACGACATTGTTGTCTGGGTACATTTTGACATTGTTGTCTTGGGACATTTTGGCATTGCTCATTTGGAACATTTTGACATTGTTGTCTAGGGACATTTCGGCATTCCTGGCGAGGAACATTGCTACATTCTTGGCGAGGTACTTGGCGAGGTACATTCCTGCATTCCTGTCTTGGGACATTCTTGCACTCTTGCCTTGGAACCTGTCTTGGGACATTGCTGCACTGTTGTCTTGGTACATTATTACATTGTTGGCGTGGAACATTATTGCATTGCTGCCGGGGAACATTTTTGCATTCTTGTCTGGGGACTTGTCTTGGGACATTGTTACAAACACGTTCTTGAACAGTGTTGCACTGTTGCCTTGGTACATTTCTGCATTCCTGCCTAGGTACTTGCCTTGGAACATTTTTGCATTCTTGTCTAGGTACATTTCTGCATTCTTGCCTGGGAACTTGTCGTGGGACACTGTTACATTGTTGGCGTGGAACATTCTGGCACTGTTGTTTTGGAACCTGACGAGGCACATTTTCACATGCTTGTCTTGGGATGTTTTTACATACTTGCTCTTCAACCCTTCTTGGAACAGACTCACAAATCTCTCTGGGTACAGTGTTACATTGCTGTCTAGGAACATTGTTACACTGTTGTCTTGGGACATTGCTGCACTGCTGCCTGGGAACATTTCTGCATTCCTGTCTTGGAACATTTTTGCACTCTTGCTTTGGTACTTGTCGAGGGACATTGTTACACTGCTGTCTTGGTACATTGCTACACTGTTGCCTTGGAACATTGTTACATTGCTGCCTTGGAACATTGTTGCACTGTTGCCTCGGGACATTGTTGCACTCCTCTCTTGGGATATTCTTACAGACCTGGCGACAGGCATTAGCAGCCCCATAGTTAGATGGTGCAGATTGAGAGCCACCAGAGTTGTAGTTTGATGGTGCACTCTGTCTACCACCTGAATAGGAGGCTTGGTTCTGATCACAAACTTCCTCACAAACCTGTTCTTGAACTGTGTTGCAAACCCTTTCATTTACTGTATTGCACACCTGCTCGTTGACTGTGTTGCAAACTTGCTCATTTACTGTGTTGCAAACCTGCTCATTTACTGTGTTGCAAACCTGTTCATTTACTGTTTCAGTCCTAGTTTCACATTTCTGCTCATTAACTGTCTCGCAGACCTGCTCATTGACAGTATTGCAGACCTGTTCTTGAACTGTGTTGCAAACTTGTTCATTAACGGTTTGACATTGCTGCTCCTGAGTTGTTCTACATTGTTTTTCATACTTGGTCATGTATTGGATCTCACACTTTTCTTCTTGCACAGTACGACATTGTTGTTCATTGACAGTTTCTGTGACAGTATTGCAAACTTGCTCATTTACTGTGTTACATACTTCCTCATTGACTGTATCTGTTACTGTTTGGCATTGTTGTTCGTTGACAGTATTACAGACCTCCTCGTTCACTGTGTCAGTCACTGTCTGGCATTGTTGCTCATTTACAGTGTTACACTGTTGGCGTGGTACATTGTTGCAAACTTCCTCATTAACAGTATCCGTTACAGTCTGGCATTGTTGCTCATTTACAGTGTTACATACTTGTTCATTGACTGTGTTGCAGACTTGCTCTTGTACTGTGTTACATACCCGCTCATTTACAGTTTCAGTAATTGTTTGGCATTGTTGCTCCTGGACTGTGTTACATTGCTGCTCATTGACTGTGTCTGTGACAGTCCTACATTGCTGTTCTTGAACAGTATTGCACTGCTGCTCATTAACAGTATTGCATTGCTGCTCATTGACTGTGTTACACTTGCGCTCCTGCACAGTATTGCACTGCTGCTCATTGACAGTGTCACACTGTTGCCGGTTGACAGTGTTACACTGCCTTTCATTAACAGTGTTGCATTGCTGCTCATTCACTGTGCGACATTCTTGTTGCGCTGCCCCATAATTATTTCCTGCTGAAACCGCAGGACCTGATGAACCTCTGCCACCACCCAAGGGACCTCCTGATGGTGTAATTTGTCCATAGTTCTGTTGTGGGCTCCTCTTAAACCTTATCCTTTCTAAGAAGGCTGAAGACCCAGAAAGTGGACTTGAAAATGCCTGATTGGTGAGGCATACAGCCAGAATTACCTGAAAAATTAAGTTGTATTTTTAGAAAAATTATAAATCTAATGGTACAAAGAGATTTTAGCTTATTTAAGTAGTCAAAAAATTTGACCCTTTGACCATCCAGTTTTCACAATATTTGGGTGATCTTTTTAGCTTGTAGGGTTTACAGTTACATTTCAACCAATTAGGATCATGAAGTGTTTGGTATTTTGACCCAAACTTGCCAAAAAAAGGTCATGTAATCAGAAAATGCAACTACCCTCTTCCAGAAGAAAACCAACAAACCATAACCTTAGATCTCACTACTCAACCATTAGGCCTTGGGAACTTCTTTTTTTATTTTAGAGCCAAAAATTGAGCTTCATGAAATGGTCAAATATTTCTATTTGCTTTAAACCAACTAAATGCAAGAATTTGCTCACAAACTTTGGAAGGTCACCCTATGTTCAAATAAATCTATAGAGTTTGTTAAATTTATAAAAAGTGGGCTCTTCAGTTAAAAAATACAGGAAGATTATAATGGCCTTTTTTCCACAAAATTAATTATTATTATTATTATTATTTTTATCTATGTTGCCTCAAACGAAAATTGTTAAAATTAGTTAGGGTAATAAAGTGGTAAGAAGCCAGCAACCTGGGTTTGACTCTTGCCCGAGTAAGAACACAAAAAATAAATAAAAAACACCCATTTGTCTTAAATAATGACCATGAGTCGCAAGGCGCACTTAAAAATGTTAAAAAAATAGACTTAAACAGAAGAAAGAATGAGGGTTATTATCTTGCTTCATCAAGAATCTATTTGGGAAGGATGTGGCTGTAAATTTTCCAAAATTTTCTTTCACTAACTCAAAAGGTTATGAGTAATCTGCTCAGTTTTATTCTTCTAAACTTTGTGTGTTGCTTGGAAACTTTACCAATGATAATTTTTTTCAAAAAAAACCCTGTAAAAGTTGTGCAAATTTGTACAAAGAACTTGGAATCAAAATGAAGTGCAAGAATTGTGATTTAAATGAGAGTTGAGTCTCGTCATTCAATAGTTGTTCGAATTACCAAATGACAACAATCTTTTTTTTCAAAAGTTGATTGGCTCGATCAAATATCGACATCAATAAGTTAAAAGGTGGTTGCTTGACTATTTTACCTGCATATAGTTTGCATTTCTAAAAAAAGACTTGAATTTTTAACTCAAAATGCTTCTTACCACAAGTGTGGACCTCATTTGTGATTTGATTTCAAGTGAAAAGTTCAAATGTTTTGACACAATACTTCCACTTTGTTTGAAATTCCACTGCCAAATGATCCTCTAAGGAAATGCTTATTGATATTTTATACTTTTTTAGTCAAAGAAAAACCCTGACACCGACAAGGGGGGAGAAAAAGTTTGGGCAACACGTGGTTGGCGTCACGTGCGTCAGTCAGCTGTAGCTCTGACGCAAACACCTTGCCTGACTTGTACAAAATTAAAGATAGACCTTGCCAGATTGTTTAACTTCTTGAACTTACGAATGGAAAACTGAATTGAATATGGATGGCCAAGTCAAACAGTTTTTGTAATTAAACTCTTTTTTAATCTTTTTATATCCTATATAACCAATGATATCTCGATGATGAAATGAAATATTGCAGGTCTTAAAATTAAGTCTTTTGATTTTTTCAGTTGAAGGTTTGTGTGGTACATGAAACTTTTCAGTTTTAAAAATTTACCTTTAAGTTAGAACTTTAAAAAATAGAGCCTGAAAAGGTACGTTTGGTGCTCTGTAAGAGTCAGATTTCATCCAAATTTCTTAAAATACATTTCAGTTATACTTGAATATAGCCTCAAAAAAGGAGCCTCTTGATAGAGGTCAAAAGGTTTCAACTTGAAAGAGCTTATTTGTTTTAAAGTTTAATTCACAGGAAGAGTTAGTTGGTTTCCACTATCATGAGTTCACTGTAAACATTAGGCCTAAGTCCAAGTAGCAGACATAACTTCAAACAGGCAAAAAGACTTGGGCGACAGGCAAACAACTCAAACTAACATTTGCCGTTCTTTTATCAAAACTATTTGTTATGCAAACTGTCCACCAAAAATGTAAATTGTCATTTTTTAGGTACTTTTGCAAGCAAGCATTTTTCTCATAATCAAAGTGCCCAACGTTTACTCCCTTCGGTAGAAAAATGCATTCAAATAAATTTGTATCAAAAGATTGAGAATGCATTAAATCAAGAATCGTTTGTTTGCAAAGGTTATTTACATGTTGGACGATCAGAGCAAACTTTACTTTCATTTTCAGGGTCTTTTCCTCATGGGTTGATTGACATCTTAAATATTGTCAATTAAGGGATATTGGATCTTAGTACAAAATTTGATATCCAGTATTTATAACCATATAAACATTTTTGTCAGGGGATAAAAACACTTTGATTTTTGTCATAGGTTTGATTGCAGATAATTAGAGATGATTTCAGAATCTGGCCACAAAAAATAGATTAATTCTTGCCTCACTTGGCAGGTGTTTTTTTTTAATTAATTGTCTCATATATTTCGTGATGGGTGACTTTTGCCACTGTATGAATAGGAATCTTACCTCAAGGATAAAATAGCTAAAATGAAAAATCATCTAAACTTATCTGTATGAGTAGTTTTTGCTTTGACAAAAAACTCAAGTAGGGCTTAAAACTTCCCATTCCTTCTCAAGTTTTTGCCAACACATTCATTTTCAAAAGATGTTTTGAAGCAGCAGTCAGGTATATAAGTAATTGAGATGCTTATTTTTAGTGGTGGGGCCAAAGAATCAAAAGATTTCAAAGAGACATTTGAGTGGCTGGCCTCCAAAATTGAGTCTTTACCAAGTTTAAAGTTTTGCTAGATGAGGTGGAAAATTTATAAAGTAGATATCAAAGCTCTATTGATCAAATTTGTTTTGTTGAAAAGCTTGAATATTAGTGATGGGTCCAGGTCAAAAACTTTTTTGATACGGGTCAGATAGGGTCAGCCATCTTTGTATTTGGTTTGGGTTTGGGTTTGGAAAATTTCCCCAAAAAAACCCAATTTTTCAATTTTTTCCCCTTCAGTACAAAAAAATTTCATCGGATCGGGTCAAAAAACACCCGGATCAAAGTCGGGTTGACCTCTTATTTACTCCAGATCAAAAGTATGCTCGCATCAGGTTGAGTCAGGGCCCATATCTCTACTGAATATTGAAAAGAAACACTAGGACAAAAGAAAAACAGCAGTGTTTATTGGAATTCTAAAAAATAAAAATTCTGCTCAAAGAGATCATAGCTTTATTTAACGGGTACCACAACTAATGTTATTTGCATATATTAATTCTTTGTTGAAGATAGTCAGTTTATGGGTTGGTTTAGGAACTGATTATTCTAATACCAAAGTGTTAGACTTCACAACAATTTCTTAAACTGTTATTGCATCTAACAGTCACCTGAACTATCCCTGGTTAAATTTTTGGGAATCGTATTTTCTGACGCAATTATTTTGTGTTTTTAATAATTAAATCAGGTTTTTTGTTCATGATATCTGCACAACCATAAATCCTGAATGAGGTATAACCATCATGTTTGATGATTATTTTAAGACAAATCCAAGGGTCAAAGATTTGCCTGGACTGGGGTTCCCAGTCTCCCAGTTCTCAGCCAGTTGTCATAGGGAATGGTATTTTTCTGATGTAATTATTTTGTGTTTTGCAACAATTAAATCAGATATCATATACGCAATCTTCAATTCTTACTAAGGTAACCCTCATGTTAGATGATTATTTTAAGGCAAATCTCGGGGTCAAAGATCTGGCCCGACCTAGGATTGGCCCCAGTCTCCATGTCCTCAGCCAGTTGTCCTACCCAGGAGCTACGACGACCACTCAATGGGGCACTTGACTAAGGAACTAATGGGTTCACTTTTTTGTGATAATCTGTACTCTGATCCTAAAACTTCTTCGTTATTATTTATTTATCTAAAAAGACTCATACATTAATGATCAAAGATCACAATTTTAA
>Ga0194133_10007147_pt1 | contig 13482 bp, 14 predicted proteins | sample TA2KigOf40mmetaG_FD_155448 | JGI IMG/M metagenome (GOLD analysis project Ga0194133, IMG submission 155448) | Freshwater microbial communities from Lake Tanganyika, Tanzania - TA2015055 Kigoma Offshore 40m | ecosystem: Environmental > Aquatic > Freshwater > Lake | place: Tanzania: Lake...
ATTAAAAACTGTAAAAGTTACTAGCTTAATTTTTTTTTTTTTGCAGAATTGAGCTGCTTCAATATGATTTCGTGAATTTCCACTACTGCTTATTAAAATAACTAAATCACCTTTATCATAATATTTGTTTAATGCTTCCTTAATCCAATTTTCATAGCCATAGTCATTACCAAAACATGTAATCAGATCTGCTTCATTAAAATTGATAGCTCTTATCCCGCATTGTTTAGTTAAATCAACGCTGACATGACTAGACATTGCCGCACTTCCCCCATTTCCAACAAGGATAATTTTTTTTTTCTTTCTACTTGTTTGCTTGGTGAGCTTCACCAGAGCAAAAAAATCTTTTTCATTAAGATTATTTAAGTGAAAACCTATTTTTTTAAAATATTTTTGAATGTAACTTTTATCCATAAAAATATTATTGGTTTAATTATAAAATTTTATCAATTGTTTAATTCCCTCTTTTAAATTAACTCTTGGCCTCCACCCTTTTGAAATAATATATTTACTATCTAATAATTTTTTCTTAACTCCATCTGCTTTGGTTTTGTCCCATATAATCCTCCCTCTAAAATTTTTTATTTTAGAAAAAATACCTGCTAATTTTTTTATACTAATATCCTTACCAGTTCCAACATTTATAATTTCATTATCTAGTCTTTTTTGTTTTATAAAAAAAATAGCGTCAATAAAATCCATAATATGTAAAAACTCCCTTTTTACGTCGCCAGAGCCCCAAAGTGTTAAATTTTTTTTTGGTTTTTTAAATTTTTCAAAGAATGCATTTATCACATGCCCATCTTTCTTATTAGTGGAATAATATTTGCCATATAAAGTTGCTGGGACAATTGTTTTCCAATTATAATTACTCTTCCTATTCGTATTCAAACAAAAATATGTCCCTATCATTTTGCTAACAGTATAATGAAGGCTTGTTTTTTCAAAATTACTTGATCCGAAGTCTTTTTCTCTCAAAATTTTTAAATTTTTCGGGTAAACGCAGGATGCTGAAATAAAATATACATTCTTAATTTTTTCTTTTTTGAGAAAATTTAAAACCTTCAAATATCCTTCAACATTTTTTTCTAAAATTTTACTTCCATTTTCGATGTTATACTGAATGCCACCCGATAAACCAAAGTTAACAATGCAAAATGAAAGTTCTTCTTTTTTGATTTTTTTAAAAATATTTTTTAAAATAGAACTAGACGATTTTACTATTATCTCTTCTTTTATATTGTTTATTTCTACATAATCTTGAAAATTTTTTGAAATAAACCTACTGTCCGTGATTAATAATATTTTTTTCAATCAAAAATTTCTCATAGAATGATTTGGTATCAAAAATTTAAATAATTTTATTAATTCTATAATGCCATGATCCAAAGAAAATTCTGCTTTAAAACCTCTATTCTCAATTTTTTGATTTGATACAATATAATCTCTTTTATCTACATCTTTACCAAATTCATTTAAAGAAATTTCAAAATTATTATTATATTTTTTTATTTTCTGACAAAGTTCTAGTTTTGATAAATTTGCTGTTGATAATCCAACATTAAATGTTTCGCTTTTAAATTTGTCAAAGCTATCAATTGCCATCATAAATACTCTACAAACATCTCTAACATGAATATAGTTTCTTTTAAAATTTGACTCAAACAATACGATGTATTTATCTTTTACTGACTTGAAGACAAAATCATTAACTAATAAATCTAATCTCATTCTTGGAGAACAGCCAAAAACAGTTGCCAATCTAAATCTTGCGCTATTTTGATGTTTTTCAACATATTCTTCAGCACGAATTTTAGTTTTTCCATATAAAGATATCGGGTTTAAAGGAGTGTCCTCTGTACAATATTTATCGCCCTGACCAACACCATATCCGCTATTTGTTGTTGGATAAAGAATTATTTGATCTTTTGATAGATTATCAACGACAGTTTTAATAGACTCCAAATTTACCTGGATCGTCTCATCCTTTTTATAATCACACAATGATGCCCCGACTAATGCAGCAAGAGGAATGATAATATCGTTTTTTTTAATATATTTTTTAATCTCAGGATCCCTTACATCTAAACTAACAACTTCAAAATTTTTATTATGGTAATATAAGTTTAAAGAATCTTGAGAATATAAAAAACTATCTAAAACAGTTACTTTATGACCAGCCTTAAGTAAATATTCACATAATGTAGATCCTATATAACCAGCTCCACCAGTAACTAACACATTCATGATATATATTATAAAACTTGTTTTAATAAGTTAAGTTCTCTTTTCAATGATTTAGGATGATTACCAACAAAAAAACCATTTTCATGAGCATAGTCAGAATTTTTTGTATTTTTATAAACCGAGTAATTATAATATCTCTTAACAGGATGTTTTAGAAAACTTCCACCTGTTATTAATCTAAACTCTATACCTGCTTTTTTTAATCTACTAAGTATTGTTTTTTTTTGATTTAAATAGTTTTTTTTCAAAATAAATGTAAAGGCAAAAGATGATGCATAACCATTCAATTTTTGTATGATAAATCTCTTATCACTTTCAAATAGTTTTATAAAAAGCTTATGATTTACTTTTCGAATTTTTATCAAGTTATTAAGTTTTTTTAATTGTTCTAAACCAACCGCAGCATAAATATTGTTAGGTCTTAAATTGTAGCCTGGAAGAACAAAACAATAATCCTCATACGATTTTTGAAATCTTTTATAGTAAAAATTTTTAGAGTTATCTCTCGTCCATCCGTGTGATCTTAAAGATAACATAAGTTCATATATTTCTTCATCATTTGTTAAAACCAAACCTCCCTCTATGGTTGAGATATGATGAGAAAAAAAAGTACTAAATGTATTCACAATACCAAAAGTTCCTGTATATTTATTATTAATTTTTGCTCCCATAGACTCACAGTTATCTTCCATAAGATATATTTTTTTTCTGGAACAAAAATCTTTTAACTTTTTTAGTTCAAGTGGATTTCCAAGGATACTTACTGCTACAATTAATTTCGTCTTTTTTGTTACAGCTTTGATAATATCTTCCGTTTTACAATTTAAAGTTTTAATATCAATATCAACTAACCTAATCTTAAGTCCATGTTGTTGCAAAGGATGGTATGTAGTACTCCACGCTAAAGCCGGAACTATAACCTCATCTCCTCTTTTTAAAGGATTTTTTTTTTTGAAAAATAGCGAGGCTATTGATAGTAAATTTGCGGAGGAACCAGAATTAACCATAACTCCATATTTTACTCCAAAAAAATTAGCAAATTTTTTTTCAAATTCTTTTACATACTTCCCCCTATAAGTATAAACTCCTGATTTTATAACGCGATGAATTGCATTGACCTCTTCTTTCCCCCAACTATCTGAAACTAATTCATATTTCATAATTAAAATTTATCAGAATATTCTACCATCAAAGAAGAGTATTTTGACGATAGTGCTTTTTTATAGCTCATATAAATCTTGTTAGGGTTTTTTAAATCAAAAACATTTAAAGTTTTAACCATTTTTTTTACCTCATTCACGTAATTTTGCGTATGTTGTTCACCAGCATTCAGGGGTTTTTTTGCTCCAACTAATACTCTAATTATTACTTTTGGATAAAATTGCTTATCTGTAATTAATGGAAACTTGTCTAAATGATTTATCATCTGGTTAAATGCAAGTAAAAGAAAGTCAAATCTTGGATAAGTTGAAATAGGCAAATAACCCTCCAAGGCTAATCCAATAGACATACCCATCTGCACATCTTCAAAAACAGGAAGCTCTAATTTTTTTTTTTTATTTATATGATTAATTGTTTTATATATCAAGTTACCTGGATACTCTACGGACTGTCCTAAAAAAATAGACTTTGGATTTTTAGCTAAGAGACTCATTGATTTTAATATTTGATCAGAATATTTTTTCATTAAAATAAAACCCACTTTCCAGTTCCGTGATGAGGATAAGTATTTTTATATCTATACCAAATTACATTTTTAAACAATTTTAAATTTAATTTTTTTCTTCCCCATGTTTTATCTGTTGGGGTGTTGGTGCTTAAATTATTATCTTCAATCACAAATACTAATGGTAACTTTTTTTGTTGTGAATATTTATAACACTCGTAAAAAAAACCAGTTTCAGCTGTCATGTCCCCAACAAAACAAAACACTTTATTTTTAGATTTAATTTTTTTAAATGCCAATGATGCACCTAAAGCAATTGAAATTATTCCTGCAACAATAGAGCTTGAAAAAAATTTCGGTTTTGTTGAAGAAACACTCATGCTTTTTCCTGAATAAATAAATTTCTTAATTAAATTTGGATCTACACCGTGTAATAGTGCATGATAGTGATTTCTCCATGAAGAAAAAACCCAATTATTTTTTGAAATTCTTGAAAAAATATCAATAAGTTGTTCTTCGTTGCCCTTTGACAAATGAATCGGTCCTTTAATTTTTCCCTTTTCATAATCATTAGCAATAGAGGTCTCAAAACTAATCATTTCCTCTTTAGTAATAGTAATTTTTCTTGTTTTTTTTAATTTTTTAAAATATTTAATTGTAACCATAAAAACTTTATATCCTCATGAATGTGTTGTTTGTCAACCCAAATAGCTTATTAAAAAATTATCAAACATTAGCATCTAAATATGCTGCCATAGAAACTCCTACTTGGGCTCTTTTGCTTGCTGAAAGTTGTAGGTCTAAAGGTTTTAAAGTTGGAATTCTGGACGCTAACGCAGAAGGATTAAATCCTGAAGACGCATTAAAAAAAATTAGGTCTATTAAACCATCATTCATCTGTTTAGTTGTTTATGGTCAAAATGTTAATGCTGGAACTACGAACATGATTGGTGCAGTTGAACTTACCAATTACATTAAATCAAATGAACCTGATTTCAGAATTGGTCTCATCGGATCTCATATTCAAGCTCTTCCAAAAGAAACTATGGAAAAAGAAAAAAGTATAGATATTGGATTTATAAACGAGGGTGTTTATGCTTTGCATAATTTATTAAAACTTGAAGATTTATCTCCACCAAATTTAGCAAACATAAATGGAATTATTTTTAGAGATAAAAATAAAATAATATTTAATAAAGCTGAAATTGTTGTTCCTCAAAATAAAATGGATGAAGATTTGCCAGGATATGCTTGGGATTTATTGCCATTTAAAAACAAACCACTTGATCTATATCGGGCTCCTTTATGGCATGCGGAATATCAGGATGAATTTAGGTCGCCTTATGCTGCAATACAAACATCTATCGGGTGTCAATTTAAGTGTAGTTTTTGCATGATAAATATAATTAACAAAAATGATAATGAGGAAATTGGCATTGCATCAAATTATAGTGGAATGAGATTTTGGTCGACTGAATTTATAATTAAAGAATTCAAAAAATTGTTTAATCTTGGCGTTTACACAATTAAAATTACTGATGAAATGTTTTTACTAAATCAAAAATTTTACTTACCTCTATGTGAATTACTCGCAAAAGAGAATAAAAATGATCAATTGAAAATGTGGGCTTACTCAAGAATTGATACTATAAAAAGTCCAGAAATACTAAACAAAGTTAGAAGAGCAGGTATCAAATGGTTGTGTTTAGGAATAGAAAGTGGAAGCAAAAAAATTAGACTAGAGGTTTCTAAAGGAAAGTTTGAAGATGTAGACGTCGAAAGAATTGTTAGACAAATTGAAGATGCAGACATTAATGTAATGGCAAATTATATTTATGGTTTGCCAGGTGATACAAAAGAGACAATCGAAGAAACATTTCAACTAAGTAAAAATCTTAATACGTTAGGATGGAATACATATGCAGCAATGGCATTACCAGGAAGTCAACTGTATAAAGAGGCAAAAGATGAAGGAAAAAAAATACCTCTAGATTATGATGAATTTTCTTTTCATTCGTATAAAACAAAACCATTATCAACTAAAGCGCTGCATGATTATCAAATATTAGAACTAAGGGATAAAAAATTTGAAGAATACTTTAGCTCAGGTAATTTTCACTTAAAAATCATTAATAAATTTGGAAAAGTTGCATCAGAGACAATCAAATCTATGCTTAAAATAAAACTAAAAAGAGAAATAATTGAGAAAAGTTTACTTTAAAAACCTTTTATTAAATTGATTTAGGAGATATCTTTTCAAACTTTTTTCTCTACTGTTTGCATAAATATTACCCAAAAATATATCTAACTTTGTATAATAGTACCAATTTTTAAATATGGTGTTTTGATTAAACTTTCCTAATTTTGCAACTATTCGTGAATATTTGTCAACATACAAAGGCTCAAATCCTTGTAAGATAAGGTAGTTTTTCATCCAGTATGAAGTAAAATAATATATATGCGGTATATGTAGTTCATTTAAAAAGTTTGAAGATCTTCCAAGTTTCAATGAGTCTAACGCAGGAAATTCAAAATAAACAAGCGAATTTTCCATCATTATTTTTTTTAAATCAATTAAAAATTTTTCTAAATCTACGATGTGCTCTATTACATGACTTAATAAAATAAGGTCTGGTTTTATTTTTTTTCTTATTACATTTTCTATGTCACCAAAAATAACATGTATACCCTTAGATTCTGCATAATCTAAATATTTTTTATCATAATCAACTAAGAAACACTTTTGGGTTTTAATATATTTTTCCATCACTCCACCAGCACATCCACCTAGATCCATAAAAATTTCATCATTTTTAAAATTTTTTTTAACTAATTTTATTACATCCCATTTGCTAAAAGAATGTTTACTTTGAAAATTGAAAAATTCTTCAGGCTCTAAGTAATCATCTGAAAAAATTTTAGTATAATAATTTTTATAAAAATCTGATAAAGAGATTGGATCTAAGAACCTTGCTGCTCTTACTAACCCACATTTTTTACAAATTACAAAAGGAATTTTAAAACCAAATAAATCTCTATTAGAGATTTTTGAGTCATTATTACATTTGTTTAAACATGAAGTTCCAATAAAATTATAATTATGAGGCAAATTTTTAAAAAAATTTAAATATTTATTTTTTTTTGATAATAACTCATTCATAATTAGTTAATATTATCTGTGATTAATAAAGTTTTTCAAAAAAAATAATTACTAAAAAATTTTTCTTGAAGTTAAGTATATAATTATATTTAAAAGTTTAAATGAAAGAAACTTATTATACAGTTTTTATTAAAAATTTATTTATCAACTATAAAACGATAATTAGATTATCATATTTAGATAATAAATTAAAGTATAGAAGAACTTTTTTGGGCCCGGTGTGGAATTCATTGGCTCAACTTATTACAATCATATTACTATCTATAATTTGGTCCGAGATATTTAAAATAGATTTAAATAATTATTTGCCAAGATTATACGTCGGAATGACTTGTTTTGGACTTGTGACTTACTATACATCCTCAGCAACTTCAATGGTATATGGTCAATACGCAGCTCTTTTTAAAAATCTAAACACTAATATTTCATTAATTTATGGGAGATTTCTTTTTACCTCAATAATAAATTATATTCACTGTTTACCGATATATATTATAATTTTTTTTATTTTTAGAATTACAATAGATTTTAACTGCATTTTATTTCTTTTTGGATTAGCTTTGGTATTTTTAAATGGGATATGGATTAGTTTTATAATAAGTGCTTTATGTTCAAGATTTAGAGATTTATCGCCTCTTATAGAGTCAGTAATGGCAGCTGCAAGTTTAATTACTCCTATTCTTTGGGATAAAGAATTATTAGGAGAAAATGCAAACTTAGTATACCTAAATCCCTTTACTAGTTTTGTAGAGTCGATGAGGGATCCGCTTTTAGGTTACGATGTCAATTATAATGTTTATCTTTACCTAATAATATTTTTAATTTTTGGTAATATTGTTGCGTATTTCTTCTACAATAAAAAAAGAAAAATTTTACCATATTGGATTTAAGAATAAAAAATGTCATCTGCAATTGAAATCAATAATCTTAGTTTATCATATCCAATTTATGGAGACACTGATTTAAATCTTAGAAAAAAAATTGTTAATTTATTCTCTAAAAATAAATTAAAACCAAAGATAACTACTATTAACGCACTAAAAAATATTAATTTGGTAATTAATGAAGGTGAAAAAGTTGGCTTAATTGGACCAAATGGTTCAGGCAAAACAACATTTTTAAAAACAATAGCAGGTATTTACAATCCAACTTTTGGAACGATTAAATGTAAATTTGAAGTTTATACTTTGTTAGATATTGGTATGGGTTTAAATAGTGATGCGACTGGTATTGAAAACATTGAAATTATGTCTCTTATTAGAGGTTTATCATTAAATGAAATTTATAATAAAAAAAATAATATTATAGAATTTTCTGGTTTGAAAGAAAGTATAAATTATCCATTAAGAACATATTCAAGTGGTATGACTGTAAGGCTCGCTGCTTCAATAGCATTAGAAAGTAACTTTGACATATTAGCGATTGATGAATTTTTTGGAGCTGGGGATGAAGATTTTAGAAAAAAGACTGAAAAGAAATTAAAACAGATGATGAAAAATTCAAAAGCCGTTCTTTTTGCATCGCATGATATAAATTTAGTTAAAAGTATATGCAATAGAATAATAAGATTTGAAAAAGGAGAGATAGTTGAGAATATATATTTATGAAAATTTTAAAAACAAGTTTGAAAGATGTCTATGAAATTATACCTCAACCAAATCAAGATGAAAGAGGTTTTTTCCAAAGATTATTTTGTTCAAGAATTTTTAAAGATCACAAACTTGAAAACAAAATAGTTCAGATCAATAATTCTTTTAATGGTAAAAAAGCCACCACTAGAGGTCTTCACTATCAAATTGGTAATTCAAAAGAATGTAAAATTTTAAGATGTATTAAAGGTTCATTAGTTAATATCGTAGTTGATATTAGAAAAAATTCTAAAAATTATCTTAAGTATACACTTATCAAACTATCTGAAAAAAAAAGAAACATGTCTTACATTCCCAAAGGATTTGCAAATGGACTTCAAACTCTGGAAAAAAATACAGAATTGATTTATTTTGCAACTAATTATTATAATCCTAAAAAAGAAAGAGGTTTAAATATTACAGATCCAAAACTTAAAATAAAATTGCCTTTAAAAATCAGAGAAATTTCAGTTAAAGACAAAAACTGGAAATATCTATGAAGTCTAAAAAAAAAATTTTAATAACAGGAGCACAGGGATTTATTGGTAGTGTCTTAGTAAGCAAACTACATAAACTAAAGAAATATCAAATATTAGCTACGGATATTGGTTTCTTTAAAAATTGCAAAATACATGAATTCAAAGATCCAGTAAAAATTTACAAAAGTGACATAAATAAAATCAATGAAAATTTACTTAAAAATGTTTACGCAGTAGTTCATTTGGCTGCATTAAGCAATGATCCGTTAGGAAATTTTGATAAAAATTTAACAAAAAAATTTAATGTTGATGGAACAAAAAGTTTAGCAATTAAATCTAAAAAAATGGGAGTTAAAAAATTTATATTTTCCTCATCGTGTATTATGTATGGAGCTACTTCAAATAATATTGTTAATGAAAATTCCAAACTTAAGCCATTAACTGAATATGCTAAATCAAAAGTGAAAAGTGAAAAATTTCTATCTAAGTTAGCTGATAAGAATTTTTCACCAGTTTTTTTAAGAAACGGCACTATATATGGATTTTCTCCAAGAATGAGATTAGACACGGTCTTAAATAATTTTATGGCACAAGCATATTCGAATGCCAAAATAGATATTTATGGAGATGGTCTACCTTTTCGACCTGTTGTACATGTCGATGATGTATGCAACCTAATAATAAAAATTATTGAAATTAAAAGAAGAAAAATTCATAATGAAGCGTTTAATGTAGGAGATGAAAAATCAAATTATCAAATCAAAGATTTAGCATATGCAGTAAAAAAATTATTACCAAATACTAAGATAAATATATTAAAAAAAAATGAAGCAGATTATAGGACTTATATTGCCTCATTTAAAAAAATAAAAAAAATATTACCAAACTTTAAATTTAAAAAAAAACCTGAAGATGCTGTAGAAGAAATATATAAAAATTTTAAAAAATATAAAATTAGTAAAAAAATTTATAATAGTAGTAAATTTGTTCGATTAAAATATTTAAAAAAATCATTTCCAAAATTTTTTTAGAAATGAATTATATTATAAAAACTCCATGCAGACTCAGTCTTTTAGGAGGTGGGACTGATTATGAAAAATTTATCAAAAAAAATGGGTCGTCTTACGTCCTGAGTCTGACTATAAATAAATACGTTTATACACTAATCAAAAATAATAACATTAGCAATTACATTTATAATGAAAAATATCGATTAAATTATTATAAATCAGAAACTACCTCAAATATAAAATTTATAAAAAATAAAATTATTAAGAATATTCTTTTAGAATTTGATAAATCTAACTCTTACTATATCTCTCTTTTTTCAGATATCCCTTCGGGAACAGGTCTTGGATCCTCAAGTGCATTTATAGTTGGATTAATTAGATTTTTCAATTTTCTCAAAAACAAAAAAATTAGTCAAAAAAAAATTTTAACGAGTGCAATAAGATTAGAAAGAAGATCAATTAATCGGTATACCGGTAAACAGGATCAAGCAGCAGCAGTATATGGTGGATTTAACTTTATAAAATTTTATAAAAAGAATACCTTAGTAGAAAAGTTAAATAATAAAATTCAATTAAAAAACTTAAAAAATATAATCCATAATTCAATTTTGATTTGGGCAGGAAACCAAAGAAACTCTAAAACAATACTAAAAAATCAGAGTTTAAACTTCAAAAAAAAATATAAATACCTGAAAGAAATTAATGATCTATCAAAAGAAGGTTATAATCAAGTATCTTCAAAATTTTTTAAACTTGAAAAATTCGGTAAAATATTAGTAAAATCATTTAATCTTAAAAAAAAACTCTCCAAAAAAATTACAAGTTCGAAAATTAATAAAATAATAAAAATTTTAGAAGATAATGGTTCTAATGGTTTTAAAATTTTAGGAGCTGGCGGTGGAGGATTTATTTTTTGTTTAATGAAAAAAGAAAAAATTATAAAATTTAAAAGAAAATACAGTAAAAAATTAAAATTTATTGACTACGATTATGAACCTAAAACTACTAGTATTATGAGTTTTAAATGAAAGCTGCAATATTAGTAGGAGGATTAGGAACTAGAATTAGATCTTTTAGTAAACGTCCTAAACCATTAATTAAAGTAAATAAAATTGAAATACTTAAACATATTATTGATATTTATTGCAAAAATAAAATATATGATTTTATATTACTTTGCAGAGAAGATAACATTCAAGACTTCATAAATTTTAAAAAAAAGAACAGGAAATTTAATATTGAAGTTATTAATTCAAAAAATAATTCAAACACTGGCAAGAGGATATCTTTTTTAAGAGATAAAATAAAAAAAAATGATAATTTTTGTTTAACATATGGAGATTCTGTTGCAAATTTTAATTTCAACAAATCTATCAAGAGACATCTAATCTCAAATAATATAGTTACATTATCTTTATTTAAAAAAAAAATGCCTTATGGATCCATAGAAATAAATAATAAAAAAATAAAAAATTTTTACGAAAAGAAAAGTGTAGTTTTTATTAATGCAGGATTTTATATTTTAAATGAGCAAGTTTTAAATTTTTGTAAAAATAATAATTCTTTTGAATATGATGTTTTGCCATTATTAGTAAAAAATAAAAAAGTTGGATATAATTTTGTAGATAAATGGCATCCGATGGATACTAAAGAAGATTATTTATCTATATGTAAATTTTTAAAAAATGGGTTATTTAAAAAAAATATTTAATTTTTTACTCTTAGAACTCATCAGCTATGTATACATAATAAATGCATACAGACTCTCAAATATATTAACTAAAAATAAAAAAATAAATGAATTTAAATTAAATTACTTAGAAATAAAAAAAACTGAATATAATTTATCTATATGTATCCCAACTTTTGCAAGAAAAGAAAAAGCCAAATATCTAGATTTTGCTATCAATAGGCTCGATAAAGCAATTAAATTTTCTAGCTTAAAAGACTATGAGATATTAATTTTCGATAACTGCTCTGAATATGACCTCATTTATTTAATAACTAAATTTAAAGACTTAAATATAAAAATAATTAATAGTGGCAAAAAACTTCAAGTGCACGATAGTTGGTATAGTTCTGCAAACTATTCAAGTGGCAAATATATATATATTCATTCTGATGACGATTTTGTGGATAAAAAATTTTTTGAAGATATTAAAAAGAATTTGAATAATAATTACGACTTCATGATATGCAGAACAAAATCAATTTGGGATGTAGAATATGATAAAACAGAATTTAACTGGACTTGGGTAATACCTAATTCAACCTCTTCATGTGAATTTATTCCATCAGATAAGTTTATTTATTTTCCAGTTGCTTCTTCGTGCATGATATTTAAAAGAGATTTTTTTGAAAAATATGGCGTCATTCCTTCTATTGAACATGGAGTTGATTTAGATTTATGCTTTAGAATCAGAAAATATGTAAAACGTGCATATTTTTGTTTTAATTCAATAAATTACTATAGAATGCACCCGTATCAAAGTAGTAGAGACTCTAGAGAAGATCCTCAAGATATAGAAAGATTGGAATGGATGCTGAAAAAATCTAATATTATATATAAGTATTTTGATAGTAAGGATGCTAAAAAATTTTCATTATTATACATGATGATCTATGCATTAATTTTAGATGGCCAAGGAAGATTTAATAATAAAATTGATTCAGGATCAACTTATATAGATTTAAAAAATTGGGGAAAAATGCAATTTGGTATATTTTGGAGTAAATATTTTTTTTTATTATATAAAAATAAAATTAGGTTTATGGATCAATTTAAAATAATTAATAAGATACTAAAAAAGTTTAATTGAAAAAATCGATAAATATAACAAATATAGGCACTAACCATTCTTTAGAGTCTGATACTCTAAAATATGTCAAAGATTTACTTACTGATTGTAATTTTAATGTAGATATATCAAGTCAACCAAAAGAAAATTGTCTAAATATTATTCCTGAAGGATTCAATCATAATGATTATATAAAATTTAAAAAAAATAAAAATAAATTTACTTGGGGTTTAATAAGAACAGAACTATATGTAAATAATAAATCTAATATTTTAAATGGATCATATAATTTATGGGATTTACATAGAAAATTAATTGATAATAAAAAAACTAATTTTGAATTTAATTTTATAAATACTATATACTCATACAAAAAAAATAGACTTAATAACTATTTAAAAAATAGATATTACTATTCTATAATTAATAGATATCTTAAAATAAAAAAAAAATTTAAAATTTTTGATAAAGTTAAAGTTTATTTACATTTTATT
>Ga0194133_10007148_pt1 | contig 13481 bp, 5 predicted proteins | sample TA2KigOf40mmetaG_FD_155448 | JGI IMG/M metagenome (GOLD analysis project Ga0194133, IMG submission 155448) | Freshwater microbial communities from Lake Tanganyika, Tanzania - TA2015055 Kigoma Offshore 40m | ecosystem: Environmental > Aquatic > Freshwater > Lake | place: Tanzania: Lake Tanganyika...
TCCCTTAGAACCAGAGCGTATTTGAATGCTCGCCTGATAAAAATAATGTTAAAAAGAGTCTAAGTTTTGAAACGGCATAAACTTTATGTTGATTCAATTTACTTGGTCGCTTAAATCGTCTTCCACTTTTGGAGATGAGCAAACAGGATCATAGCGTCCAACAGACATAGAACTTTCATCTGCAACAAAAAATTATTTTGACAAATTAACATGGAAAGCATGAAAGTATTTTGTTGTGAAGGCCGCTATATTTTTTGTTGTTAAAAAGATTAAGGGCCATTTTTTGAGATTTCATCCCACTTTGATGTATTTTTTTGTCTTTTTGTCAACAGAGTATCAAAGATTTTGTCTGCTCCTGGGTATGGAATGATACCTTGATCAATAAATGTTGCAAATATATGTACAAGCTTGCATGATAATAAGTAAAGCATTTCTAGGCTTCCACCTTCATATTTGGTTCCATAAACTACATTCGTTATAACTAATTGCTATGACAACCGGCTGAGAACTGGGAGGTACAGTGTTCGATCCCTGGCCTGGGCAAAATCTTTGACCCCTGGATTTGCCTTAATTTGTCATTTCTTTGAAATGATTAACTCAGTCAGGATTGATTGTTGTGCAGAGACTTGGTTAGAACGATCTTAAAAATAATTTATTCACATTTATCAATTGAAAATCAAGTAACCATAAGACACAACTTTCAGTCAAAAATGAACTGTTGTAAAGTCAACACTATTCTCATTCACGTGATTTGGTGTTCTTAACACAAGCTCTCTTTTATCTTTATCTTTATGCTGTGTTAAGGATGTCGAATTTTTAGCCCTCTTTGGGAAGGGTGGTATATTTGGCTGATAAAGTCAGACAAAAAACTTTATTAAGTATTAGAACTTTGCTAGGTCAATGAAAAGTGGGAACCTTTGTAAGGATAAGTGCAGTTATTCAGTACAAAAAGCACAAAAGCTTTCTTATATATTATGGTATCTAATTGAGAATAATGAGATCTAAGGTTCAAGGGTTCGTTCTCCGCCCAACCCTTAGCTATAGCTAATTTTTAACCTGGTTTCGATCTAAACAACCCCCCCTTGCCCTGAGGTTATAGACATTTGAGTTGATTTAGTCTAGAATAATATGTTACCTGGTCTTCGATTTTCAGCACCTTCATGATCTTCTTCATGTGTCCTCCCTCTCACAAGGAGTATCACCCCAAGTGCCACTGTTCCTAGGCCAACAGCAACGCCACAAAGTATTGCCACTATGGGTAGTAGGGCAAGCTCTCTGTCGACGTCTGCAGCCTCTAGAGCGTCTACTCCACCACGGACTCTGCTGAGATCCATTTCCTGAAAATTATTAATTTTAAATACGAATTTTTCAGAGTTGATTTGCGTTACTTTGAAAACTAACCTGATCATTCAATGGTGCTATTTTAGACCGGGTCTCTGCTGTCCTTTTTTCGGCCAAATTCATTGTTGTAGCATTGAGTGAAGCTTTTGCACTTGTTCCCAAACTGTAGATGAATATTTGGATTTTATAAAATGCATTCAAATAAATATTGCAGGTTTAAAAAAGATATTTTTATCTTAAAGGTGGAGTAATTTATGACCTCTGGTCTCCAAGACATCAATTCGACTATATCAGAATTGAAAAAAACTTATTTGAGAAAAAGTGATTGCAAGTGAAGGAGATAAATAAAATGATTGAAAAACTGATGTGTAAAATGGTATCAAAAAATTACTTTCAATTCTAAGGTAAAATTGTCAATAAAAATTTTCCTTTATTCCATCACAATTCACAAACAGTTAAAATGCAAGCTAAAAAAGGTACATTACTAAAAATTTTATGGAGACAATTTTCCTTGCATAGCTTGTTTGTTCATTGTTTGATCTCCATGTAATGTGAACGAGCCGTTTTTAATTTTTAAATGCTGAATAATACAGTTATAAATATAATTTCATCAAGCTTTTACTCTGCAGTTATTTTCAAAATCTCAACTTTGTAATAATTCAGGTGTTGCACTAGACATACAGGAGGCAAAAATTTTGCAGACTTTTTCATCTTAGCCTTTCCAAAATTTGTGTGAGATTAATGATAACGCTGCAAAGAAACTACGTGACTAAAATTTGGCATTGTTTCCCTTAAAAAACACACCTAACCCGTGGAAATGCACACTCAAAGAATTGATTTATTATATGCTTTAGTTATGCAGTTTAGAAATTCTTTGACTTGCCTGTTGGCAGAGTAAATGAGAAATTGATATTCAGTTCCGGAAGTAAGTCCAGCCAAATCGAATCTTGGAGGAACCTCATTGGTTGTGATGTTATAGACCAAAGTGTTTGAACGGGGCAAATCACCATCCAGATTTGAAACAACAAATGCCTCCTGAATAAAAGATAACATGTAAAAATATATATTCTGTAATTGTTTTCCACCAGTTCATTTATTTACCAGGATGAAAGTTGGGGGATGGCCACCATCGAATCCGGCTCTGCATTCCACGTGGATTCGTTCCCAAGTCACATTGACAGCAAAACATCCCTGGAAAGGATTTTGAACTCAAAAAGGCAATTCTAAATTTTAAAATATGTATTTATGTTTACATACTTGCAGTGAGTCTGGTGGGGATTCCTTTACGATTTCAAATCGACAGGGTATAGTTTGCTCTCCAACTGGATTTTCTCCCCAACAGTAAAGGGATCCATAATCAGCTTCAGTCATGACTTTATACTTTAATAAGCTGTGGTCATGTTCAATAGAGTAACGGTTTGCAGGGAGGTCGACCATATCCTAAAGGTAATTGAATTGAATTTAGTAGGAATATTTCTCTGTCTGTTTGTCTGTTTAAATGGCAATACCAATAATTCAAAAGTCAAAATAAAAATAAATAAATAGTTGAAATTGTTGTTTAAGTTGTTTGTTTTAGGTGTGAAAGTGGATGTGTTTGGTGGATCATGGGTTGCTGGGTAAGCATAATGGTTTGAATTGTGGATGAGGGATTAAAAGTAAAAAAAGTGAATAGCTCCAGCCTCTTTGACACCAGATTGATCTTTATGTCATTCTAATCATTCAGTGGGCAAAAGTGGTATCAATATATTACTTACCTTAACATTGTCAATTGCATCTTCAGAGTTGTGTCCATTGAGAAGGTTGTCTGTCACCAAACCTTTTTGTTGTCTACCTGTCTTGAATTGCCATCTAGAAAGATTCTCAATGAATTGCCATCAATTATAATTATTTTTTTATATGAAACATCTTTATTCACCTAAAGTGATGTGGGGTTGGGTTGGCATCAACCCTGCAGATTACTTCTGTTTCAGACTTCCTTGCTGTTCCATAAGTTATCCTTTGTCCGTCACGACAAGTTGGAGAAACTATGTGAAAAATATTGAAATAATACTTTATCCAATATCGTTTTTAAACTTTGACTTACATTTTACATTGAGATATTGAGCATTGCTTTCTCCATCTCCTTCCTTAAAAACAATAAAAATCCATTTTAGTTTGCCTGAAACTCTTTCAATATTTCCTTTTTTCTTGAGTTTTTTAAATTTTCATGCAATCAAAAATAGTTTGGAGAAAACCTGATTTGAGGCAACACAGGTGTAAAGTCCTGCATCTTCACGACGAATCCTCTGAAGAACCAATGTTTGGTTTCCAATAATGATGCCGTCAGAGACATTTTCAACAAGAAATTTCCCCTAGATAAAAAGTAATCATGAGCTTCAGAAAGCTAAACTCATCCAAAGAGTTTCATTGTTTTTAGCTAAAAATGTTCCTCTAAGTTATATAAATTTCAAAAGGCCTCATGATAAAGTTTTCCCTTTCTTGTTATTGTTCATTTATTTTGAATTGTTGTTTTATTTAATTTGCAATCCCATTCAAAGCAAGTTACAATATTTAAGAACTAAGCTTATTTGAATATTTTAAATATCCTTTCAAGTTTGCATTTTTTATGCATATAAAATGAAGGCTTTATATTGGGAAAGCCTACTGTTGGACACAGATTTGTCGAAATACTTTACTTCAGGGACTCACTTATTGTGTGTCAGGATTGAAAATTAATCAAAAAGTAATGGGAGTCTTTAGTCTTGACATTCAATCTTAAAGTGTACTTTTTGTTACCAAGTTGGACTTGGCATAGAAGATGGACAGAGAGGGATTGCAATCGCTTAAAAATTTCAAAAATAAAGTCTGTAGGGGAACGGCCAAAGGCCACATGGACCAAATAAAATGTTAAAATTTCGTCTTTTTTTACCAGTCTGCTGTCCCAGACAATATTACCCCAATTAAATCTAGGTCCTTAAACTATCTGTATGGCCTGTCTTGATTTCTGCCAATCTTCTGCTACTATTTCTTAAGTTATTGCTAAGATTCCAAAAGATCATAAAAAAAGATAACATTTCAAAGGATTAGAACTAAGATCTAAGGTTGTGATTTTAATCCTTAGTTACTAGTCAGGCAAGCAATTTTCAACTCTGGATTGCAAAAAAATCAATAAGCCACCCTCAGCTCAGTCGGTGTAAAAATAATTTGTAGCGGGCATCGACATATGTCTATGATGGGACTATTAAAAAGGTTTTGATTTTTCATAAGCATTTGATGAGTCTAAAATACACCAGATTATCATTATTGTACTATAGGCTTAAATGATAGCAACTCTAATCCTTTCATGGCAACACTCATCAACTGGATCTACTTTTAATGATGGCTATCGATTAATACGATTCTCTATTTTCAACGAAGAACAAACAAAAACAAAATTAAAGCTTTCTAACTTTTAAATGCAACAATAGGCAATTAGCTTTTTAAACAACTGTAGGAGTGACTTTTCTCTAATTTGGTGCAAAAATTTTGCAACTGTCTGCCACCCAGTTCCAGACATTTTCAAACAGAATCAAAAGGCCTTGAAGTGTAAGTTTACTTCTATAAGGTGGGAAGCTTCTCAAAAGGGATTTGGTTTGATATAAAAGTGACTTTGATGACAGGGCTATTTTTGAATAAACAAAAAAGAGACATGGTATATATTTCATAGTCACTCCACATTCTTGAGAGCCACTGTAGCAATTTTCAAATATAATTTTGGAAAGATGAGAACTTTTATTTGAGGAAACAGTGCAAGTTAGTTCAGACTGGCTTCTTTGTCCCTAGCATCTTTGAACGAAAGATAATTTTTTTCGGACCATTTTTTGTTTGCTTTTTTCCATATTAAGATCTTTTGTAATTATAATTACTAGCAAAAAAACTGAAGGCAACTTTCTAGTGTCATTTTTAGAATCAACTATGGTGACTGGTAATTGTTAAAGTGCTCCCTTGACAAAAGCTTCTCACAAAATTGTAAATTTTTTCAACCTAGAAAAAAAGATTATTTAATCAGGGCCAGAAAAAGTTCAAAATTTTCACATTGTCTTAATAAAGATAACTTTTTCAAAAAAACCTTCCATGACAATGAATGGTTCATGAATAATCAATTTAATTATGTTGAAACTTCTTTTACATCATTACAGGGAGGAAAATTCATTTTCTATCTAATCATTAATGCAGACCATGTGTTCTTATAACACTCTGGATCTTGAAACTTTTCTTTTTTAGTAAATATATAGCTTTTTCGACTCTCTAATCTAGAGCAGTGTAAAGGATTTGCATAAAAGGTAGCCATTAATCATCTTGACTTTTTCCTGCTAATAGAATCTACCTCTTATCACCAGCTCAGTTAATAAAATAAGCTGGGGCTACAAAATTATGAATTTTAAACTGAATGCACACAGGAACTGCAAAGCTGGCAAAAAATTTCAACATACTCTTCTATGTCGCTGTGATGTGATAAAAGCACAATCAAACCGCGGGAAATTCAGGCTATTGTGATTATCAACCTAAAAATGGGTATCAAGCAATTGGGGCTGAACTCTAGGGTTATCCTTTCTTGTGTGTTCAAAAACATATGGTAGAGAATATGTCCAGTTATACAATCAAGCCAGTCTGAGCACAAATTTTGAGAAAGTAACGTAAAGAAACCAGTTTATCTTGTTTGAGATTTTTATGGGTGTGATCATTAACCATTAAGATAAAGTGGAACATGTTCTAAAGCTTCAAAGTCTCTTGCTGACTTTTCAAAAAAGGTGAAAACTGAAAATATTGTTTGCAGGAGTCAAATGAATTATACCTTAAAATCACCTTTGTCAGAATCATTACTTCAAATTTTCCAATTGAAGCCTCTACAAACATTTATTTGAGAAGTCTCGGTTGAAAAGCAAGGGATCAATCCCAACCCTATTGTAGTTGATTTTAAACTGAGCAGCTTAATACCTTAGCTTATTGGCACCTAATTTTCCTAATACATTTCTTTAAGAAAAAGTGTTTACATTTGAGTGAAACAAAATTAAATTCCTTTGAATGTTTCATGCTTTTTTCCTTTATTGGAGCATTCCAGATGCTTTTTTGTGCTTTCTGTAGCAACTACAACGACTGAAACTTGATACTAGTGAAAATGTGTTTCATCAACTCGACACTTGGGAAAGCAAAACAATTAAATGAGGACTGATTAAATAGATTTATTATCACATGGAAATTCTTGACTTGAAAACCTTTGAATTTGGTAGCCAGAATCGATTCAAAACAAGCTTTATTGATTTTAATTATGCCGACTTTGTGTTCTTCTTATATATTTTTCGCTTGCATTTTCTCAAGTATTGTTGCAAGTCTTTTTTTTCTTTGGCTCAAATGTTTCGACAGTTTGACGTCTGCAGAAACTGTCTTCGGATTAGCAACACCTACTTTCTTTGACGACGCACGTCAACTGGCAAAACAAACAAACTTAATATGTCAAATGGGATTTAAAATTATTCTTTAAACCTGAATCAAATGCCTCTTTTCTTCAAAATTAAAAAAAAATATGAACTAAGTTTATGGTTGGTCGAATTTTAAACTTAGTTAGGCTGCCCCAACTAAACTATTTGATATATTCACCAACCAAAAATTCTCTAAACATCTCTTCACTAAAAACTTTACATCTCTCGACACTCATTAGTCCAAATTAAACCTGAGTGTTGTTTTCCAATATCCATCTGAATCATTACATGTAGGTTGTGAATTTACTTTTACATCAAAGAATTAGATAAAGGTGTTCATTCTGCAGTGATTGAAAGGAAAAACTCTGGAAAGGCTTCCAGCCTAACTTAATTTTAGGAACAACGTTAACTTGATAGAGTCTAAAAATAAGCAAGGTGTATACAGTTTACACAACAACACCACAGTCTGTTGAGTTTGCTAACAATGCCAGCAATATCCAAGTCTTTTTATACAAACAACAATAACAAGTTTGAATGAAAAAAGATAAAGTTAACTGCGGCTAAAGCTTTCTTTCCAACTCTGACTAATTTTGCCTGCTTTTTAAAAAAAGTTTTCATCAAAAAGATAATCTAAACTGGTTAAACTTTACAAATTTAATTGTTGAAAATATGGAGCGAGTCTCTAAATACAACCATTTATTAATTACAGCTGAGATGATGTGAAAACTTTGTCCTTTTGAAAAGCCAACAGAGTTAATGAAAAACATATATTAGATTTCACGAGAATGAGCTTTGTTGTGATGATTTGAAAAAACATTGGAAAGGATTTAAAAATGTATCCAATGAAATTGAAATTTTGCTCTAAATTTTTAGTGCCAAAAAAGTTTTGTTATCCTAATAATAATTATGAAATTATTTGCGTGACTAAACTTGAGATTGGGGATGGTAATAATGAACTTGTCTCCATGAATCGAGGTTGGTTGGCTGTCAGTCTATCCATTATTGGCCATTCCCTTTTTTGAGACTTTAAATGGGAGTGATGAATCGTTCATAAAAGGCTGTCAAAGTTATTTGAAAGAGAAGTTGCCTGACTTATTTTAATACATCTGAGATGCTGTTTCGTCTATCTCTGTATGATATACTTGGCTAAAATATTCATAACTGAGAAAAATATCGCCGTGGTTGAGAGGTTAGAGGCAGTAATTATGGAAATAATTAAATGGGCTCTGCTAAAGGTGTTGATCTTGAATTTACATCCCCTTAGTCTATACTGCACCAGATTATTATTTATTGAATCTTTATTCAACCAACTAACTTTACATCACCATTTGCTGCTTTTAACCGAATTGACCTTGACTTTTATCCTTCTATTACCCTTGACAGACTTTGTATAAACCTGAAAAGGTTTTTTTAAGAAATATGACCGTTATCTGTTTCTTTTTTAGAATGACAAGGTATTTGTGAAACTGGTGACAATCTGATGCAATCAAACACAAAATGATGCGACCAAATCCATGATTCGCCTTGTTCATCACTAATACAGCCCGTCTACCGAGGAGATGAGGTTTTTCCCTTGGTTGGGGCAATGTCATCATCATGTACAAAGCCCAGTTTTCCTCATCAGAGCAAACAACTTGGTAGTCCCAAGTCCCCTGGCTGTGCACACTCAAGAAAGGTCTTGCGACCTGCGTGCTATTTAACTCTTGTAAAGTTTCATGGATGTATTGCAATATGAAATGAATGAGTTCAATAAAATACAAATAAAACTTAATATATTTTCATTATCACAGCAATCAGAGATGTCTTAAGGACACAAAAGTAATGTCAATATCATGAATAATGCAGTAAAAATTAAACTTTAGATACTGATTGATAGCTTAAAAGAAATTCTGAGCTCATTTCTAAGTGTTTTGTGGCAACCCAGGAGCCAAAGGCTGCTTTATTTTATATGACACCATTTATAGACTTCAAGCTTAACTACCAAGAGGTCATAGCGATTTAGATGGAATTCCAACTTCCTTAACCTCAACCAGTCAAAAATTAGCAGACTGAAAAACTTATTTTTACTGAATATTGAAGATTTGACTTTCTGTTCAAACTCGGTATGTCCCAGACGCCAAGAAAGTCACAAATCTAAATAAATTTTGCACAAATGGAACTTGAATTTGTGTTAGTTTTCCACACATTCAATTTCATTTCAACATAAATATGGCCTTAAATGTGTTTTTCTAGGCAACTTAAATCTAAACAAATGAGGTAAGTGAAAATGAACAAAAAAAATGTAAAGATTGAGTTTGAGTCTTAAAAGTGGAACATCACTTCAGATTTTATAAGATGAAAGCAGTTTTTGATGAGATTTCAATCTCGATCGCGTTAAAAGCATTTTTCCAGTATTTTTTTTATGACTTTTTAGCAAGCAAAAAGTTCAACGAGCTCGAAGTAATGCAACAAAAACTTTCTCGGCCAACACTTAACGTGAAGACTTGTGGTAGAAAGATGATCTCAAAGATGTAAAATAAAAAAATTGATGCTAAATTGTATGATTTCACTCTAAATCCAAGTTTTGAATGTGCTTGAAACTTGTTCAGTGCTTATTTGGGTTAATCTTATTGGTAATAAGTGTGGGTAATCTAATTTTTTGTAACCCCCTCATGTCTAGAAAATTGAGTTAGAAATATGAGACCTTGTAGAAATTGCATCTACGTTCTACAAAAGTAAAAAAAGAGAATAAATGGCTAAAAAATGAAGCCCTTTTACTTATTTATGACTCTTAAAGTTGTTATTGAATGAAAAAATAATAATAAACTCACAAGCTCATTTTAGGCTCAAATTTGTTCAGGCTAGAGGGAATTCACATTACATGATGTATATATTTTCACAAAAATTGAATATGCAAGATGATCTTAACTTATACTTAAGACAAAAAAGGGCTTAATTAACACTAAGAATTATGTTTTTATGCATCAGTGAAGAACACCATTTTTGTTAGGTTTTATTAAGTCTTTTTTGCTTGGGATTCTTGTTTTTTGAGGTTTCATAGGTAGGTAGGTGGTTGGTACCCGGTATTAAACTACTGACAGTTGGGCCACTGGCTGTCTAGGTACTATTACAACACAGTATAGTAAAAAATGGACTCTGACTTGCAGGGTTTGGGGTAGAAAAAGTCAAAGCTAGACATGAAACCGTCGCTCAATTAAATTGCTTGTCGGTGAAGATTGAACAAGCAGTTTGAACATTAAGATGGAACACTTGAATAAAATATCCAAATGTAAAATATGTCAGCATGATATATGTTTAATGTTTTGAGCCATCCAAATGAAATTTATATCCACAAGCTAGCAAGGGAAGTTGGAAAAAATCAATACAATTTGGATTTTTTTATGCACGTTGTATGTCTGTCCGTCGGTGTCCGTTACCTCAAACTCCTCCCTTGGAAGCTAGAGGGCTGAAATTTTGCATTTAGACTCTTCATATAAATGCTAAAAAAGTAACCAACCAGATCTTAAAATTTTGTCTAAGAGCTGAGATGGTGTTGTTTTTCTATTTTTATGCAGTGTAGTTTGTAATATGGTCGCTTCAAAACTTGGCGCCATGGTTGGGCATCTATGTGAGGAGTTTAAGTGCAAAATTAAAGCCCGCTTGCTTCAAAACTGAGGGAAGAGAGTAGGTGACAGACCACTGACAAGATGCACATTCAATACGTAAATTTAATGTATTTGAATTTATTCTAAGCGTGATACAAAAATTTATGATATTCTAAGCGCAGCACAGAAGTTCACCATATTCATAAAAATTCATTGTGCTCAGGAATTAAATGCACGCTCATGGAGGGCATTCATTTTTCAACGTACAAAAAAGGCACGTCTATACTTAATTCATTTAATGTAATATTCTCGGTCACCTGATTATGTGTAGCAAAATACTTAATTAACATAAATTTTTTAAAGTAAGGAAACAGATGTCCGTCACCTTCTAGGGCTCTTGTCTGAGAATTTCTGGTATCAGTTCTAACTTAAGGCAAATGACCTCAGACCTCAGCCTCAAGATTAGCCGCTTCTCTGAGCAATACCAAACTGTGTCTGCCTATTTCAACACCATTTCATAACAACAAACAACACTTTATAAATAATGATGAACAGCTAATATCTCACTGTCTCTTTTACAGAATTCATTTACCTAAACACGTTTGATTTTATAGTCTAACAAATTCTAGTTTCTGTTAGCCAAGGAAGTATTTGAATGCTACATTAAGGCAAAACATTTCAATATTATTCTTGTTCAGAACACAATCTAATCAAATATCCTTTTACACATGATTGCTTTACGCAACTGTTTTTTTACAAATCCAAGGTTGATGGCAATCACACAGTATAGTTTTGTCGAAAGTATGTTCGCCATAAGTTGCCTTTTCCAACCTACTTGCCGAATTTCTAATAGATCTACCATAATAGCATGCAACTCGAAGCACCAAATTATCGTAGCATTTACATCAAATAAGAGGGCTTTTTGTTAACGATCGACCATTCAAAAAAAGGAGAAAAAGAACAACTTTTTTTTTATTTTCAAAAGACATTAAAACAAAAGTTTAATAGTTGATACTGTTGCTAAAATCATATAGAATTCATGAATTATGACATGAAAAGCTGCATTTAAAATTAGAGGGGGTAAAAACATTGGGCAGCTTAGACTCACCTCAAACCCCAACATTAGTTATTATTTTTCAGTAAGGCTTTCAATATGTGAAGCTCAATATTCATTTTTTAAGGAAAAGTTTGTTGCACAACTAGAATATGGAATTGAATCTTTATTAAAATTATTCTGTGGTTGATGTGGTTAAATGCCGAAGACATCAGGCGAGAAATTCAGGGGATCAGAGGGACGCAAGCTAAAACTCTGACAGCTGCGGCAGCTTTCAAAAGTAATCATTTTTCAGCTCATGATGCTGATTTTGTCATCATACACCATCTTTCTTGGTTATTTTTGGTAAAGGGATTGCATGAATGCAAAAAAGATTTCATTATCTTGTCTAGTTTGTCATTAAAAGGTACAATTAGGTCAAGAGTTGGATCAGTTAGATCGGCCAAATAATCTGCATTCATCATCTTATAATTGCATATTTGATCACACAAAAATCAAAGTAAATCACTCCCCTTGTCCTCGTGCTTTGTGATTGTAGCTTTTTAGCCATATTACAAAATACTTTCATTCTCAACTTACAGGGTTTTTTAGCAGGTGATTGATTTTTCAAAGCATTTTTTAGTTGTTATTTTCTTTACTTGATTGAAAAGGGTCTTCATGGCCAGAGAAGATTGGCTACAAAATCTCACTTAGCAGTTTCAAAGACTAAATAACAATTCTGATTTAAAATATCCTAATAGTCAAGACATCTGATTGAGAATTTGATATTTAACTAGTTTCTGGGGCTCAATTCTTAGCCATCCCAGCAATATTACTTTCACTTAATTTAGGTTGAAAAAACCAAACATCAGTATTTTCTAAATCAGAGTGAACAGCATTTCATTGGCTCTAATAAAGTTGACTTTCATGAATACGCAAAGCATATTGTTGTCAATGCCTTTTCTTTCTTTGAGCAAATCAATTTTGATTGGCAATCATCACAGCTGGGGTAAAAGTTTAATTTTTACCACAGGTGAAGTGGCTCAAACCTCAAAACCCTCAGGTACTTCAGAGCTCATAACATTGACATTTGGTTTTTTAAAACATTAAAATTGTCACTCCTAATAAAATTCATTTTTATACTTTTTTTTGTTGTCAGAACTTGACTTGTTTGTACACCATGCACTCAGACATCATTTCATCTCAATGTTCTCCTTTGGGTTAATCAAATAGGTAGATTATTACTGATATTTTTGTCGATACCGAAGGATTTTTCCAGATGTTAGATTATATAGTAAAGTACTTGACCTTTTTGAAACTGCGAAACACATCAATAAATACTTGATTAAAATAGTAGTGCTTACATTTTGTCTCCATGTGATGTTGAAAAATGGTGGATTTGATTTCACATGGCATTCAAAGTAGACATCATCACCTTCACGAATATTCTTAGGATTCAAACTTCGTCCGAATACAATCAAGGAAATGGGAACAACTGGAAGAAAAATACAATCATGATGGGTGTTGGTTTACAACTCACAAATAAAAAGCCATTTCCTATATATATATATGATGGATATGGTTGGTGCTTATTCTGCATGTTGTGATGAAAATCATTACAGCTAAAAAGTAGAAAAATTGAACTTCTCGCACTATAACTCCTTTGCAATTCTTATAAACACAAAATTGACTTTTTATGTTTTGGAAAAATAAATTACATTCCATCCTCTTCGATTTAAATTTAAATTTGAGCTCCCTTTTTTGTTTGCTTAAATTTATGAGACGACTTTTTTGAAAATTTCAGTTCTCAAATTTGTTTACCTGCCTACTTTCGAATTACTGCATGCGTTTATTGCAAAAAAACTTTTCTAATGGTCTTTACATTTGCTGAAAATTTTTTTATTTCAGCATTATATTTGATGACTGAAGTTTTCCATTTCAAATGAACTATTTATTGTGAAAAAATGACGAGGGTTATGTTTTGGCTGTAAAAAAGCCATCAAGACTAACAAATCTTTTACTTTTACGCAGCATACGCCAGATCTTCTTATAAACTCACATAACTGCCACCCCCCCCCAAATGTG
>Ga0194133_10007149_pt1 | contig 13479 bp, 12 predicted proteins | sample TA2KigOf40mmetaG_FD_155448 | JGI IMG/M metagenome (GOLD analysis project Ga0194133, IMG submission 155448) | Freshwater microbial communities from Lake Tanganyika, Tanzania - TA2015055 Kigoma Offshore 40m | ecosystem: Environmental > Aquatic > Freshwater > Lake | place: Tanzania: Lake...
GGCGAAGTCGGCACGTGGCAGGCCGGTTCGTCGGTCTCGGCCGCTGACCGCGACTTTGACAGCTGGGTCACCGCCAGCGGCCTGGCCACCAGCTCGGGCTGGGGCACCGCACTGGACCCCGGCTTCACCAACGGCGGCACCGTTCTTGATATCAACAATGGCGCTGGCTGGTACGACGCCACCCCCGGCACCGCGAACACCGTCACGGGTGGACGCATGCTGATGGCGCAGATCGTCCGCACTGCAGCGAACGACTCGATTTATACGGCCAACCTGTCCATCACCTACAAGGTGAGCAACACCAGCGTCCCGATCCAGCCTGGCGCGTTCCAGTACACGATCGGCGTTCCGGCCCCGGGCGCCGTTGCGCTCGCTGGCCTCGCAGGCCTCACCGGCCGCCGTCGCCGCTGAACGGATCGCTCCCACGAGCGTCATCCTGACTCTTCCATGCCCGCCTGGCCTGCCAGGCGGGCATGTTTCATTTCAACTTACATACAGAATTTTATCGGTGTTCGGCCTCGGCAGGAACCTTTCGGCGTCTCGGTGCGGGTGAATTGCCGGAGTTGGCACCCCTCGCCAGTGGCTGATCCAGGTCATCCCTCACAACTCGTTTTTGGGAAGGAAAGAAAGATGCGCACGCCCTCCGTGTTCGTGTCGTCGGCTGTGGTTCTTGCCGCGACCTCCTCATTGGCCGCCGCTGGTTTCACCGGCTTCACCACCGCTCGTACGGTGTTGAGCAACGGCAATATCCAGTACAAGATCTTCGCGAACTCCAACAACATCGGCCTGCCCACCGGCCAGTCGTGGGTGTTCCTGAACGCCTACAGCCACACCACCGTCAGCGGCACCATGAATGCCGTTCACCAGGACTTCTTGACCGCTGACGGCGAAGTTGGCACGTGGCAGGCCGGTGCGTCAGTTTCTGCTGCTGACCGCGACTTTGACAGCTGGGTCGCCGCCACCGGGACCTACGGCTCCGACACCGCGCTCGACCCGAACTTCAACCCATCGACCGGAAGTTCGATCCCGGCGCTCGCCGGTTGGTACGACGGCACGCCCGCCGTGAACAACTTGGTCGACTCCAGCTCGATGTCCTTCATGGTGGCGCAGATCGTGCGCGCGCCGACCGCATCGCTCTACATCGGTAGGCTCGAACTGACCTACAAGGCAAGCGGCACCGCGGTCGGCATCTTTGGGAATGGCACGTTCGTGATCCCCGGCATTCCGGCTCCGGGTGCCGTGGCCCTGGCTGGACTCGCAGGCCTGACCGGTCGCCGGCGCCGCTGAGCGGTGAGGTTGCAAGCCCTCCCGCCAAACTGGGGCCCTTGGGCCGGCGACAACGTCGACCAAGCTCATGGGTGTCACCCTGCGCCCGTCTGGCCTACCAGGCGGGCGCGGTTGTGTTGCTGACCCGTGAGGGCGGGTCGGAGATCCCTAAAGAGTGTGCCCCCTGCCTACCGGCAGGCGCGCCGGCCAATCGGCTCGCCAAACCCCGGAGTGATGTTCAGGGTGGAGCCCGGCAATGCCCCAAAAAATGGTGATTCCTGTCACGAATTCGGGCGTCTTTCTTCCCGCGCACAGGAGATGGGCTAAACTTTTCAAGGCGTTACGAGCGGCGCAGGTGTCTGCCCGCTTGATTCAGCCTTGTTTGAAAGCAGAGGAGAAGCACCGTGAAGATTGGACTCACCCTTGGCGGCCTCACCCTTGGTGGAGTGGCCCTATTCCTCGGCCAGTTGAATGCGACCACTGCGATTCCCGGCACCGACAGTGACGGTGGCCTCGCGGCTGGTCCCGATGTGATCGTGGGTTCGATCCCTGACGTGGCCCGCTACGCACCGGCGATCGTGAGCGGCGTGGAGTACGCGTCGTACGCGATCGGCACGACCAGCTGCAACATCGGCACCACCCAGCTTCAGTGGCAGCCCATGCCCAGCGTCCTGCACCCGACTATTCCCCAAAACTTCTACCGCTTCAAGAATGGCCGCTTCGAGCAGATCGGTATGAGCTGGATCAAGCACGGCTTCTGTGCCTTGCAGCAAACGCTGTGCGGCGCGTGCACCCCGGCTGGCTCCGGCTGCCCGACCGTTCTCGGCATCGGTTGCTCCGATCCCTACACCGCTTCGCTGAACGGCGCTCAGGGTGACCTGAAGAGCCGTCGCGGCGTGAACGCGGCTACAGGTGCTTTCGGCAGCAACTACATCGACCCGTCGTCGACCGAACCCAGCTCGCTCCGTGAGCGTCTCCGTGTTGCCCGAGCCGATCTCGACCCGGCACAAAACACTGGTGCGCAGTACTTCGTGGAAGGCCACTACATCCACCCCGATGACGCTGCCAGCGGCAACGACAACAACAACTGCTCGTACCGCAAGGTCACCATCGGCGCCACGTGGAGCACCACGCAGGGCTACCCGCTGACCCTGTCGGGCACCACCGTGCAGCAGGTTCCGGCGATCAACGCCTGGAAGACCATTCAGGCCGACGTTGAACTGCGCGACTACCAGGTTCCTGGCGATGGCCTGTTCGTGGTGGCTTACCGCGCCAGCGACAACGGCAACGGCACCTGGCACTACGAGTATGCCATCTTCAACATGAACAGCGACCGCAGCGGCGGTTCGTTCAGCGTGCCGGTTCCCGCTGGCGTGAATGTCACCAACATCGGGTTCTCTGCGCCGGCGTACCACTCGGGCGACCAGAACGCGGGCGCGGCTGGTTACAACCAGAACACACCGTGGACCGGAACCCGCACGGCTGACGCCGTGACCTGGAACACCACGCCCTTTGCTCAGGACTCGACGGCCAACGCCCTGCGTTGGTCGACGATGTACAACTTCCGCTTCGATGCCGATCAACCACCGCAGGCTGTCGCCGCCACGCTGGGACTGTTCAAGCCAGTCACTGCCAGCAGCACCGTGACTTCCGTCAGCATCTCGGGCATGGGGCCCATCACACCCCCGCCGTCGACCAACCCATCCGATCTCAACGATGACGGTTCAGTCGATGGCGCTGACCTAGGCATCCTGCTCGGCGCATGGGGCAGCGCCGGAGGCGACATCAACGGGGATGGGACCACCGATGGTTCCGACCTCGGCCTGCTGCTCGCAGCCTGGGGCAGCTGATTCGATCGTGCTCTGACGGTCAACTCTGATTGCATCAAGGACCCGGCTTAGCGCCGGGTCCTTGTCGTTTGAACCACCCGGTACCACGAAAGGGAGGCGCCTGTCTGGGCGCTACGGCAGCAGCCCGCCGGTCACGGAGGCGATGCCCGATAGGATCAGACACATGGACTCGATTTCAAGCGCGAGCGATGCCGAGCGGCTCTCCCCACCCCGTCTGTCCGTGTGTGCCGTCGCTTCCCTCGTGCTCGGCTTGGTGCTTTGCTGCCCGCTCACGTCGGTCGCCGCGATCGTGCTGGGTGCAGTCGGCCTCAATGCCACCAAGGCTCGCATGGCATCGGGGCGCGGCTTGGCGGTCACGGGTCTCGTCTTGGGACTCATCGGGACCGCGCTGCAAGTGGCTTTCGGTGCGTGGTCGTACACCACGATCTACGCGCCGCTGATGGAGGGCCCGGCTCCGGCATTGCGCGCGGGCCTTGATGGAGGCGCACCCGCCATGGTGTCGCGCTTCACGATTCCCGAGGGCACCAAGGTCGACGCCGAAGCCTCCGCGTTCCTCGAAGCGATCAAGAGCCGATACGGCAACCTCGTGACATGCGAACTCGACCGCAGCACGCAAGCGCCGACGCCGGACTCCAAGCGCCGGGAATTCGAGGCGGACTTTGAACTCCGTTTCGAGCGTGCCACGATCAAGGCAAGATCGTGCGTCGAGATCACGACGCCAATGAGCGCGCTCTCGATGAAGTTGCGCTGGATCGAGCTCATCGATCCGGCGCAGGGTGATCTGCGATTCCCGCCCGCGGAGCCCAAGGCTCCATGACGCCGATCCTGGCCGGTCGGCGTGTCACGGTGATGGGACTTGGCCTGTTCGGAGGCGGACTTGGCGTGGCGCGTTGGCTGCATGCACAAGGTGCCCACGTCAGGATCACCGATCAGCGCGATGCCACCGTCCTTGCCGATGCACTTGCCGCGCTCGAGCCACTGCGATCGTGCGGCCGGCTCGAGGTGGAATGTGGGCAGCACACACCGGATTGGTTCACGCAGACCGATCTGCTCGTCGCCAACGCCGCGGTGCCGACACCTTGGAGCAACCCGCTGCTGGGTTCCGCGCGCGCGGCTGGGGTTCCGGTGACCACCGAGATCCGCCTCTCCATCGAGGCACTGCACGATCGACGCACGATCGGTATCACGGGGAGCGCTGGCAAGAGCACCACCAGCGCGATGACGCTTGAGGCGCTGCGTGCCAGCGGTCGCCGCGCCGTGATCGGCGGCAATTACGGCGGATCCCTGCTCGGCAGCGCCGACGCAGGTACCGCGGATTGGCTTGTGCTCGAATTGAGCAGCGCGCAGCTGTGGTGGCTCTCCGATGAAGCCGCCGACTGGTCGGGGCAGTCTCGTCTGGGATGGAAGCCAACGATCGGCGCGCTTACGAATCTGGCTCCGAACCATGTTGATTGGCACGGCTCGGTGCAGCACTACCTCATGGCGAAGGGAGGCGTTGCGCCCGCTTCGGGAAGCTTAGTGAGCTGGTTCGCAAGCGACGACCCCGATGCGGATCGTGCAGCCGCGGCAGCGGTCGGTACGGATCGCGTATGGTGGCGAGCGACACCGCCGATCGTCGCGATGGATGGGCTGGCTCTCTCCGTGCCTGGTACGCACATGGTGCAGAACGCACGAACCGCGCTTGCGCTGCTCGACCGTGCAAGCGCCATCGACAGGCTGGACACCGATCGGACCGCTGCGATCCAAGCCGTCAATGCCTTCCCAGGCCTGCCCCACCGGATGCAGCGGGTTGGGTCCTGGAAGGGCATTGCATGCTTCAACGATTCCAAGAGCACGACCCCGGCAGCGACGATGCGCGCGCTCGAGGCCTTCGCTGACCTGTCGCGGGTTCACCTGATCGCGGGTGGATACGACAAGCACATCGACCTCTCCGGCATCGCCGGGCTGGTTCCGCGACTCGCCGGTCTGTACGCCGTCGGGCAGGTACAGGATCAGCTCGCCACATCGGGGGGAATGCGCTGCGGCACGCTGGACGTGGCGGTGCACGCCGCCCTTGACCGTGCCCGACCGGGCGACTCGATCCTGCTCTCCCCAGCGTGCGCCAGCCTAGACCAGTACCCCAACTTCGAGCACCGGGGCGACCACTTCGTCGAGCTTGTTCGCACGGCGGCAGCCACCGGAAGCCGATAGAGTCCTGCCATGGCGACCCTTCGAGCCCTTGTTCGCGCCACGCTGCTGACCCCGGTCCTGGCCCTTGCATCGTGCTACACGCCCGATGGCGGCCTGATGCCGACCAGTGGCCGCGGCTTCACCTACATCAGCACCCCGACGCAGCCGCTCACGATCAAGATTGTGAACATCTGCAAGCTCGATGCCGCCGATGTGCCAGAGGTCTTCCGCGAGTGGCGCCTGGCCCCAGGCCGCCAGCTGACCTTCAAGTTCCTGCACGGCCAAGGCGATAACGCCAGCGAGCGCCCTGACCAGCTGCTGTGGGAAGAGTGGGACGCTGGGACGACCACTGGCTCGCTCCGCAACCAGATGCCGTGCCCGCCCTCGGTCTGCCGACGAATCGATGTCGACATCCGGCCGCCCGAACCGCTTCCAGTCGAGGATGCTTCGAAGGAAGTGGACACCAAGGCCAGCGGCGAGTCCCGCCAGCCCGACAAGGACCCGCGCGAGATCTACGACCCGTGATCGGCGCGCGGATCGGCCACGGCTACGACCTGCATCGACTTGAGCCGGTGGCACCCGAGGGTGCAGGCCGACCGTTCATGCTCGGCGGGCTGAGGATCGATCATGACCGTGGCCCCGTGGGCCACTCCGATGGCGATGCCCTGCTGCATGCCGTCACCGATGCCATCCTCGGAGCTCTTGCCGAACCCGACATCGGCCAGTTGTTTTCCGACCGTGATCCGCGATGGGACGGCGCCGACAGCACGATCTTTCTGGCTGAAGCCGTGCGACGCATGCAGTCGCGGGAGCTTCGCATCGGCAATGTGGATGCCACGGTGATCTGCGAACGGCCCAAGATCGGACCCGTGAAGGAAGCGATGCGCGCTCGGCTAGCTGAGTTGCTCGACACGGACGTGAGCGCCGTCAACATCAAGGGCAAGACGCACGAGAAGGTCGATGCCGTCGGCGAGGGACGAGCCATCGAAGTGCACGTGGTCGCCCTGCTCGTGCCGTGAGTGCGCCGATCGTGCCGAACGGGCACGGCGCACCCAGCGATTGAACGACGCCAATGCCACCGAAGCTGCAGCGGCCATGTCGGACGGTCGGCGCGATCGTGTAGCCTTGAACGCATGCGAGCCATCGTCACTGGTCAGATCGGCGTGGACAAGAAGCCCTACCTGCGCGATGTCGAGCGTCATGCCGGCGAGCGCGGAGACCGCATGCAGGTCTTCCATATTGGCGACATGATGTATGCCGAGGCCCCTGACGTGCGACCCGGCAGGATCCTCGACTTGCCCATCAGCAGGCTCAACAGCCTGCGACGCGCCGCCTTCAAGGATGTGATCGCGCACACCATGCCGCGCGAGGAGCACCCGAACATCGTGGTGAACACCCACGCCACCTTCCGCTGGCGTCACGGGCTCTTCAGCGCGTTCGACTTCGACCAGCTCCGACGGCTCGAACCGAACATGTTCATCTGCCTGGTGGACAACGTCGAGACCGTGCACCACCGGTTGCACGCCGAGCATGACATCGATGCCACGCTGAAGGACTGCATGGTCTGGCGCGAGGAGGAAATCCTTGCTACCGAACTGATGGCGCAGGCACTCGACTGCCGGGACCAGTTCTACATCCTGAGCCGCGGACGCCACAAGGACACGGTCGAGACCTGCTTGCGCCTGGTGACCCGCCCCGACATGCGCAAGGTCTACCCGAGCTTCCCCATGAGCCACGTGGTCGACATGCCTGACGTGCTCGAGGAGATCGAGCGGTTCCGAGCCGCGCTTGCCAGGTTCTTCATCACCTTCGACCCTGCTGACGTGGACGAGAAGTTGCTGCTCGATCGCGGCCTCGCAGCCGCGCGTGAAGGCAAGGACTTCATCGAGGTTGCAGCCCATGCCTTTGGTGGACGCGAGGGCGCTCCGCCCATGAAGGTCAGCGTCCGGGAGATCCTGGACATCGCAGGTGACGTGGACGGCCAGATCTACATGCGCGACTTCAAGCTGATCGACCAGAGCGACATGATCGTCTCGCTCGTGCCGGAACTGCCGGGCGGCGTGCCGGGCCTGTCGAGCGGCGTGGAGCGCGAGCTGCACCATGCGTGGGAGCACACGAAGGAGGTCTACGTGGTGTGGAAGCCCCGCAAGGCACCCTCGCCCTTCATCACCGAGACCGCCACGAAGATCTTCCGGAGCGTCGACGAGGCGCTCTCCTACTTCGAGTCGAAGGGGATGATGGCCCCTTCGACGCTGTTTGGTCACTGAGCCTGAGGGCGCATGCGCCGCTGGAAGCTCACGGTCGCCTACGACGGCACGCACTTCCACGGCTGGCAGCGCCAGGAGGTCCCGGGCGGCGAGCCGTTGCGCACCGTCCAGGGGGTGCTCGAGTCGACGATCAACTCGACCTTCTCGATCGACGCCCGTGTTGTCGGTGCGAGTCGCACCGATGCGGGCGTGCACGCGCGCGCGCAGGTTGCGGCGTTCGATTGCAACATCGAGATCGATGGCGAACGCCTCGCCCGCGCCATCAGCGCACGACTGCCCGATGATGTTGCGGTGATCGCTGCGGAACCCGTGCACGCGGGCTTCGATCCGATCGGTGACTGCGTGAGCAAGGGCTATCGGTACACCTTCCGCGATGCCTGCCCCAATGCACACCGCGCTGGGGTGTTCGAGCGGCTTTGGGTCGCTGCAACGCCGCATGCCGTCGACATCGCACGCATGCAGGCCGCTGCGGGCATGCTCGTGGGAACGCATGACTTCGCTGGCTTGGCGCACAGCATCGAGGATCGCACCACGACCGTGCGCACGATCCATGGGTGCTCGGTCCGGCGCATGCCCGGGGGCGAGGTGGCGATCGATGTGAGCGGCACGGGATTCCTGCACAACATGGTGCGGATCCTGGCCGGAACCTTGTTGGACGTAGGTCGCGGGCACCGTGAGCCCGGGCACGTCCGAACGATCCTGGCCTCTCGTGATCGAAGCCTTGCCGGACCGACGATGCCGGCGCAGGGACTGTGCCTGGAGTGGATCCTCTACCCCAAGGCCGGAGACCAGCCATGATGCCCGTGCGATGGCTGGCATCGATCGTGATCACGCTCACCGCCGCCGTCGCCGTGCCTGCTGCCGATCCCCCGCGGGGAGCCGGCAGCGTCGTCGAGTCCACGATGTCGACGCTGAGTGCGGAAGCCGCGGCCATGATTGCACCTGGCGATGAGATCGGTCGCGAGCTGACCGAGGCGCGGCGAACCTGGCGCGCGGTCGCGATCGAGGTGCTGAGGGCGGCATCGACCGAACCATGGACATCGCAGGCTGCGTTCGTCACCGGCATGCGCATGACCGATGCACGAGACACGCTCGATGCAGCCATGGCCCGCGCGCTGTCGCGCCCGCGCAGTGACGCCGATGTGGTTCGCCTGTCCGCGGCAGCACGCGCCTTCACCGAACGGGGCCCGGCAGCCGTTCATGCGCTCGCCGCCGACGATCCGGCTCGCATCGATGCCGCCGTCGCAGCATGCCTTGCTGGATTGGCCGAGGCGTTGGCGCCCTTCGCTGCCGACGATGCTGGCGCGCGTGGGCTCGACGCCGATCTTTGGCCCTCGGCCGCGGGCGGCGGCTCGACGAAAGCCATCGAGCGGTTCATGGTCGCGCTTGAGCCGTTCACGCCCACGGAGCCATGGGTCGTCCGGGCAAGGGCCGGGACGGCGATGCTCCGCCAGACAGCCACGATCGCTGCGTTCCGGCCAGAGGTCGAGTCGATTGCCGAGGATGCACTCGGCTCGATCAGTCTTCTGCGCGCCTTGGAGGCCGTGACCTGGCTCGATGAGGGCATCAAGGGATCCCTACGCACATCCTGCGAGTCGGCGCTGGCGGCTCTCGATCGCACGGCTGACCGCGAACGCATCGCTGTGGAACTCAAGCGACTGCGCGGGGTGGGCACGCTGCTGGATGACCTGTCCACGCTGTGTGCAGGCCGTGGCGGCCGACCGCCTTTGGGCGCGGATGGTGCCGCGCACTGCGTTCGGCTTGTCCTGGACGGTGATCGTGCCGAAGAGCGACTTCGTGCTGCCGCTGCGCTTGCGTCGTCCATGCGCGTGCAGGCAGACGGTCTGCCGGGTGCCATGCCCCAGTTGATGGGTGCCATCCTCAGACGCAGCAGCAAGGACCGGACCGCGCTGGTGCAGTGGCTGGCCGATGGTGCCGGGACGGATCCGCCTGAAGGGGCCATCACCGCCGCAGAGCGGGCAGCCGAGGACCTGTCGCTCCTCAAAGTTGCCTCCACGACCATCGGTCGAGCGGCCACCTTGGGTACACGACCGCAACAGACCTCGCTTCGATCTGCCGAGCGAGCGGGCGACGGACTCAGGCTGGATCGAACGCGTGATGCGGCTCGAAGCACCCTGATGGCCCTGACCAAGCGCTTGGACCGCTGGCTCGAGCTTCCCGGTGAGCGTGAATTGCGTGACCCGCAGTCAGCTGTTGCCACGGTGGCTGGACCGATGTCCGGCCGGCTCGCGGCGCGAATCGATCGCACGCGAGCGCAGTGGTCAGCCTCGCTCGGTCGACCGGAACAGGCATCGCTCAGGGAGATGGCCCTGCTCGAACGCATCATGGCCCAGGCCGATCGACTGGCGCGGTTGGGGCCCCACGACGCCGATCTCCTTGCCACGAGTGCGTCCCTGGCCCGATGGGCCGCATGGTCACCGTCGGCCGAGGGTGTTGCGGTGACGCTCGCACCATTGCGACCTCGTATCTCGCTCGCCTGCGCCGCGGCAGCCGAGGGCGCGTGGGATGAGTGTGAACGCACGCTGGAGGCCGTCGAACGCGAGTTGCCCTTGGCTGAGTTCGTGGCCATGGTTCAAAGTCGGATCGGAGCCTCGCTCCCACGGTCGGAACCCGATGCGAGCACGCTGATCCGCTCGCTTGGGACGCCTGCGCACGATGGATCGTGGCTGGCCGCGGATCGCGCGCGGCTGGCCACGCTTGCCCGCGCGTGGAGCGAGCTTCGCCATGCCACCGCGAACGGTGCCGCAGATCAGGGCCAAGCGTGCGCTGCCGTGGCGACCCAGGTGGCCCGCGATCTCCTTGATTCGCTTGCAGCGATCGGACCGGATACGGTGGCACCATGAAGGTCCTAGTCTTTGCGCCGCATCCGGATGACGCCGAACTTGCCATGGGCGGCACCATCGCCAAGCTCATCGCCAACGGCCACGCCGTGACGGTGTGCGACCTGACCGATGGCGAACCCACACCCTTCGGCTCACGGGAGATCCGCGCCCGCGAGACCGCAGCAGCCACGGCCGTGCTTGGTGTGCGGCGACTCAACGCGGGATTGGTGAACCGCGAGTTGCGCGATGACCTCGCCTCGCGGCGCGTGCTTGCATCGATCATCCGTGCGGAACAGCCCGAGGCGATCTTCTCGCCATACCCGCGCGATGCGCACCCCGATCACATCGCCGCCACGGCACTGGTCCGCGATGCACGCTTCGAGGCCAAGTACGTAAAGACCGACCTGCCGGGCTCCCCCTGCTACCCGCGCTGGCACATGCACTACTTCGCCACGCACCTGCGCATCGTGCCACAGCCTGACTTCATCGTGAACACCACCGGATTCACGGAGCTGAAGCAGCGCTCCATCGCCTGCTACGCCAGCCAGGTCACCGCGAATCCCGCGAACCATCGCCTGCCCATCTGGATCGCTGCCGCGGACACCTACTTCGGCAGCCGCATCGGCGCCGAGTCGGGCGAGCCGTTCGCCTGCGAGGAGCCGCTCGACCTGTCGACCCTCGGGTGGCTGTGATCGATGCCACCTCGTTCGCTTACGGGTGACTGCAGCCCGCTGACTACGATCCACGCATGAACCTGCCGGTGCGCATCGAATGGAAGCGGCTCTCGTCGCTTGCACGCATTCCCGCCTACCAGACGAGCCTTGCTGCGGGCATGGATGTGCATGCCGCCATCACCGAGCCGATGCTGCTCGAACCCAACCGCGTCGTGCTCGTGCCGACCGGGTTCGCCCTCGCAATTCCCGAGGGCTTCGAGGCGCAGGTTCGCCCGCGCAGCGGCCTGAGCACCAAGCACGGCGTGACTGTGCCCAATGCTCCCGGCACGATCGACGCCGACTACCGCGGCGAAGTGATGGTGGCGCTGATCAACCTCGGACGATCGGACTTCATGATCGAGCCCGGCATGCGCGTGGCGCAGCTGGTCTTCGCACCGGTCGCTCGCGCGGACATCACGGAAGTCAGCGAGCTGTCGCCGACCGAGCGAGGCACCGGGGGCTTCGGAAGCACCGGCCACTAAAAGCGGTGTCGGCCAAGGGGTTGATCGGCAGCGGTGCGCGGGTGACACGCCAGACGACGCAACATGTCGCCTGGAGCTTGGCACATCACCTCTCCTGCCCAACGCCCTATGCAGGTGCGATGCGGGGCGGACGGCTCGGATGACGGGCCACCTCGGGCGTGCGCCAGCAGCCGACCCAGCGATTGGGGCTGACTTCGACCAGCGCGTAGGGCCGGGATGGATCATCAAGCGCCGGGCGCTGCGACTGGTCCATGAAGGGCCACCACGGCACGACCGGGCCGGCCTCGCTGCGAAGGCCCTCATACTCGCGCGGGTCCGCCACGACTTCCTCGACAGTCACCAGCCGATTGCGAAGCTCCGACAGTCCGGGGATGCAGCGGAACAGGCCGCGCGTGTACGGGTGCAGCGGTCGATCGAAGAGCTCGGTGACTGACGCATACTCGACCACACGCCCTGCGTACATGCAGCACACCACATCGGCATTCTCGGCGACGACGCCGAGATTGTGGGTGATGAGCATCATGCCCATGTCGCTCGACTGCTGCAGCCCACGAAGCAGCTCGAGGATCTGCTTCTGGATGGTCACATCGAGTGCCGTGGTGGGTTCGTCGGCCAGGAGCAGGCTGGGACGGCACGCAAGGGCCATCGCGATCATCACGCGCTGGCGCATGCCGCCCGAGAACTGGTGCGGATACGCGCGCATGCGACCCTCGGGGTCGCGGATGCCGACGTCGGCCATCGCCTTGATGGCGATGCCGGCCGCCTCATCGGGCGACACCGCCTGGTGCAGCAGCACCGCCTCCATGATCTGGTCACCGATCGTGTAGACCGGATTCAGGCTGGTCATCGGCTCCTGGAAGATCATGGCGATCTGGCCGCCACGGACCTTGAGCATCTCGTGCTCGGGCAACTCGAGCAGATTGCGGCCCCCGAACATGATGCGCCCTGCGTCGAATCGCCCCGGCGGACGCGGGATGAGCTGCATCGAGCTCATCGCGGTCACGCTCTTGCCGCAGCCGGACTCACCGACGACCGCAAGCGTCTGCCGTGGGTAGACGCTCATGCTTACACCCGCCACGGCCTGGATGCGGGGGCCCGAGCCGTTGTCGAAGCTGACCGCAAGGTCCTCCACGCTCATCAAAGGCTCGAGGGTCCTCGCTGCCGGCTTGGCGATCATGTCGTGGGCCGCCATCAGTGTGCCGCCTTCCTGAGCTTGGGATCGATCGCATCACGCATGGCTTCGCCGAGCATGTTGTAGGAAAGCACCGAGAGGAAGATGGCCAGGCCGGGGAAGACCGCGAGCCACCAGACGAAGGTTCCCGTCGCAGCCGTGGCGCTCGAGAGGAGCTTGCCCCAGCTCGCCTGGCCATCAGGCCCAAGGCCCAAGAACGAGAGGGTGGCCTCGATCGTGATGGCCGCTGCGATCGCGAAGCTGGCATCGACGAGTACCGGTGTGATGCCGTTGGGGAGCATGTGCCTGAAGAGCACCGCTCGCACCGGGAGCCCCGCCGCCTGCGCCGCCTGGACGAAGTCCATCTTTCGCAGCTTGAGGAACTCGGCTCGCGTGAACCGGGCGGCACCGGTCCAGCTGAAGAAGCCGATGATCGCCATCATGACATAGGTATTGCGCGGCAGCACGCCGGCCGCCACGATCAGCACGAAGAGCGTGGGAACGCTCATGAAGATCTCGACGACGCGGTAGAGCAGCAGATCCACCCACCCGCCGAAGAAGCCCATCAACGCACCGATCGTGACGCCGAGTACCACGCTGATGCCGGTCGAGACCAGCCCGATCGAGATCGAGAGCCGGCACGCCCAGAGCATCTGCCCGAGCACGTCACCGCCAATCGCATCGGTGCCGAGCAGCACGCGACGCTCACCGAATGGCG
>Ga0194133_10007150_pt1 | contig 13479 bp, 13 predicted proteins | sample TA2KigOf40mmetaG_FD_155448 | JGI IMG/M metagenome (GOLD analysis project Ga0194133, IMG submission 155448) | Freshwater microbial communities from Lake Tanganyika, Tanzania - TA2015055 Kigoma Offshore 40m | ecosystem: Environmental > Aquatic > Freshwater > Lake | place: Tanzania: Lake...
TCAAAAAATATTCCTTAATAATTTTTGAAATAAATAAATATGTATAATTCATTATAATGTAATTTATAACATAGTATTGTAATTTTGTCTTGTAAAAATTGGTATATTGTAAATAAATTAGATAATTGTAGTATAAAATATTAATGGTGGATATATAAAAAAAATGTAAATTATTGTGTAAATTTATCTTGGTAAAATAATTATTAATTTAAAATAATATTTGTGTATTAATAATAAAAAAAAAATGAATAAATATCTTACTATTTTTTTAGATTAACGAAAAATAAATAATTATGATAAATATTCATTGAAAAATAAAAACTATATAGTAATGTAATAAAATTGTGTATTTTAATTTATATAATGCAATTTTAAAAATGCAATAAAAATAAATAAAAAAAATGTAAAAATTTATAAAAAAAATGAACATTTTTTATGAAATTTTTAATAACTTTGTATAAATTGAATCAAATTTAGTAAAATAATTATATTTTTTTTATTTTTACTAATATTTGTAGATTTTTTGTAAATTTTTGATATTTTTTTACTAATATTTGTAGATTTTTTGTAAATTTTTGATATTTTTACTAAAATTTGTAGATTTTTTGTAAATTTTTGATATTTTTACTAAAATTTGTAGATTTTTTGTAAATTTTTGATATTTTTGTGTAATAATTTAATCATAATATGAATTCAAATATGTTTTTTAATGAATATAAACATTATATTATGAATTCATTTATGATTTCACAATATGAATTATTAGGGGTTGTGATTTTGTGCGTGATTTCATAATATGATTTAAAGACAATTTAAATATAATATTTATATATATGAGTAAAAAGTTAGCTGAAAAGGACTTGGTGATCCATAATAAAATAGTAATTGATTTTTATAAACAACATACATATTTAGATTTTGAACAAGTAAACTTATTATTAGTAAATTTCTTAAGTAATATAATTCAAGAAGCAGATAATGGTATAAATAAGGGTTTATCCACCCAAATATTGCAACATTGTTCTGATAATAGTTTAAAAATAGATATGATGTCTCGTGATTTATCTCTAAGAATTGTAGATTTGAAGAAGGAATATTTAGAAGAATTAAAGACACAAATGTATATGAGTGATGGTAAAACAAGTGAGAAACTATCAAAACAATTAGAAGCAAATGCTGAAATGTTAATATATAAAACAAATAATGTGTTAGGTTCTTTATTACCATCAATAAGTGATAATGTTCGTAGAGAAATAACTAATAGTGTAGATCTTTTTAAAAATCAATTAATGACAGAAATATTAAAAATAAAAAATAATGAACTTGATATAGAGCAATTTATACAAAATGTAGATAAAAAGTTCAATCATCAAAAGGATGAATTTAAGCAAATGATGACTGGTCTTACTGTTGATTTGGCATCAAAAACAACTAAGGGTGATTTAATACTAGATGAATTGAGAGAGTTTTGTAATAAGTTTAAAAATTCTAGTCTAAAAGGTGGAATGGGTGAAAGTCGTTTAGGTAAGATTTTAACGAATATGTTTCCAACTGGTGAAATTTTAGATAAATCAGGTATAAAAGAGTCTGGTGATTTTCATCTAAAACGCGAAAATAAGGATACAATATTATTAGAAACAAAAGAATATGATAGAAATGTAAATAATGATGAGGTTGAAAAATTCATTAGAGATTGCACTATACAAAATTTACATGGTATTTTTCTTTCCCAAAATTCTGGTATTACTTCTAAGAATAACTTTAAAATTGAATATAATAATGGTAAAATATTAGTCTATATTCATAATTGTGAATATTCTGCAGATAAAATACAAAGTGCTATAGATATTATTGATTCATTATCAGTAAAAATAGTAGAGAGCAATCCAGAAAATATACATACTATTCCAAATGAAATATTAGATGAGATTAATTCAGAATATCAACGTGTTATAATTCATAAACAATCTGCTATTAATTTTATAAAAGAAAATAATAAAAAAATAGTTCAATTATTAGAAGAAGGTATACGATTACCAAAATTAGAAGCTTATTTACAGACAAAATATGCTCAAGTTTCTAAAACAACATTTGCATGTGAAATATGTAGTAAAGTTTTTGAAACACGCGCTGGTTTATCATCACACGCAAGAATGCATAAGAATAAAAATGAAGAGGAACATATACTATTCTAATAAATTATTAGTATTAATATTAAATTTAATAATAATACTAGGTAATTTTAATAAAAACACCAACTAATTATAGCAAGTAACATTTTTTGAGTTGCGTTGGTGTATAACTTTTATAGTATTTATGCTAAAATTGGTAGAAAATATTTATAAAAAATAATAATAATACTAGGTAATTTTAATAAAAACACCAACAAATAATAGCAAGTAGCATTTTTTGAGTTGCGTTGGTGTATAACTTTTATAGTATTTATGCTAAAATTCGTAGAAAATATTTATAAAAAATAATAATAATACTAGGTAATTTTAATAAAAACACCAACAAATAATAGCAAGTAGCATTTTTTGAGTTGCGTTGGTGTCTAACTTTTATAGTATTTATGCTAAAATTTGTAGAAAACAATTTTCTTGAAATTCGTAGAAAATATTTATAAAAAATAATAATAATACTAGGTAATTTTAATAAAAACACCAACTAATTATAGCAAGTAACATTTTTTGAGTTGCGTTGGTGTCTAACTTTTATAGTATTTATGCTAAAATTCGTAGAAAATATTTATAAAAAATAATAATAATACTAGGTAATTTTAATAAAAACACCAACTAATTATAGCAAGTAGCATTTTTTGAGTTGCGTTGGTGTCTAACTTTTATAGTATTTATGCTAAAATTCGTAGAAAATATTTATAAAAAATAATAATAATACTAGGTAATTTTAATAAAAACACCAACTAATTATAGCAAGTAGCATTTTTTGAGTTGCGTTGGTGTCTAACTTTTATAGTATTTATGCTAAAATTTGTAGAAAACAATTTTCTTTAAATTTGTAGAAAATATTTATAAAAAAAATTATAAAAATATTACAATGATTTATTTATTTAAAAATTGAAGTAATTGTGTATTGATATTTTTTATAATATATGGATACATCACAAAATACTCAATCACTAACAATTGTAGAAACTTTTGTTGGTGCTGGAGGTGCACATTTAGGATTTAAAAAAGCAGGTTTTAAATCTCTATTAGTTAATGATATTGATAAAGATACTATAGATACATTAATTAATAATAATGTAATAGATGAAGATAAATATCTTCTTTGTCCTATTGAAGATATTGATGAAGATTTAATTAAGTCTAAAATTGGTAATCTACAAGTTGATGTACTATTTGGAGGTATTGTTTGTAAAGGGTTTTCATTAGCAGGTGTTAGAAATCCATTTGATATACGCAATTATCTTTATAAACACCAATTAAGATTAGTTGAAATATTAAAACCAAGAGTTAGTGTTATTGAAAATGTAACTGCTATTAAAAATATGATATTATATGAAAATTGTCAAGAAACCGTGAAAACATTTGAAGATTATACTAAATTAAGTGATGCCAATAAATTATTAAATGGAGAAAAATCAAGTAAAAGAAAAAATAATGAAGACTATAGTAATTTAAATGTATTAATAACTCAAAATAAAAAATTAATGGAACAATTATTAGTGAGTATTGATAAATATAAATATTCTGTTTTAGATGATATTAAAAAACTATATCTAAAATTGGGTTATCGTTTTTATGAGAAAATTTTACAAACGGATAAATATGGTGGATATACAAATAGAAAAAGAATTATTATGGTTGCAGTTAGAAATGATATTACTAAAGAATATGTTTATCCACAAGAATTAAATACTAATTATACATTAAATGACGCTTTAAGTTTAATAGACTATCACGGTATTAACAATCCAACCGTCGATGAAGATAATAAACCTATGAATCATAACGAAAAAACAGTTAATAGATTTAAACATATACCTGAAGGATTGAATATTGCCCAAGTTGTTGATGATTTACCTGATGAATTAAAAATAAGTGCTTTCTATTCTAGAGGTAATACACAACGATTACATAGAGATCAACCAGTACCTACACTTGTTCCTGGACATAGCAATTTTCCTATACACCCATTTGAACATCGTTCTATTACTGTTCGTGAAGCCGCAACTATTACTGGATTTCCCATAGACTATAAATTTATAGGATCTCATAGTTCAAGATGTGTACAAATTGGAAATGCTGTTCCTGTTCAATTATCATATCATATTGCTCTTTCTATTAAACAATTATTAGAATAAAAAAAACATTGGTTATTATTTTCTCTATTTTTTTGTATTTAGGGTGGACTTAAACCACGATCCACAAAATACTTCCGCATTCTCTCAAACTCTTCCAACATGAATAATGATGGATCTTTGTTGCATTTCCTATCATTACATCTGCTGCAAAGTGCATTGCCGTTTGATAAGATAGACTCGCCTCCTTTTTCTCTCGGCATAAAGTGATCCACTTCTAACTTTCCCTTGTAGCCACACAATTCACACTTGCCATCAGCGCGCTTCAAGATCTCCTTCTTGTCCTTTTCGCTAAAAGAATGGCATTTGGTTGAACCAGAAAATTGCTTATATTTCTCTACATTCAACCTGAAAGGTCCGTCCTTTTTCCCAGTCAGATTGTCCCAGCAATCGTCGTATTTCTCGGTGCGGATTTGTTCCAATTTTCTTCCAGGATCTCCAAACAGAGAGGCACTCCCATCTGGATTTTTCTTTGCTCCACTCTTCGTTGCCCAACCAACACCACCATCTGCGGTCACTTTCGTGTTACAGTAGGCCTGTACTTGGGGCTGTGTCCAATAAGAACTGGTATCTTGTTCCAAGAGAAACATCTTGAAATAGTAAACAAGAGACCCATTCATTGGTTTTGGAAACATCTTGTTAACAGAATCAATGTATTCTTTTTGCCTAACGGCTTCTTCTTCAGTCATGATTATCCTTTAATAACAGGCGTATTGATAATATTCTACCAAAAGTGGACTACCATCAATTTTTTTTTCATATTAATAGCACGATTTTTCATTTCATTTATGAATTCAAAAAAAAAATCTACATTAATTTTTTTTATTAATATATCTAGATATTACTTATAACTATAATATGTCAAAATCGCGATATGCTTTCAAATTTCAAAAATTCGCATCAGAGCTTCATTCTTCCAATCTTCTATAAGTCTGCCGATTTCTGGAGGATTGTCTTCATTTTTCCTCACACCCATCGCTTTTCGTACCTGAGCAATTTTCTTCTCCAGCTTTGCTTGCTCTTCCAACATCATTGATTTTCGTTCTTTAACTTTCTTCTCGAATTCTTCTTGAGCCTTTTTTTTCCCTTTTTGACGAGCCAAAATTGCTTCTGCCTTTTTTTCTCGCTTTAATTTGATGGCGGCACGAGCCGCTGCTAAGCCATCAATGGAATTACCCTGGTTATTTTCTGGATTTATAGTATTTTCAACATTCATCTTGGTGCAATCGTAGGTTTCCATTCATATCACCAAAGATTTTGGTTAGGTTTCAATTTTTTTTTTCTAACAAACTACCGAAATTAACATTAAAAATATCTTCTTCCCCCCAAATTACATATCAACCTAGACAGAAACAAACTACAATATATCATAAGATATTATAATTAGTTCTAACTCAATAGATATTAGATAGATCTAATCATATAAAAAAAATGCTCATTACGAGGCTTGAACTCGTGACCTTGGGCACATAAGACCCACGCTCTAACCAACTGAGCTAAACGAGCTAATGTGTAATCAACATTCTAGTAAAATGAGTTAGTTAATATATGGAAAATTGTAATGATAGTCTGCTTACCTGTGATCCCACTAATAATTTGTTTTCTTATGTGTAATTACTAGGTTATTATCCTAATAATTACTAATATACCAACGACAGGTTTCGATCCTGTGTCCTCCGGCTCATAAGGCGATAACCATCCTCAAAACGACCCTTGACAGGTATTAAAGTAGAAGACGGTGTTTTACGGCGCGCTTCCTCTGCGCTACGTTGGTTTTACTATTATAATCTTTTTACAGATTACAATATCTTATTAAAACAGGAATACTTATCAATTTTTTTTTTACACATCTTCTATTTATTACCTAATTAAAATCAAATGTTTATATGGTGACAACTAAAAAACAAATTTACATCAAGCAGTGCTCAAACCTGCGCATCCTGAGATATTTGGAGTTAAGTCTACCGCGTTAGACTACCATAAAATTGTTTGTAAAAAAAATACGGAGAACTGGGTTTGAACCAGTGACCTCGGAGTTATCAGTTCCGCGCGCTTCCGCTGCGCCATCCCCGTTTAAGCCTTGGCGCGAGTTTCGATCTCGCATAGTGAGGTGGATCAGACCTACTTGTTTCCGTAACCAAGGTGAATGTGCTAATCTACAGGTTGTTATCCTATATGATTGCTAAGATACCGGCAACAGGTTTCGATCCTGTGACCTCGGAGTTATGAGCCCCGCGCGCTAGCCACTGCGCCATGCCGGTTAATAATATGTCTTAAAAAGGTTGTTATCCTATATAAGACTTGGTGCCGATAGTAGGTTTCGATCCTACGACCTCTCTGTTATGATCAGATAACCATTCGCAAATCGGACCTTGAAGGTCAAAAAGAGAGCAAACGGTGTTAAGCGCTCTTCCACTGAGCTATACCGGCTTGTTGCCAATCACTAGGTTATTATCCTAGTAATGACTTAGATGTCCACGGTAGGTTTCGATCCTACTTATCTCCAGGTTATGAGCCTGGCGCGCTTCCTATTTCGCCACGTCGACTTATTGTAATCATTAGGTTGTTATCCTATATGATTGCTGGTACCGGCGAGGTGATTCGAACACCTGACCTCGGAGTTATGAGCCCCGCGCGCTCCCTCTGCGCCACACCGGTTTTTGATACTGGATACAAGCGTTGATCTTGTAACTTGGGACGCAGATGTCCCACGTGTTGCCGTTTACACTAATCCAATTTTGCTCATCATCAGGTTGTTATCCTATATGAAAGCTAATGTGCCCTCGGTGGGTTTCGATCCCACGACCTCCTAGTAATAAGCCAGATAACCATTCCCATGCGGACCTTTTTTTTTAAAGTCTAATAGTTGGAAACGATAGCGCTCTTCCACTGAGCTACAAGGGCTTGAATTTGCTAATCATCAGGTTGTTATCCTATATGATTGCTAAGATACCGTCAGTAGGTTTTGATCCTACGACCTCAGGATTATGAGTCCTGCGCGCTGCCTCTGCGCCATGACGGTTTGTCCCCATCCTCGTCCTATTATCTATACTCCCTACTACATTTGTCAATTTTTTTTTTCTATAAGTTACCATAAATCATCTTAGATTATATTAGACCAACCTATAAAATTGATTATATTTATAAAATAAAAATAAATATAATCTATGATGATTTATGACTACCTATAGGGAAAAAATTTGATAATTATAGCCTATTTTTTAGGTTAATAGGTAATTATTGCGAAAGTCAGAAAGATGTCAGAAAAAGAACAAACAGATAATAAACCAAATACTGTTTCCGCAGCAGCAGTTCCATGCTATGTGTGCAATACGTGTGGAAATACCATCTCATCTGATTTGGGTGGCTACACAGTGCACTACACGGACTTATCCAACCCAGAAAATGGGAAAATTGAGTGCGAAGATTGCTGTCCACCGTCTCCAAATACGCTGAAGTGGATTGCTCAGTATGAAAGAGAACAAGCCGAAGAAGCAGCTCAGTATGAAAGAGAAGAAGCTAGGCGGAATGAAGAAGATGGATACTCGTCCGTCGATTACCGCTTGAACGACGACTATGATCCTGACTACGACCCTAACTACGACCATGCCTTCAACTGTCCGTGCAATTCCTACGATTGCCGTCAGTTTATGACTACAATTTATGGTCGCAACTACACGGAATACGACCACTCTGAAGAAGCCAGTTAAGCTGCCAAGAAGGTAAGCGAGGTAAGTATTTTTTTATTCAATTTTATACATCTTATTATAGTTTATGTTTTCGTGTATATTCTGTTTTTTTGTTGATCTATAAGCATATTCAAAATAATTTTTATAATTTTCAGGTTTTACTTTTTCTATTGATGCAACAACTTTCATTTTTTTCCTAAAAGTTACCATAAATCATCATAGATAATATTCATTTTTTTTGTTTTAACATTTCAAAAATATATAAATATAATTGAATAGTTTTATTTATATAACTAAAATGGCATTTATCCATTATAGTGGAATAGGTTGTAAAGAATCTTAAATACATTCTATTCAAGAGTTTTTAGATATTATGAAACACGCTCCATCTCATTATTATGAAATGACTTCTTTAGGATTTGATATGGAATATAAAACATATTTACTACCTGATGATTTTATAAACTTTACATTAGAAGAATGGATAGATTATACAGGCGCTCAATATTATGACAACGATAATTTTATAGGGTGTACTCAAATTGGTGTTTAATATGTATAAATACTAATTTTATATATAATATTTTATTATTATACAAAAAAAATAAAATAGAATATATTTTTATCTGAAATCTACAATAATATATAAAAAAAATAATTTGCATCAAGCAGGGTTCGAACCTGCGCATCCTGAGATAGTGGGGCTTAAGTCCACCGCCTTAGACCACTCGGCCATTGATGCTAGTACCACCCACAGGTATCGATCCTGTGCCTGCCTTTTAATGATAAAGAGATAACCATCCGCTATTCGGACATTTCTGTCATAAGTTTGCAGACGATAAACTGCCCTCCATGGGAGTGGTTTATGCATATCATCAGGTTGTTATCCTATATGATTGCTAAGATACCGGCAACAGGTTTTGATCCTGTGACCTCGGAGTTATGAGCCCCGCGCGCTTGCCTCTGCGCCATGCCGGTTTATTGTAATCACTAGGTTGTTATCCTCGTGATGACTAAGTAGTTCCCTCGACAGGTTTCGATCCTGTGTCCTCCGGCTCATAAGGCGATAACCATCCTCAAAACGACCCTTGACAGGTATAAAGTAGAAGACGATGTTTTACGGCGCGCTTCCGCTGCGCTACGAGGGATTTGCTAATCATCAGGTTGTTATCCTATATGATTGCTAAGATACCGGCAACAGGTTTCGATCCTGTGACCTCGGAGTTATGAGCCCCGCGCGCTTACCTCTGCGCCATGCCGGTTTATTGTAATCACTAGGTTGTTATCCTTGTGATCACTGATTCCCCCAACAGGTTTCGATCCTGTGACCTTCCGCTTATAAGGCGATAACCATCCTCAAAACGACCCTTTACAGGTATAAAGTAGAAGACGGTGTTTTAGACGCTCTGCCGCTGAGCTATAGGGGATTATTGCATATCATCAGGTTGTTATCCTATATGATTGCTAAGATACCGACAATAGGTTTCGATCCTATGTCCTCTGAGTTATGAGCCCAGCGCGCTGCCTCTGCGCCATGTCGGTTTATTGTAATCACTAGGTTGTTATCCTCGTGATGACTAAGTAGTTCCCTCGACAGGTTTCGATCCTGTGTCCTCCGGCTCATAAGGCGATAACCATCCTCAAAACGACCCTTGACAGGTATAAAGTAGAAGACGATGTTTTACGGCGCGCTTCCGCTGCGCTACGAGGGATTTGCTAATCATCAGGTTGTTATCCTATATGATTGCTAAGATACCGACAATAGGTTTCGATCCTATGTCCTCTGGGTTATGAGCCCAGCGCGCTGCCTCTGCGCCATGTCGGTTTTTCCCCATCCTCGTCCTAATATATATCATCCCTGCTACACTTTTCAATTTTTTTTTTCTAATGTTTCCTCAAGTCAACATTGGATATATACATTTTGGTATTTTAGTGAATATTACATCATAAAGAGCATTGCTTATTTTTGTATAAAATTATTTATATAAAATTTTGTATTAATTTGTTATTTTTTTAAAAAATATACAAGTTGTCAAAAAGCTATAGAAGTTAGATTCAATTTAATCCTATATTATTTATAATTTCATTATATTAATGTTTATATACACAAATAAAAATTTTATTAATAACTTCTTGTTAAACTAATAAAATATTTAATTTTATATGAAAACTACATATTATAACTGACACTGTAAGGGTTAATATTTCAAACAACGATTTTTATCGTATTAAAAATGATGTATCTATTATTTTACCAAGTTTTAATTTTTCAAGAGTTAAATTGCATAAGTTCTATTATTTGAACACTTTGACGGCGCTGTGTAAGTTGACGACGGCGTTTAATAATTAAAAACAATATAATTGACACTACTACTACAATACCAAGAGTTGTTCCAACTGATACAGCTACAATAGTTGAAGTTGATAATGTAGGTGTTGAGCTATCCAACCTTGGATAGCCGGCATCAACCGCTGCCAATATAGCCATACGGTCATACAAACAAACTGGCATAGATGGACTAGTTCTTGACATAACACACTGCACTTCATTGTTTGACGTGTCACAATTGAAAACTTTTTGAGAATATTTGGACACTTCACAATCTGGATCCCAAGCACCACATTCACAATCACACCCATCTTTTGATCCATAGAAAAGAGGATTACACGTCCATGTTGTTGGAACATCATCGCGAGTATAAGTCTTCGTATAATTGCCCCAAGGTGATCCATCAATATTGGTATCATTTGAAAAAAAGAATTGTGGATGATGAACTGCTACTCCTGATTGAATTTGTATTAGCTTTCTATCACTTAGAACTTCGTGGCGCAAAGCACAAATCGGTTGATTCAATGGTCCTGGAATACAGATATCATCATTATTTGGACAATTTATTGACACCGCCTCAAATGAATCACAATCTGGATCAAAAGCCCCACAGTTGCAATGACATCCATCCCCAGACCCATAATGTTCAGGTTTACAAGTCCATTCCAAAGGTATTTCTGGTCTATTTTTCAAACTTAATTTGGTTCCCATATCACTCGGACGAACTCCTAGATTACGGTATAGGTATGTTGAATAAGCACAAGTAAAAGTCCAGCACACATTGTTTCTTCCAATTCTTGGAGTCCATGACCATGTGGTTGGATCACAAGTAATTGATGATAGACCTCCGGCTATAAGACCATATTGGGCTGTATTCCATCCACCACCTACCAATGCTGAAATTGTGGAGCGTTCCTGTTGAGCTGTAGCCGCCTTAGCTACTCTACCTTGTAATTCACCAATAAACCATGATGAACATCTGTATACACCACCTGGATTTTGTGATTCATCTCTAAGTGTTCCTCCATTACCATTTTCATATCCAATATCGTTCCATTGCGTAAAAGGAACACGAATACCACAATTTCCAGCTTGGACACAGGAATAATCCATTTGAACCCAAGTATGAAATGGTATAGATGTGGAACGACAAATTTTAGCACCATCAGCCAAAGAAGATGAAGGTATGCCAATATAGAAAAATAACAGCGCAAAAATTGCAGCAATGAATTTCATGATATAAGATATAAAATATTATAAGATTTTATATATTGATCAAAATTACTAATTTACTAAAATTTAGTCACAATTTTATCATTTATAATAGACTTTTACATAACTAAAGATCTATAAATACTAAATCCATATATTTATAGACATAATAGTAATATATAACAACACACCCTATATATTTATAGATGATTTGAAGAAATCTATAGAAAAAAAAATTGATGGCTATGGTGAGGCTTATTGATAACAGTTACAAGCAAAGCATGACTACTCAAGGACACAATAACACTATGAGACTTCGCGGCGGAATGCAGGTCTTTGTCAAGACACTCACTGGCAAAACAATCACTCTTGAAGTTGAAAGCTCAGACACCATTGACAATGTAAAAGCCAAGATACAAGACAAGGAAGGAATTCCCCCTGATCAGCAGCGCCTCATTTTCGCTGGCAAACAACTTGAAGACAATCGCACTCTCGCCGACTACAACATTCAGAAAGAGAGCACTCTTCACTTGGTTTTGAGACTTCGCGGCGGAATGCAGGTCTTTGTCAATACCAGTCTTTTCGCCATATCCTCACCTCAAAAAGCCGCCTATCAACACTTTCTCTAACGCCGCAGATACTCTGGCTCTGCCACCCCTGGAAGTAGTAGGCCGGTCAATACAATCATTGGTAAAACAATCACTCTTGAAGTTGATAGCTCAGATACCATTCAAGATGTCAAAGCCAAAATTCAAGACAAGGAAGGAATTCCCACTGAACAGCAGCGCCTGATTTAGGCTGGCAAGCAACTTGAAGACAATCGCACTCTCGCCGACTACAACATCCAAAAGAGATCACACTTCACTTGATTATGTGAGTTTGCAGCAGCAAAGAAAGGGGATCATGTAAATATTGGAAAAAATCATCATCACATCGCAATGGTGCATAAAGGCACTGGAGCAACAGTAGTCTGAGTGGCGCAGACGGTAAGCGCGCAGTGGGGAAGCTAATAAGCACCACTGAGGTCGTTGGTTCGATTCCAACCTCGGACAATATGTCAAGCTGGACAATAAACGCAGCAAATTTTAACTGTGTTAGCTCAGAGTGAGAGCGCTCGTAAATAGTAGTATAAAAAAAAAGAGAATCTCTTTTTTTTTATTAAACTACAAAACAAATGAATATCTTATTATATTCAAATTACTAATGTTTGTTATTAGATTAGACAGAATTTTCAGTAAATTAGTCTATATCTTTGTTTGGGTCTAAACTTCTAATTATGTATATACAATACATAATTTTTAGATATTGATGCCAATCTTTTAGACGAAAATTACCAAATAGATAAAACGCCATTAATGATTTCTATATTCTACAACTATTTTTTTTTGTATTGTCTGTTTACAATCAATCCATAGTATCAAGTTTATTGGTGCCTTTTATGTATAAAAAAATTGATAATATTCTATAACTATGTAATTTTAAATAGAATATGTCAATTGTTTATGTTGTTCTTGAAAATGGGAAACTATACCCTAATATTTATAGCACCTATGAGTTAGCTCGTGAAGCAGTCCTTACAAAATATGCTGATGTATTGGAAGAAGAACGACGAGACTGCGCTGACTGCGATTGGGTGACTATGGCATCTCAGGTTGATGTCGAGGAAAACACAGACACATCAGGGCAAACAACACTTTACGTGGAGAAGGAGATATACATTACTATACAACGTTATACTGTTCCAAAATAATTTCAGTCTGAACAGCAGCGTGTCATTTTCGCTGGCAAACAGCTTGAAGACAATCGCACTTTCGCCGACTACAACATTCAGAAAGAGAGCACTCTTCACTTGGTTTTGAGACTTCGTGGCGGAAATTAACGGAAAAACAAAAACAAAAACAAAAACAAAAACAAAAACACACAGA
>Ga0194133_10007152_pt1 | contig 13478 bp, 15 predicted proteins | sample TA2KigOf40mmetaG_FD_155448 | JGI IMG/M metagenome (GOLD analysis project Ga0194133, IMG submission 155448) | Freshwater microbial communities from Lake Tanganyika, Tanzania - TA2015055 Kigoma Offshore 40m | ecosystem: Environmental > Aquatic > Freshwater > Lake | place: Tanzania: Lake...
TTGCTACCTGGCCGCGTTCGCAGGGCAGCGCCTTGGGGTCGATCCCGCGCGCGGCACGCGCCCCGCCGGCGATCGGCAGCCATTCTGTGCCGGGGCCGCGATAGGTGCAGAGCAAGCGGAGCCCAACCGCGTCGGAATGCCAGCGGTGGCAGGCAGGGCCGCTGATGGCTTCAAGACGGACGCGCACCGCGCCTCCCGTCTCCGCGATCGCGGCGAAGATCGTCGCAAGGCGACGGATGTCGAGCAGCAGGTCAAGCGGAGCCGCAGCGGGCAACTTGGCGGCCAGCGCATCCACCGCGGTGTCCGGCTCGTCTTCGGTGACGGCAGTGAAGGGGGCGGCCGTGGCCAGCGGGCGTAACGCCGGGCCGAGAAGCTACGGCAAGGTCCGATCCCACACCGCGAGGTTCACCTCCGCCCGCAGCACGTGGAGCAGCACCTCAGGCTCAGCGCCGGAGATCGCGGCAGCGCGGCGGCGCGGGCTCCCACCGGGGTGGAGCGACGGGGCAATCGCGTCAGCGGGAAATGAGTCGAGCATCAGGCCGGCCATGCGATGACGTCCTCAGCGTCGGCGCGAAGCCAATCGAGCGGTGGCAGCCGGGCGAGGATTCCGGCGCGCAGCCGTTCGGGTCGGTCAGCGCGGGGCAGGAAGCCGTCGGCACGCGCCTGATGCGCGCGGGCAACGGCCAGCAGATCCGCAGCACCCTCGGGATCCGCCGACAGGTCGCCGAACACATAGCCGACCTTGCCCGGCGCCATTACGGCCGCGGCGCAGGCACGCTTGCAGCCGGACAGGCAGGCGATGCCGATGACGCGAATGGCGCAGTCGTCGGCGGCTGCCGCGCGTGCTGCGGCGAGCAGCGCGGCGCCAGCGCGAGGGGATTCCGGATCGGCGCCGGCGGCGCGGCAGCGGGTACAGACCAGGATGGTGGAGGGTTCAGGAGAGGGTGGCATGGCTTATGTTGTGTGATAACATCTCACAATGCGCAAGAGCCTTGCCACTTCCTCCGTGACATCCCACGCCTGCGCCAGCCCTGCCATCCTCGCGCCGGGCGAAGGGATCGGGCGCGGCAGGGTTTCACGCAATCAGGACTTGGTGCTCAGCGTGCTGCGCGCTGCGGCCGGGCAGGCCTTGACCGCCTATGAGGTCCTGGCGCGTCTTGAGGCGGCTCGGGTGCGTGGGCCGCAGACCGTCTATCGGGCGCTGGACGCGTTGCGGCAGGCGGGCCTTGTGCATCGGATCGAGAGTATCAACGCCTTCACGGTCTGCGTGCACGCCGATGGTACCGGGGCGCACGGCGCGAAGAGGCACGGTCCCGGTCCACATCATGTTCATCTCCACCGACCTGCCTTTGCGGTGTGCCGTGACTGTAGAGCCATCCAGGAGCTTGATGACGCTCCTTTAGCCGCCGCGCTGGGCGTCGTGGCGGATCGCACGGGTTATCGCGTAAGGGAGCGAGTCATCGAACTGGTCGGAGTCTGTCCGACCTGCGCGAAGACATCACAAGAATCCGCCGTCGGCTGACGTGGGTCGATCATTGGTCCCGTCAAATATGCCAAAATGTGACATCGTGGCGCCGCGACGATTGTTTTCGCCGCAATAAACGGGAAAAATCGGAATTCGCGATGCTGACCTTCGTGCCGGGTTGATTCGGCATCCACGAGTGGCGCAACAAATCTCTATCGCGAGCTGCCGTGGTTGCCGGCCACGAATTGATCATAGGTATCCCATTCCTTGGGCTCGTCGAGTTCGTTGGCCCATCGCTTGTCGGGGGCATCATCCGGATAAAGGAGTAGCGAGATGGTCATTTCGTTCGAAGGCGAGATGTTAAAGTCTAGTCATAATATGACGATTGCTGGAGTTTGTTGGGGACAGAGGCCGGGGCGCGTAGCCATAGGCGAAGCGTAGCGCCCCGGCCGGTTCACTGGATAGACCGCCATGACGATGACCGAACGCAAGGTGATCAAGGCCAAGGCCGGCCTGCTGGAACTGGCCAAGCAACCGGGTAGCGTGACCCAGGCGTGCCGGGTGATGGGCTAGTCGCGGGACAGCTTTTACCGCTTCCGCGATCTGTACGAGAAAGGCGGCGACCTGGCCCTGGCCGAAATGACCAGGGCCAAGCCCAACCTGAAGAACCGGGCGAGCCCGGAACTCGAAGCGGCCGTCGTGGCCATCGCCATCGACGAGCCCGCCTGGGGTCAGGCGCGTGCCGCCAACGAGTTGAAGAAGCGTGGCACTGAGGTCTCCCCCTTCGGTGTCCGCTGCATCTGGCTGCGCCATGATCTGGAAACCGTGAAGAAGCGGCTCAAGGCGCTGGAGGCCAAGGTCGCCCAAGAGGGCGGCGTGCTCACCGAAAGCCAGTTGGTGGCCCTCGAAAAGAACAAGGCCGACAAGGAGGCCCACGGCGAGTTCGACAGCGAGCACCCCGGCTACTGCTTGGCGCAGGACACCTTCTATGTCGGCACCCTGAAGGGAGTCGGCCGGGTCTACCAGCAGACGGTGATCGATACCTATTCGAAGCTCGGTTTTACCAAGCTCTATACCCGCAAGACACCGCTCACCGCGGCCGACATCCTTAATGATCGGGTGATCCCGTTCTTTGGCGAGCAGGGGATCCGCATCGGCCGCATGCTGACCGATCGCGGCACCGAGTATTGCGGCGCCCACGACCGGCACCAGTATGAGCTCTACCTCGCCGTCGAGAACATCGATCAGACCAGGACCAAGGTGAAGAGCCCGCAGACCAACGGTATCTGCGAGCGTTTCCACAAGACCCTGATCGATGAGTTCTACCGTGTCGCCTTCCGCAAGCGGCTCTACGGCACAGTGGAACTGTTGCAGGCCGATCTCGACGACTGGATGATGACCTATAACAAGGTGCGCACCCATCAGGGCCGCTGGTGCTTCGGAAAGACCCCGATGCAGACTTTGCTCGACAGCGCCGATCTGGCGCGCGAAAAGCAGAACCCCGGCTCGGCCGCATAGCCGCGTCAGCCGACAGTCTCGATCGGGCGGACACCCACCACGCCAAATCGAACGAACGTCAGACCAAGTATAGACTTCTACACAGCCTCCAGGATCTGATCGATGATACCGATGAACGGGCCCAGCTTCGGCCGGGCCGGCGGCAGGCTGCGCCGGTACCCGGGCGGAACCGAGAAAGCCAGCATCTTCGCTTCCGTCCGAGGATCCAGCCCGAACCGCCGAGCCGCCTCACGACGGCTCAGACCCTCAATCCGAACCGCATGGCGGACCTGCCTGTAAAGTTCAACGCCCTTCATCCCTCCGCCCTCTGCCAAAACCGCAAAGAGCTATCTGCTGCCGGATTTTTACTCCGGTGCAACCGGACAATCCGGCCGCTTCAGTGAGGAATTTTTGCTCCGGCGCTTACATGCCATCGACGCGCGTTTCGCGGCGGCGGACTCGCCGATGCGCGTGCGGCGCTGAACACGATGCGCGCCGGCGTCAGCCCTGCGCGCGCAGCCAAAGCGCGGTGCGCGCCGCGCCGCCAAAGGCGAAGAGATGGATTCCCTCGGGCGCCAGGTCGGGCTCGGCCGCCACGCCGGCGGCGAGCCCCTCCAGTACGGCGGACGGGTCGCGCGTCGCGGTCAACCGCGCGATCGCGGCGCCGTGCAGCGCCAGGGCGCGGACCGAATTGCCGACGCCGCAGCGCAAGGCGAATTTCATCAGCGCGGCGAGGCTGGCCGGGCCCGCGAGCCCGACGCGCTGCGGCGCCGCGATGCCCGTCGCGCGCAGGCGGCGGACGAAGTCGAGGATCGGCTGGGCCTCGAAGCAGAATTGCGAGACGATCCCCGTCGCGATCCCCTGCGCGGCGGCACGGGCGAGCTTCGCGCGCAGGGCCGCGTCCAACGTCGCGGGATCGATGCGCGGATTGCCTTCGGGATAGGCAGGCAGGCAGAGCCGCCGGAACCCGTGACGCGCGAACAATCCCGTGTCCAGCGCCGACAGGCCTGAGTCGAGCGCACCGAGCGCACGATCGCGATCGCCGCCGACCAGCATCGCCGTGCGCGTCCCGGCCTCGCCGGACAGCCGCGCGAGGAAGTCGCCGAGTTGCGTGTAGCCCGACAGGAAACGCGCAGCGACATGCGGCACCGGCTCCAGCCCCGCGCGGGCGAGCAGCCGGGCGGCGGCGACGCTACGTTGATGTGTCTCGCCCGCGATCCAGGGCAGAAATACGGCGCTGCCGGGCGGCAGCAGGTCGCAGGCCGCCGCGAGTCCGGCATCATCGCGCGGCGCGATCTCGATCGAGGCGCTGGCGAGCAAGGCGCGTGCGGCGGGTTCAGTCGCGTTTGTGGGAAACGACATAGGATTCATCCCAGAACCAGAGGGCGCCATGCCTGGCGAGGACCGCGCGCGTAGCGTCGAGATAGCGGCCCCGCCCCCGATCGCGACCTCGAGCTGCGCGTCCTCGATCTGCGCGACGTAGATGGCCGCGCTCCAGCCGCGAAGAGCGTCGAGGTGTCGATCGATGACCCGATCGCGTTGGGCAGGGTGTGCATGTGGTAGCGGAACAGCGAGCGGGCGTCGGCATAGGCGCTGAAATTGAGCCCGCGCGCGGCCGCGCCGAGTTCCGCCTTCACCGCCTTGAGCAGCGCATGCCGGTCATGGACCAAGGGATACTCGCCGGGCCAGACGCGCTGGACGATCTCGAACCCCGGATCGCCGCCATGCGACTGCACGCCGAGCAGCCGGCCGCCGGGCCCGAGCGCCCGGGCGAGCGGCGCGACCACCCGGCGCGCCTTGAACTCCAGAGGCGAACGGGCGCGATAGGGCTGCGAGGCGATGACGAGATCGTAGTCGGCGCGCGTGGCGCCGCGTCGTGGGATCACCTGGTCGAGCAGGAAACGATGGTCGGCGCAATAGAGAACCAGCACGACCGGACGTTCGTAGACCGGGTTGCCGCTCTTGGCGCTGACATGGGCGCGCCAGTTTTCGGCGAGGAAGCCCTGCAGCCCGGTGATCTGGTCCTCGAACTGGGCCGCGGTCGTCCGCTCGAGCGGGGCCTCGTGCCAGATCAGGCTGGTTGCGGCGGCGACCGAAGCCGGCATCAGCCAGGACGCCTCGGCATAGTTGAGATTGGTCAGGACCAGCTCGGTCGCCGGATGCTCGAAGAACCGATCCGGCATCTTCTCCAGCGTCAGCCGGATGTCCTCGAGGCTGATTTCCTTGCCGACGACGTGGAAGGGCATCGCGGGAAAGCGGTGGTGCATCGCCCGCATCGCCCAGGTCAGCACGGTGCCGTCGCCGCCCCCGGCATCGAAGAGCCGCAGCGCCGGCGGCCGCGGATGGAGATTTGCGAGTTCCAGCGCCCCGGTGCTGTGCACGATCATGTCGAAGCCATCCGCGCCAGATCGGGCCGCGCGGCGGCGACCGCCGCGCCGTAGGCGTGATCGATGGCGAGTTCGGTCGTCGCGTCGATCCGCAGCCGCTCGCTGCGCGCCGCGGCGAGCCGTACGGCATCGGTCGTCAGATCGCGCGTCAGATCCCAGGACTGCGTGCCGCCGGGTTCGTCGCCCGAGACCAGTGCGCCGGGCTGCAGCCTGCCCCATGCCGGCTCGGCCGCGCCGCCGGCCGGCGGCTGACAGGATGGCAGCGTGATCCGGCTCGACCCGTGGAACAGCTTCAGCGTCGCCGCAACCGGCGTCGGCCAGATGCGCGGGAAATCGGCGCAGGCCAGCGCGACCCGTAGCCGCTCGCCCGGCATCAGGCGATATGCGGTGGCGCGCAGCGCGACGGCGACGCGCACACGCTCGCCCGGCTTCGCGCCCGCCGCCGCCAGATCGATCCAGCCGCTGGTGATCAGGATCGAGCGGCCATTGGGTGCGACGGCGGCGAGCTTGACCACCAAATTGAGCGGCAGGGCGCTGGCCTCGATCTCGAGTTCCGCCGCGGGGACGCCGATCAGTTCCAGCGGGGCGTCCAGCGGCGCCGTGTCGAAGCAAAGCGCGCGCGCATCGTCCACCGACTGGTCGTACGGCAGCCCCGGATCGATTCCCGTCGTCCAGGGATCCCAGGCCAGCGAGTGCATGCCGATAGTGGGATCGTAGCAATGCTCGCTGCTGCCCGCGCCGCCATCCGCGCCCAGCGTGCCGTCGGACCGCAGATGGACATCGCGCGGGTCGAGTCGCGCCGGTGGCCATTGCGTCGCGGCGCGCCAGAGCGGTGCGCGGCACTGGACATGCAGCGTGACGCGGGGCTCGGCATCGATGCCGTTGGGCACGCCGCGCAGCCAGCGGTCGAACCAGCGCTCCATGTCCGCGAGACCCGCGGCCGGGGCCTGTTTCGCGGTGTCCGGAAATTCGTGCTTCCACGGCCCCATCAGCAGCTTCTTCGGCGCGCCGATGGCGGCGAAGTCGCGCGGCGTGCAGTCGGCATGGAGATCGCGCCAGCCGCAGATGTTGAAGCTGGGGAAGGCGATCGTGCCGGGATCGGCGACGCGGCGGCGCCAGAATTCGTCGAAATCCGGATGCTCGACGAAGGCCGACAGCCAGGGCGCGTTGCCCTTCAGATGCTCTGCCCAGATCCGCGCCCAGCGTCCTTCGCCGTCCTCGAATTGCGGCGGCATCAGGTTGTAGGCGGCCATGCGCGGCCCCCAGTCGGCGCGCATCCAGAAGCCGCTGCGCGTACCGCCCAGCGCGGCCACTCCGCGATGCAGGTCCGACGTCGCATGGATCGGCACGATCGCCTCGAGATGGGGCGGATGCGTCGCCGCGGTCGACAGCGCAGTGATCCCCGGATAGGACACGCCCCACATCCCGACATTGCCGTCGCACCAGGGCTGGGCGGCGATCCACTCGACCAGATCATGCCCGTCCTGGCCCTCGCCCGGCGCGAAGGTACCCGGCGAAACCCCGCCGGAATTGCCGAGCCCGCGCAGATCGGCGGTCACCGCCGCGTAGCCGCGCGCCGCGAAATGCCGATGCACGGCCGCGACCGCGGTCCGCCCGCCGCGACCATCCTTGTGATAGGGACCGAAATTCACGATCGCCGGATGGCGCCCCGCGCCCGCCGGGCGCAGCACATCGGCCGCGAGTTCGATCCCGTCGCGCATCGACACGAGCATGTTGCGCATCGTCACGCTGGCTTCGCCAATCGTCGCCTCTCCCTTTCGTCCCGGTCGACCGGCGCCCGATCGACGGCCGCGGTTCGCGTGGGGTCTTGAAGCGCCAAGGATGTGAAGGGGCGTGACAGGTCACGCCCCGCTTCGTTCCGAGGTGCCCGGCCGTTGCGTCTTCTCCCATTCCGGGTCGAAATAGGCCGGCGTGTTCAGCGGCGACAACGTGCCCCGACCCAGAACATGGTCTGCCCCTTTTTCGCCCACCATGATCGTCGGCGCGTTCAGGTTTCCATTTGGCACAAAGGGGAAGATCGAACTGTCGATCACGCGAAGCCTCTCAACCCCACGAACGCGCGTTTCGGGATCGACGACCGCCATAGCATCGCGCCCCATCTTGCAACTGCCGCAGGGGTGATAGGCGGTGGCGGCGTTGCGGGCCACGAAATCATCAAGCTCGGCGTCCGTCTGCAGCTTCTCTCCGGGCAGGATTTCTTCGCCGCGGAAAGGGTCCATCGCGGCTTGGGCAAAGATCTCGCGCGTCAGGCGGATGCCGTCGCGGAAGACCTGCCGGTCATATTCATCTGCAAGATAGTTGAAGAACAGCTTCGGCGCGTCATGCGGGTCGGATGATCGCAAGGTCAGGCGGCCCCTGCTGCGGGGCTTGCCCGGGATCAGATGCGCCTGGAACCCGTGCCCCTTGAAGGACGACGATCCATCATAGGCGATGGCCCCGCCGACAAAGTGATACTGGATGTCGGGATAGGGGATGCCGGGGCGGCTGCGTATATGGCCGTTGACCTCCATATGGTTGGATGCGCCCAAGCCATCCTTGAACAGCAGCCAGCGCAACCCGATCATCGCCTTGCTGAACGGGTTCAGCTTGCCGTTCAGGGTGATCGCTTGCGTGCAGCGGCGCTGCATCCAGATTTCCAGATGATCATGAAGGTTCTCACCCACGCCGGGCAAGTCATGGACGACCTCGATCCCATGGTCGCGCAGTTGCGCTTGCGGCCCGATCCCCGACAGCATCAGAATCTTCGGGGAATTGACGACGCCCGCAGACAAGATCACCTCGCGCCGGGCCTTGGCCCTTATGGTCGTGCCGCCAACAGAATACTCGATCCCGGTCGCGCTCCGACCCTCCATAAGCACGCGGTGGACAAGGGCATGCGTCACCAGATTGAGGTTAGGCCGGCCGAGGCTTGGCTTCAGATACGCGTTGGCCGTGGACCACCGCACACCATTGCGGACGGATATGTCCATGGTGGCGAAACCGTCTTGTCTGAAGCCGTTATAGTCTGTCGTGACCGGATAACCCGCCTGACGGCCAGCGTCGATAAAGGCCTGATAAAGCGGGGTGGACATGGGGGCCGGGGTGACATGCAGCTCACCCCCCTGGGCGCGGTAGCCGTCGGCCCCCGGCCCGTTATGTTCGGCCCGGCGGAAGTAGGGCAGTACGTCGGCATAGCCCCACCCTGTCGCGCCAAGTTCGGACCATTGGTCAAAATCACCGGCATTGCCGCGCACCCAGACCATGCCGTTGATCGAGGACGACCCGCCGATCACCTTGCCGCGCGCCTGATGGATGCTGCGGCCCGCGAGGCCCGGTTCGGGTTCGGTGTGAAAGCCCCAGTCGTATTTCTTCATGTTCATCGGGATCGACAGGGCCGATGGCATCTGGATCAGGACGGAGGTGTCCTTGCCGCCGTATTCCAGCACCAGAACGCGATGCTTCGGGTCTTCGCTCAGACGCCGGGCGAGCACCGATCCTGCAGAACCTGATCCCACGATGATAAAGTCATAGTCTTCCATCGGCTTTGCCCCAATCACCATGCATGTCTTGTGCTGCCGGGTCCGGCATCCACGCGGCACTGTGCTATCACGATCATCCGCTTGCCCGGCCTGCCCCAAAACAAGGCCAAGGCCGAACCGGTCAGACCTGACTCAATAGGGCGCATCGACCGGACCCATCCCAACATAGACGCTTTTGACCTGCGTATAGTGCTGCACCGCCGCATGGCCATTTTCGCGCCCGACGCCCGACAGTTTCGACCCACCAAAGGGCGCCTCGACCGGCGTCAGGTTATAGGCGTTGATCCAGCAGGTGCCAGCCTGCAACCGAGCAATCACGCGGTGCGCGCGAGCCATATCGGCGGTGAAGACCCCCGCCGCAAGACCGAATTCGGTGTCATTGGCGCGCGCGATCACCTCATCCTCGGTGTCGAAGTCCAGAACCGCCATCACCGGACCGAACACCTCTTCGCGGGCGATGGTCATGCTGTCGGTGACATCGGCAAAGACAGTGGGCTGCACGTAATAGCCGGTGTTGGGCGCCGCACGACCGCCACCGCAAACAAGAGTGGCCCCTTCAGCCTTGGCGGTCGCGATATAGCCCAGCACCTTGTCAAGCTGCACCGCCGACACCAGGGGCCCCATCTGGGTGGCCTCATCCAACGGATCGCCCATCTGAATCTTGGCAGCACGTTCCGCCAGGGATTTCAGGAACCTCGCCTTGATGCCCTTTTGCACGAAAACCCGTGTGCCGTTGCTGCACACCTGGCCCGCCGAATAGAAATTGCCCAGCATGGCAGCGCCGACGGCATCCTCAACACTTGCGTCGTCAAAGACCACCAGGGGCGATTTGCCACCCAGTTCCATGGTGACATGGCGCACCCCTGCGGCGGCGGCGGCATAGACCTTTTGCCCCGTCGGCACCGATCCGGTCAGCGACACCTTGGCCACCCGCGGATCGGTGACCAAAGCTGCACCCACCGCTCCACGCCCCTGCACCACGTTGAACAGACCCGCCGGGAGCCCGGCCTCGACCAGTATCTCGGCCAGTTGCAACGCCCCAAGGGGGGTCACCTCTGACGGTTTGAATACCATCGCGTTGCCCAGGGCCAAGGCAGGCGCCGATTTCCAGCAGGCAATCTGGCTGGGGTAATTCCACGCCCCGATACCGACGCAAACCCCCAGGGGCTCGCGGATCGTATAGACAAAATCGCGGCCTACAGGAATGGTTTCGCCCGTGACGGTGGGGGCAAGCCCGGCGAAATATTCCAGCGCATCGGCCCCTGATGGCCAATCGGCCACCAGCGTTTCCTGCATCGGCTTGCCGGTATCCAGCGTCTCCAGGCGCGACAATTCGGGATTGCGCGCGCGGATGATATCGGCGGCGCGGCGCAGGATGCGGGCGCGTTCCACCGGACGCATCGCACCCCATTCGCCTTGCGCGCGGGCGGCACTGGCCAAGGCCGCCTCGATCACCGCGGGGGTTGCCTCGTGCAGCAGCGCGATCACCTCGCCGGTGGCGGGATAGATCACCTCGATCGGCGCGCCGGCGGTGTCTTCATGGTAGCGTCCATCGACGAAGTGACTGGCTTTCGGTTGCGCCTTCATGCTTCGCGTCCTTGAGGTTGAGAGTTCGGATTGTCCGCTTCGGTGGCAAATGCGGCGGCCCGCTCGCGCAGAACGAATTTCTGGATCTTGCCCGTCGATGTCCGCGGGATGGCGGTGAACACATATGTCCCCGGCACCTTGTAGCCGGCCAGATGGCTGCGACACCAAGCGTGCAAAGCCTCGGCATCGGCGGTCTGCCCTTCGGCCGGTTCGACAAAGGCGCAGGGCGTTTCGCCCCATTTGTCATGCGGCATGGCGACCACGGCGGCGACGGCCACGGCGGGATGGCGGTGAAGCACCTCTTCCACCTCGATCGACGAGATGTTTTCGCCGCCCGAGATGATGGTGTCCTTGGATCGGTCCTTCAGTTGCAGATAGCCGTCGGGGTGCATCACGCCCAGATCGCCGGAATGGAACCAGCCACCGGCAAAGGCGGCGGCTGTCGCCTTCGGGTTGCGGAAATAGCCCTTCATCACGACATTGCCGCGAAACATCACCTCGCCCAGGGTTTGCCCGTCACGCGGCACGGGGCGCAGGGTTTCGGGGTCGAGCACGGCGACCTCTTCCAGCGGCAGATAGTGCACGCTCTGGCGGGCCTTCAGCCTCGCCTGCTCTGCCGGGGGCAGCAAGGACCACTCGGCGTGCCAGTCGTTCACGATGGCCGGGCCATAGGTCTCGGTCAGCCCGTAAAGATGCGTCACATCGAACCCGGCGGCGTTCATGCCGGCCAGCGCCTTTTCCGGCGGCGGGGCGGCGGCGGTAAAGAACTGCACCCGGCGGTCAAGGTGACGTTTGATCGCCTCGGGCGCGGTCAGGATCAGCGACGTCACGATGGGCGCACCGCACAGATGCGTCACCCCATCCTCGGCCAGCGCCTTCCAGATCGGCTCGGCCCGGACCTGCCGCAGGCAGACATGCGTGCCGATGATGGCCGACAGCGTCAGGGGAAAGCACCAGCCGTAGGTGTAGATGAAGCAGTAGCGGTCCGCGCGTTCCTTCATCTCTGCATTCTGGCGTCATAGACTGCAAAGGCTGCATCAAAGCGCACCACCGGATGCAGATCGATCTGGCTGACCGACATCTGGCCCTTGGGGTTCTTGCCCAGATGGCCCACGGCATGGTCGTGGTAGCTGGCCACCGGCCAGACCGCCTTGGCGGCGATGGCAAAGGGGGTCATCATGTGGCGACTGGACGGGGCCGCGGCCAGCGCCTGTTCAGGGTTGGTATTGGCCGGATCACCGCCCCAATCGGGGGCGGTGTCTACGGGCAGGTCGTGGCGGTCGCCATACTGCACCGTGTGGGCGTTGGAGTATTTGCCCGTCACAAGTGCAGTCTCGCTGCGCTGCCAGTGCAACTGGGTGGAAAATGCGCTCATTTTTTACCCCCCTCTTGCCGGATCAGGACGCAGCAAGCGTCTTCTTGGGGTCGTAGAACGGATACTCCACCACCGTGGCAGACCGCGCGCCCTGACCCGTTTCCACCATCAGCTGCGTGCCAATCGCGCTGTGGTCCACGCCCACCATCGCCAGGGCGATGTTCTGCTTCAGCCTTGGCGAGTGGATGGCAGACGTGACCTTACCAACTGTCACGCCATCCCTGCTGATCGGCCAGAAGGTGGTGTTCGGTCCGGTCAGAGCCGCACCGTTAATCCTAAGGCCCACCTGCCGGCGGCTGACGCCGCTCGCCTTGATCCGCTGCAAGGCCGCCTTGCCGATGAAATCAGCGCCGCTGTCCAGATTGACCAGCCGGTCCAGACCCAGCTCATAGGGGTTCGTGGTGATGTCGGCATCGGCATGATAGGACAGCATCCCCCCCTCGATCCGCCGGATCGACGAGGTATGGCCCGGCTTCAGGCCCAAGGGCTGGCCCACGGCCATGATCTTTTCCCACAGCGCATCGCCTTGGGTGGAATCCTGCAAAAAGATCTCATAGCCCAGCTCACTGGACCATCCGGTGCGCGACACGATCAGCGACATGCCATCGAGTTCCAACTGCCGCAGCCAATAATACTTCAGGTCCAGAATGCTGTCGCCAAACAGCGCCCGCATGACCTCGCCCGATTTAGGGCCCTGCAACTGAAGGGGCGAAACATCGGGTTCGTGGATCGTCACATCCATCCCGGAATGCACCGCAACTCCCTGCGCCCACAGAAGGATGTCGGTGTCGGCCAGAGACAGCCAGAAGCGTTTTTCCTCCAGCCGCAACAGGACCGGATCGTTCAGGATGCAGCCTGTGGCATTGGTGATCAGCACATATTTGCACTGGCCCACCGCCAGTTTGGACAGATCGCGCGGGGTCAGCATCTGCACAAAGCGCGCCGCATCCGGGCCTGCGATTTCCACCTGACGTTCGACCGCCACATCGCATAGGATGGCGTCGTTGATCAGGTTCCAGAAATTCTGCTCGGGGTTCCCGAAATCACGCGGAAGATACATGTGGTTGTAGACCGAAAACCCCGTCGCCCCCCAGCGCACCGTGGCATCGAAAAAGGGGGACTTGCGGATCTGGGTACCGAAGCCGAAGTTCTTTGCCGTTGTCATCGTCATTGCTCTTGCCTTTGGCAACTGCGATCTGCAGCGCATTGCGGTCTGGCAAAGAATTTAAGAGGCACCGCGCGAACGGGAGGTCCAAAGAAGCAAGGTTCGAAGACCGATCAGACCAAAGTTCGCGGCAACTCAAACCGTTTGGTCCTGCGCATCCGGGTCGCGCTTGGCCAGTGGCCCAAGGGCCAGTGTCGCCAGATCTGGGCGGCCCGACTTGATCTGGCGCGTTGCGATGTACGTCATATAGCGATCTATCGCGAGGTCAGCGTCCAGCATCGTTTCCATCAAGGCCTGAAAGTCCGGCAGGCTGGTGGTGATCACGGTCATCACATAATCCATCCCTCCCCCGGTCGAGATACAGTCGGTCACTTCGGGGGTGGCCTGAACAAAGGCCTCGAATCGTTCGAAATCGGCCTTGCGATGGGTCTTGAGCGAGACAGTGACCACCACCTTGGCCAGA
>Ga0194133_10007154_pt1 | contig 13475 bp, 9 predicted proteins | sample TA2KigOf40mmetaG_FD_155448 | JGI IMG/M metagenome (GOLD analysis project Ga0194133, IMG submission 155448) | Freshwater microbial communities from Lake Tanganyika, Tanzania - TA2015055 Kigoma Offshore 40m | ecosystem: Environmental > Aquatic > Freshwater > Lake | place: Tanzania: Lake Tanganyika...
TAATACAGGTGTGGCAACAAAGCAGAAAAACAAATGTTGACAATTTACACTATTCTCATGTTAAAATGTTTCTTTCAAATAAATACTACACAAAAAACTATTTATGATGGCGCAATCGACAGTATCTCCCTTTGTAAACGTTTATTGAATTTGAAACAGCATCGTAAATGTAATGGTAATGATACAAAAACATGCTTCAGAGCCAAGCCAAGTTTCACTTGCTTCCATTAAAGTAGCTTCTTGCTAGATTTTATTTTATTTTTTTGAAAACAGAAAGAAAAGTTCTTGATGGTGATTGTAGAATTTTTATATGAAGGTTTGAAGGAGTAAATATGAGGTTAGATGGTAAAAATTCGACTCACGGCGGCTCTTTTTATTATTTTTGTTCAATATTTATAAAATTCAAGAAGAACATAGATATGACAATTAAAATTTAGAAAACTTCAGAATTTTTGAAACATTTCCTTTAATTATGTGACTCAGATGAGAATCAAGAAAAAGTGCTTGAAAGATGAAGGTGGTTCAGAAATATTAATGGTATAATCTCCAAAACATGGGCTATAATTTTAGTTGCTTTTTCTGAAATCGTAGATGCAAAAAATATTCTTTGTTCTCCTCACAATGCAATAGTAACTTCTTAATTTTGAGATATTTTTTCAGGAACAGACCAGTAATCACCAGTGGGGTCGATTTGACAGCTCTGCTCTACACATTCAGCATGCATTAAGAGCGACAGAAGTACAGAGAAAATATTCCAAGCCTCAAGATAGGCCAATAGAATCATACCTGGTAAATTATTAAAATTGTTTATGGCTTACGCTTTTATGTAAAACCATTGTCAGGAGATGGGGTTGGGACTGGGGAGTACCTGGCAAATTCCATGTTAACATCATCCTGCATTTTAATACCCAGTCAAATTAAGAGATTTTTTTCAATCTTTTAAAGATAAGGGAATTCGGGAAATTGAAATGGTTTTTTTGGACTTTAAAATAAGAAGGTTTCCTTCTGGCCCTTGATGCATTTGAAAGATTATAGAAAACCGCAAGAAAAATGCTTCTTTCGCTTGAAAATAATTTTCTATTGTTTGGTCCGTTTACTTTTCATTTATACCATCAGAATTTTTTTGCAAACCAAGCTCAGATTATATATTTGAAAAATAAAAAGAAACAACTTTTTTATTAAAAAAATTTAGGATCGCGATGAACAAGTTCGACTTGAAAAGTTGCAACGTGAAGAGGAGGATCGTCTTTATAGACAATTTCAAGAACAGGTTCGTTACAAATTTGGAGGAAATATAATAAAAGATATTATCGAACAATTTTTTTTTATCTTTTTAGCGTGAACGTGAGCATCAGAAAATTCAAAGTGGTTTGCAGGAGGAATGGGAAATCGAACTTGAAAAGTTAACAGCAAAGTTTGAAAGAGAGTTGGGACGGTGAGAAATTTTTATAGATTGACTTCCCTTTTCTTTGTAAAGCTTTGAAAGTGAACAATACTCTTCAGTTTTAGAAGGTTGTAACAAATCAAATATATCCTGTCACGGTACTCAAAAGATTATAATAGAGCCTTTTGATCAAGCATTAAAAACAAATTAATCCATTGTTTATTATTCTTAAAGGCAAATGTGTTTGGTTAACCTTGCTTGATGCGAATGTGAAATTGGCTAAGAAAAATTATTAAGGTTAAATAAAAGTTTCAGACTTGTCAGCAATTTGAATTTGAATGACGAACAGATTTATTTAATTTTGAGCTTTAATGATTCATTCGTGAATGCAAAAAATCTTTTTTCCAAATTTTTATTGAGTATAATCATAAACAATTGCAGTTGCAAGTCATGAATATTAATTGGATGAGACATTATTGGCACTTCTTTGTTATCTCGATAATGCATTTAGTAAGAGGTTGTCAAATGTTACTTAGGAAGTCAAAAGCGTAGAAAAATCAAGTTGCTTCCACTCAATGCCGAATCATAGGATTAATTTTCTAGTTTTTAAAAAAGGCAAGGTTTAAAATGCACATTCAACATTCAAATTATCATAGGCAATTGAATACATGATTTTTTTGCACTTTTTTGAATAAATCTAGCTGTCTTCGCTTTTTACACAATGCTGGACTGATACAAAAAAATCATCCTGGCAAAGGGATTGACAAATCAATCATGTACCTACCTTTGTAAAAAAAAGATACTTTTTCTTTTCAAAATGTGTGGTGAAAGACACCTACTTTCAGCGTATCATCATCATACTTTGATCCGAATTGATTTTTAGTCGAGTAATTCACAAAAGCATCTGGACAAATTCGATCTTTTCCACATTAAAGCTAATACTTTGTTCAGCTATGCGAGTCCTTCCTAAAAGCTTTTTGTCTTTGGCACTTGGAAGATCTTATCAAGTGTTTCAATGGATCTGTGCCTTTGAGATATAGAATAATCGATAAGCAACACTTTGTTAATCTTGGGTGAAAAGTCAAGAAATTCTTAGATCTTCTTTCCATTTATTGGCAATAACATTCTGTATTCTTGAATGAGTTGTCCATTAGACAAAAAGTACAAGAATTTTGAAGAGTCCTTTTCGAAAAAACCCACAGCTTTTAATTGACTGACAATATTTTCCATCACTCATTGAAATCATAAAAAACGATCAAAGATGGAAATAATCCAACATAATGGGCTTTATTGTACCTTTGATGAAATTTTAAGTAATTTAATATATATGTTAATGATAATGATTTATCAGGAAACGCACCAACGAGGATGTGAAGCTGCTAACCATGAAGCATCACAAGGAGAAGGAGGAGGCCAAGAAGAACATGACACTAAAACGTGAGAAGAGAAAGGAAAATGTCTCTAGAAAACTCTTAGAGCAGGTAATCAAATACTATCTAGCAGGTTCACAATCTCCTCTATCCAAATGATAAAATTCTTTAAATGACATTTATTGTGCTCAAAAGTGACCACTCGCATTTTTTTTACGTGCAACATTGTAAATTTCAGCTACTAAATTTCTTTTCACTTTTCATGGCAAAAACTTCCATGATTAATTACTGGTGTAAATAATATGTCTCTTTTGAAAGGTTTCACCTTTTGGTCTTTATTAAACCGTTGGAGAAAGTTTCCTGTTTAAAAATATCCATGTAACTAACTAGTTAAGTTCTTGGAAGTTGGCATGAGTTTTTTTTTAGATAATTTGACGCACTTAAACTAAATTACCTTGAAAAAATCAAGATGGATTTCATTTTCCCAATGATATAACTTTGAAAAAATATGTTTGATTCGTGCACGAATTGGTTGGGCTTTTTTTACACTTGCAACAATATTAAAGAATTAAATAAGATGATGTAAAAACAAGCCTAAAAAATATAACATAAAAGTAATATTATTTTACTCTCAGGAACGTGCAGCTACGGCTGCTTTGGTTGAGAAACATTCCAAGGAAATGTTAACTCTAATCAGTGAGAAACGCGCCCAGGTGAGAAAATACTCTATTAATATATGAAAGTGAAAAAGTTTATAAATTTGATGAAGTATCGAGGACATCCATCCATCACGTCTCTTTTTCAGGCATTTGAGAGCGAAAATGAGAATGGAGTTGAAGATGTTTCCAAGTACCCAGCCCAACCACCACCCCCTGTCCCACCTTCGTTTGCAAAGACAGAAATTTACAGAGACCCAAAAGAGTTTGCTGAGGTTGATCGGCGAGCCATAAATGTCGCACAAGAGGATCAAAAAACGTTTACTGATCTAGTGAGTCTTGTTCATTCAAACGTTTTGTGATCATGAATTTCGATTTTCATGACTGAAATTTTTTTTAGGTTCGTCAATTGGTCACAGGTTGCACTTCAGATGTGGAAAAAGCTCGTGCCATCTTTAGATGGATTACAGTCAAAAACCTTAACTCAATTCTTTTTGAAGATAATGAGCAAGGTGGAGACACACCCATGGGGTTGCTCAGAGGAATCAAGTTTGGAACTGAGAGCTACCACGTACTTTTCAAGCGACTCTGCAGGTAAATAAAACTTAATATTTAGACATGAAATTATTAAAAATTTGGAGGATTTTTTTGACCTTTGAATCAATCACTCCCAGTGTTTTATGTTTGCATAAGTGCTACGGTCTATCTCACAGAAATGATCTTCCAATTTTCATATTTAACATTGTGATTGCGGTTTAGAAAATGCTATGAAAACTTGACACCTTGAGCAAATAAGTTTTTTCAAAACATGATCAGTTTCAACATCGATGCCTGAAATATAATTTCCAAAAAATGCATCCAAATGACCTTTTAGGTATTTTGTAACCATGGCATTCCTGAAAATGTAACTTTCAGATAAGCCAAAATTACCTTCATTACTTGTTTGACTTAAGAGAAAACATTTTACGAAATATTGTTTATTTATTACTTAATCAAAATCACAATTTGAAATTATTATGGGGTGGGCAAATGTCGTCCAATTTGTGGTAACGAAATGAAATGAGAATCTGATAAAGGTTACAGTTATAAAGTTTCTCCAAGAAAGCCCTTAGGCTGGTGGACGCCTTACTCTGATCAGATTTCCATCTGCTCAACCTCCATATGATATCTACAAAAATAATAATTAACAAATCTATTCCATACTTTAGAAAACTGCCAAATAAACAAGAGAAATTTTAGGGAATAAAAAAATGAATTTACAACAGAAATATTAAATGTTGTTTCTAATCTTCTTTCTAGCTTTGCTGGACTTCATTGTGTTGTCATCAAAGGCTACAGCAAGTCTGCTGGCTACCAGCCTGGGGTTAAATTTGAGGACAATCGTTTCAGAAACTCCTGGAATGCAGTTTATGTTGCTGGAGCATGGCGTTTTGTACAGTGCAATTGGGGTGCCAGGCATCTTGTCAATGCCAAAGAGGTGCCAAAACCTGGAAAAGCCAAATCTGACAGTTTGAGGTAAGTTTTACACAGACCGTTTCTTCTATGATAATGATTTTTAATTCTTCTGTTGTAATGTGATAGGTACGAGTATGACGATCACTACTTCTTAACTGATCCTAAAGAATTCATTTATGAGTTTTTCCCTCTCCAGCCTGAGTGGCAGCTTTTGAGGTAAAATTGATGAATTGTCTTTCTTACCAATTGACCAGCTCCTACAAACCATGAAACTATTTCAGAAATCCGATTACCCTGGCAGAATTCGAAGAGCTGCCCTTCGTCAGATCTCTCTTCTTCCGCTATGAGTTGAGCTTTCCCAGTGATAACATGAAGTCGGTAATGAACACTGATTCTACAGGTAACTTTTAAGTCTTAACATTTTACAACAAGTTATTGTCTACCAGACTTTTTATTTCGATATTTAATAGGAGCAACAACAATTCGCATCGAAATGCCGAGCCACATGCAAAATAGCCTAATTTTCCATTACAACCTTAAGTTTTATGGAGATGAGGCAGATTGCTATGAAAAGATCAGCCTGAAAAGATTTGTTATGCAGGTAAACATTAAATAAAGAATCGGATGAGTTAGTTTAGAGTGCTTGACTTACTAAATGACTACCAGCTCAAGTGAATACGAATAAGTTTTTCTACCGTCAATAATTCAAGCAAAATGGTTCTTTGGAGAGAACTGAATCAAAATAAATTGGATGAAACAATGTCAATGCTGTAACGGTGGATTAATTAAATAGCTAATAGTCATGTCTATTTGATGGGGACAAAGGATCACGGTATCAAAGGCAACATTTGATCTGAGGTTGCCAAAATAGCCACTACAAAATGTAATAGTATTCAAATGCTTTATTTTGCCATATGAAGGTTGGCGAAAATTCAAAAGAGCAATTTACATAATTTTGTCAAGTGCTAGACAACTTTGTAGAAGTCCATTTTATACTTCATCAAAGAAAGTTTAATCTAAGATATTTTTCAACAACTGTTTTGGCAAACAGCAAGAGGTGGTCTCACTAGAATGAAAATTATTGTGAAGAGTATTTGACACATAAAAAGATAAAACAGTTTTTTCCATGTTTATTTTTCAGTCTGTTGTCAACAATGTTGTTGCCTTCCGAGTCCATGCCCCATGCAGTGGTGCCATGCTGCTAGACATCTTTGCCAATGCTGTGACGCCTCAAGAGTACCTGACAGGCGAGCCAATGAAGTTCAAGAGTGTTTGCAAGTTTAAAATAGTTTGCGATGACTTGCAAACTGTCATGGTACCCTTGCCAGACTGTGCAAGTGGTGAGTGGGGACCTGTGAAGGCAACCAGATTGTTTGGACTTGTCCCTGTTACGCACGATGAAGCCCTGATTTTCGGAGGGCCACATTTGGTAATTTTTATCATTGTCCACTCATCCAACAAAAGCTAATTTTACTGTCCATAAAATTTTAGGAAATTTCCTTTCGTATGACAAGACCATTGACAGACTTCATGGCCACTCTCCATAAGAATGGCAGCGACGAGAAGAAATTAAGCAAACATGTTTCACAGAAAGTTTCGAGTGAATTTGTCACACTAACTGTTGCTTTTCCAGAAGACGGACAGGTAATGAGTGCTTTTTAAATAAATGTTATTAATTTCTTCAATGTTTATTTTTATTTTTCTTGACAGTATGGAATGGATATCTACACACGTGAGGTAACAAGCTCCAATTTAAATGGTCACGATGGAGAGAAACACCTCTTGACTCACTGTTGCAAATATCTTATCAACTCTTCAAGAAAGTACGGGGCTTAAATCAACATTTGGATTCCAAACTCCGTGTCGAGGAAGCTTTCTGACTTTAATAATAAATTTCTTTCGTTTGTCTAATCAAAAACATCGTTAGGTTAGTTTCATTGTCGAATTTTATTTTAAAGATTTCTTTATTTCATATATTTTATTATTGTTATGAACTGCCCTTGCAATCTGTTTATTAAGTACATACCTTTATTTTGTGTTGCATTTAATTTGTATTCTAAAATGAAAATAACCTTCTTTTGCTAAAACCCATGAAAATTTTGAAAGTGCTTTTTTACCGATCATGATAAAGCAGAAATTATTTCCTTTTCCTTCCCACTAAATTTGTAAAAGTGATTGTCAGAATGTCACGAAGTATTAGTCAAACGTAAAATAATTAATGTAAATATTTTCTTGATGTAATTGTAACAAGACATTCGTCCGGTCACCCTTTCAATCGCTACTTATTTTTGGTTTTCGAGCTACTTCTTTGCATGTTACAAACAATTGAATGTATTTTACTGTTTCGTGTACATGACCAATAATTTCAATTTGAAGCAAAAATAAACACTGCTGTTTGTAAAAACGTTTGGTATGGAACTCAAAATTTTTCCATTCATGCCTTTGTCGAATGGTTATAGCACTTATTCATTAAAAATTAAAAATTTAACATTGACCCTGGATTCTCCTCAGCTTTCATTTACTGCTAAAACAAAGGCATATCATTCCAGAGCTATGTTTTGGTTACTGTTTGATTAAATGCCTTGTGCGGAGCTGTCACATTCATAAGATTCCCTCCTGATAGACAGCCTTTTTAAAAGCTCTTGTAACTGAGTATAAAGTGTAAAAGGGCCTATTTTGTAAATAGAAATTTAATCAAATTTTAGAATTAAAGTAAGCAGTATTGAAATGGTAAATTTGATTCTAAGCAAGTGCATTGATTTGAATGCCAACCCATTTACAAATTAGACAAATATTGAAAACAATTAAAACTTTTTCTTTATCCTGAAATGACAAAGAAAAACTTTAAATTTGATTTGACCAGTAGGCACAAAAATAGTGGTAAACAATGAAGAGGGATATTTTAATACAGTTGGGTGAGAAAATTCCCACTAACTCAATTTATTTTCTATATAAAAGTCCTTGTACATCTTGAAAAAGGGGCAAACTACCAGAGGATTCCAAATGGTATTGTTCACCTCTCTCAAACAATATTACCCATGGATTCATTTAAAATTTGCCTCATTTTTGCATTTTGGATGGCATTATCAAGAGAAATTTCAAGTACAGGTTAGTGATCATTTGATTTTTTGGCATTCAACTAAGCAAGATTGTAAAATTTGTTTCAAATACGCAGATAATGATTTAAATAATTTATGCAAGCCAAAAATTTGAATTACATTAGATGTTCTTTTTGAATTTACATCTATGTAGACAGCCTATTAGGATCTCAGTACTTTTATTATTTTCCTATCTTGTCTCACAACTCATCTATAACCACCATTTATTTGATTTCCGAGCGGACTTGATCACAGAGCTCTTGCTTCTCATGTCAATAAATAGGCTTGCACACCTAAACCTGTTAACTAATTAATTTTCCCTTTTCTTGGACATAAGATTGTGAAGGATAATTAAGCCTTAGTTTTAAGTTTTAGAATGTAAATTTTTATTCTTTTATTTTCAATAAAGTACTTTTAGCATTTGCTTTGATTATTTTTTGGTAAGATTACTGTCAGAGAAGCATGTGTGATTATCTGGGTCAATGCTATTCCAGTTACGAGAACGCACAAGGTTCATTCATAGATGTTCTTAGGGAACAGGGATAGTCTACATCTGTTGAGCAGACTTGATAATGGCATCGAATTCTCATAAACAATATAGTAAATATAGATTAGTAAGATTTTTACCATGATCTTTGAAGTAATCTGTAAATCTGGGCCAAATTCGCTGTATTTGGGGTCATACATTTTTACGAAGTTATGAAATATGAGACTGTCTTCTTCACAAAGCCCTTCATTTCATGCTAAAAAAGCAAATTTAAGTCATGAAATAAAAAACAGTTTCCATTAAATGAAGCATGAAAATGGGAAATAACTTCCTTTGAGATGTCAGTAGCACAAGCTTTACTAACTTGAATTCGAACTTCTGAAGCTAGTAAAAACTCTTTTCATTTATTTGTAATATCCTTGAAATGGTTTTTCAAACTTTTTTAAATCAACTGCTTGTATTTAGAACTAGAGCCCATTGCCATTGAAGATTCTGACTCATATCAACAAATACAGGTTATCAACCTAAAAAACTTGCTAAATTTTGTTATTTGATATTTAATTTCTAAATCAGGCCCAGGATGATTCATCATTTTGCAACCCTTGGATAATATCTAAATCACTCAAGGCGTTGAGAGAAAAATGCGAATAGTACTTTAGGAACTTGAGGTTAAAACTGTGTTTGATGTCTAATTTTCTAGATTGAAAATATTTTTACTTTTAGGTCAGGAAAGGACACTCAAGATCGTTCACAATCGAGTCAGCTTCAAGAAGTACCTCTAATGCGTCCTCTAAAATCACCCAGGACCCACTTTTTGAGATCCATCAGGTCAAAGCAAGCAGGAAATGTAAATTTGAATTCAGATTGGTATTTTTTTGGGTCATTGAAACTTCCATCTCAGATTCAGCCGCGATTCATCAGGTCAAGGGATATACCAGGCAACTATATCAGGGCCATTAAAAATCGAAAATTTAATAAGAGTTTGGGTGTTTCAGTGACTCACTTTTTGCGGTCTCTTCGTTCAAATGACGAAAAGCAGACAAAATCAGTGCGAACACCTGAGAACAAGCATTTCTTAAGAGCACTTCGACAAGAAAATAATCCAAAAAAGTAATTCATTTATTCATCTTTTACCCAACAGCATTCCTTTATATATTTACTTTTTTTTGACAAAATAGATGATATCAAGCTGAAGAGATCAATAAAATGAGAGAGGATTGATTTTTAGACGAATAAACTTGTCCTTTTGGAGGCATACATCAGAGAGAGACTTTTTTGATTTAGAAAAACAGTTTTTGTAAAATGGCATGATTCACCATTATGTAAATGTACTCATGATACCAAATACAAAAGAAATTAATCTATTTTATGCATATTTGACAGGAATTTCTCATGGCTTATTTGAAATTTACAAACTAAATAAAACACAAGTCTAAAACCTGTAAATTAGGACTACAAGGTTCGAGTTCACAAGGTTCAATCATGTTTTCCACAAAGATAGGGCCCCATGCATGGAATCAGGAACAGGCATTGTATGTTCAAGTGATCTTTAAGATAATATCAGTCCTTAAATCAGCTTCATATCGTACCTCAAAATTAAAGTTTGATTGTATTTCTTATCCTGCAACCTCTCTTTCCATAAAAATTCAAACTTAGTATCTCCTGGCGAAAGAAATCAGGACTTTTAGGAATTGGTGTCTTGAGAATTGCCCGCCCACACTTTTGAGCACTACACAGACAGACAGACACCCAATGAGGAATAAAAATTTAAAAATTCATTCAATAAAAATTAATTTTATTTAATCAAAAACTTTTTCGTACTTTCATATAAATAAAAATACAATATGAAAATAATAATGATCATCCAAAATAAGGTATAATAATACCAAGTAGACGAAAGAAAAGTTTTGTTTGATGTGTTTTGTTTTCTTTTGATGGCTTACATTTTTTTGTATGACTAATTTAAACGAAAAAATTTAAGGTTTCGATAAGTTTAATAAGGCTCTCAAATTTAGTAAATCATTTCAAAAATTTTTTATAATCTTAGTCTGTCTGTCGGGTTAAAGAATTACAATAAGAAAAGTCGAATGATAGTGCAAACAAAAGATGAAATTCATTTAAACAAAAAGGATAAAAAGGTATGAGTGCAGGGTTAGGGAAGGGTGGATTGGTATTGATTTGGTTGCCTAGAAGGTGTAATTTATACTACAATCATTTGGGGCGTAGCAAAGCAAACAAATATATGGACCAAATATTTGGTAATCTAATGTAAAGAAATATCGAACTGAATCACTATCATGTTAGAGTAAAATATTAAAATGACCATGATTTATTAAAGAAAAATAATTTCGGTTTTCATTGGTCACCAACAGCATTCCCTTCCACTCTTTTGATTTTTCTGGCAATGGCCCTTCCGTTGACAACCGTGCAAACTCGAACGATGTACTCCTTAAAGGAAATTGGTAAATTCAAAATAGGTCATATTTTATTTATGTTTTTAGAGATCCCTCACCTGGTTGCCATCCAAACCATTGAACCTCAATTTCTTACTGTTTCTCTGCTTGAGCTTTTCCAACTCAATGTCACCGACCTTTTTCCGTGACTTACCAGACCTGGATATAGCTGGAAAGATCCCCTCATCCTCATCTGGACTATCACTTCCACTGTTTCAAATAGTTAAAAATATGTTTCAGTAGTTAAATAACAACATTTGCATAGGATTAAGATTGATAATATGTGGATTTTTAAAAGCAGGATATTACATTATTACGTTGGAAAATTTTCCAATTTGAATACAGGTGCTTGATTTTCAAACAAATCAAATCAATTCTTTTAAAACTGGTTCATAATTTTTCAAAATGACAAAATCATTTGAATATTTACAAGTATATCCAATTTTATTTACATTAATGGTGTCGCCTTGGCTGAGTGGTCATGGCATCAGGCTGGGAATTTGAGGGTCATGGGTTCTAACCACGGTTGCTCCAGGCAACCTTTGACCCCGGGTTGCCAAAAAAAGTGATTCCCAGCCAATAAAACAGTGTGCCTTTCATGAAAAAAAATTCGCAAGGGGCACTTTAAAAGATTAAAAAAAATCTGAGCCAATTTCTTAATGGAGATTTAATCAACAAAGATGATTGAATTTAATAGCCAAATTCATAGCCAAAAGGACTAGATTTTTGGGGGTCTTAATCAGACCAAAAAGCTTTCCCTTTGTAAGGGGTGAAGGTAAATGATAAGCTTTAAGAAGATTGGTTCAACGTCTTAGGAATGATTGTGGGATCCATTCGAACCCTTAAAATTAATCTCATTTTATTTTTTCAATTTTCTGCTGGAGTACCTTTCGGATGGTTTTTGAAAGAAGAAAAAATACTTCTTTTACAATCGAGCGAGCATCCCAAGGACTTTCTTTTCCTGCCCAAAATGGGTGCCTTGTTGATTATTTTCCCTTTTGGGTGAAAATTGCTGGTATGGCCGGGAATTGAACCCCCCAATTTAAATTCTTGGTTCTCACTAAAATTGCCTTAAACTAGATAATTCAGATAAGAATCTTACAATTTAAAGACATGAACTGCAGATTCTCCAGTTGGAGGAGGTGGAATGAGCTCCACTGTGTAAATGGTTGTGATATTCTTGATCTTAGAAAAGTTGTTTTTGATAGATACAGGATCGTCAAAGGAAACATCTAGGTCAAATCTTGCTCCTGGATTGTTACTACTTGGAATCACATTCACTTCCACAGAGTCTGGTTCCATTTTTGAGCGAAACTTTTTATCAAATAAAGTTAAGACTCTCAAGCTTAAAGCTATTCCAGAGCTGGAAATTGAAAAATTTGAAATTATTATATACTCTAGAAATATCAAGCCATTTTAAATATTCACTTACCTATTTGCAAGAAGATTAAGCAGAAGTTTCAGATCAGTATTATTGTAATAAACATCATATAAATTTCCAAGAATCTGAAATGTTTTTTAGAATTCTAAATTATTTAAAACAGAAGGTACTGTATGTATTCGTTTTGAAAACTTACTTGTTGATCAGTAGCATTGCTTCCTGCCTCCAAATGTTGGCGTCTCAGTTCTTTCCTATAACTAAGATAAAAGTCAATTGAATTTATTTTAAACTTTAGAAAATTTTTTAGAACTTACGCATTCATGACCCTGTAGAGAGTTGCCATGCTGGGTATGGCCAACCAAAGTAAATTGATAAAGCAGCAAAATAGATACCCAATCAAAATGGCAATCGTAATAAAGAGGACGTACATGTAGAACTCCTAATATTATTAGAGAAAAAATTTATTCAAAATAATTGTTGGCTACCCTATAATGTTTAGAGAACAAGTATCAAATTCGTAGTAAACATGGGAAGCACAACTTTGTTCTTTTATTTTGCAGTTTTAAATAATAAATCGTCAAAATTAATAAAAACCTATTTACTTTTTCACTTATTAAATTTTTAACAGTTAAAAGATCAGGGAGGATTTTCTTACTTTGAAATGGGGTAAAGATAAATCAGATGCTTCTGACAAAATGTTTTTCATGAATCACATAAATGTTCACATACAGTAGCCTAAATAAATCTATCCTTTAAAAATCCCTATTCTTAATTCCTTTTCTTGTGTGATTTGAATCTACCCTCAAAGGTAACCACGAGAAAAATTATCAGGAAACCTCTAAGATGATCCTTTTTATACGAACCTTACAGGCATATCAATAGAGCCCTATTACTTGTAGTTGTCTTACTTGTGGGTGTCCGGCACATTCATATAAATATCCATGTGCATCACAAAAAATCATTTCATCTTTTCTAATAGCAGGAACTCCCCAAACAACAAGCCAAACTTGCAAGCTTCCAGCGATCAAAGCCTCTATCAATGTTCTAAAGAAGAGGATTTTTTTGAAAAATCTCATTTCTTTAATTATTTTGAAGTTTTACCTTATGAGATAGGATGTGAAGTAAGTGGAGGAATTTTTAAAACTGTGAGACACTTCAATTGCCATTTTCGTATTTTCTAAGTCCAATGGG
>Ga0194133_10007158_pt1 | contig 13473 bp, 8 predicted proteins | sample TA2KigOf40mmetaG_FD_155448 | JGI IMG/M metagenome (GOLD analysis project Ga0194133, IMG submission 155448) | Freshwater microbial communities from Lake Tanganyika, Tanzania - TA2015055 Kigoma Offshore 40m | ecosystem: Environmental > Aquatic > Freshwater > Lake | place: Tanzania: Lake Tanganyika...
CAAACTGGCAACAACACATAGTGTGATGTCATATGATGAAACAACATGTGATGATGGAATTACATCATCAGCAAACTCGACATGTGTGATTTTTCAACGCATTAGGTTGCTATTAAGGTTAATTTAAAGTGAAATTCACAACATTTTTTAAATAAGTCTTCTTAAATTTGCCTTTTATAGGCAAGAAGTATTTAATCTTAAACAGGTATATGTTTTTTTAATAAAAGATGTAAATTATTTGCAGTAGTGAGAAAGAGAGAGAGAGAGTATTAGAAAACCAAGCTAAAAATTGCAATTTTTGCAAATCATGAGTTTTTTGTTGTTGAACTTCATATCCCTCTCGTCCTCCTTGTTCTTCTTACCCACGTCGTCGTCGGCAAAGCACACGCCGAGCGAGCCGCTCGATCTAACCGCACGTGAATGATTTTTTTCTAAGAATGCATCGAATCGTCCGAGGTGGGGCACATGATTTCAGTCCGTATGGTTTCAATCCAGCTCAAGTGATTATGACAAGTTATTTATTTCACTTCAAACTTTAGTTCAAATCATCGAGTTTGCCTGCCATTGGTCAACAAAATCGTAATTCATTTTCCTTTATAAATATTGTGTTAGTTATCATTTTATATCTAAATTCAGGATAGAGTGGGGAAATCTTTGTCACACATGGATCTTGACAAGCGTTTGTGGGTGTGAGTTGACCAAGGGGTAAAAAAGCAAAGCAGCAAAAGTGAACAGTGTTCGCGGTGTACTGTTGGGTGTAGTGTATTAAAGGAAAACAACAGATCTAGTTTTTATTTCAAACTTTTGATAGTTTTTTGTTTTCTCTTTACCAGAAAGGCAATGAATAAAGAAAAGGGAGATTCAAAGTTTTCTTTTTTTCCACCCCCTTTATTTCTCTCTGTCAATTTTCATATCCTATCCTGTCCTATAGGCACTGCTTTTTCACTTTTTCAGCTCTCCACAAGACGTTAAGTTTCTCGACTTCTACGCTAGCAGGACTCTAAACCTCTTGTCCTCCCTTCCCATTCAGTCCCCCGTCGTAGGCCAGGACAAACAGGCACTCCTGGCTGTTTCTGTTGTTGGCTTACACGCCCCAAGCGCCTCATTTTCTAGGGGGGAAAAAGACACATACCGAGACCGAGTCTGAGACTGAGAACCACTCCCAATAGACATTGCCAGTCGACTCGATATGGTGCGACTTGAAGAATGAAACTATAAAAAGTGTCAGAAATAAAAAAGAATGAGTTAGTTGTTGTTGAACTGGCATTTTCAGAACTTGAATCAGTTTTAAAAAAGTAAACAAACATCATCATCTTCATCATGTGGTGAAATAAAAAACAATAAAAAAAGCATTTTGAAATTGCACAGCTACAACTATTGCAAATGTTGTATCAATGAAAGAAGACCATCAGCAACAGCTAAAAAGTGAAAAGAAGAAACTTAAAGTTGAGGTTGTCCCATACCCTTCCCTTTTTTTCTCCCCCTTGATGACCCTTTTGTGTCACTCAAAAATGGTCTATCTCGTGTTGCCTGCTGACAGGTTTTAACCTCTAATCTAACCCTTGACCCTGTGCACTGAGGCTGTTGGACCCCCACCTAAGCCAAACCCACGACACGACAGACTACAATTGACAAGCTGCTGGGAGGAAAAATCTTTCAAAATTAAGAGGCGTTGGTCCACGTCGTTGGAGAGCAGAGACTCTCCCAACGAAGCAGCAACCTCTACCTCAACCACATCGCCGTCGAGTGCCAAGCTGTTGCCGATGTCTATTGTTCCAGGATCTGTAACTGCTAACTTGGCACCCTACGTATCTCTGCCTGTTGTGGCAAACTCCCAGATCATTCCTAACATGGCTTACATGGGAGGGTCGTCCGCAGCTATGCCGTACATGTTTCACCACCAGACCACCCAAATGCCCACGAACCAAGGTAAGAAATTTAAATGAAATAAATTAAACCTTTCTCCATTACAAACCAACTTTTAGGGTAAGCCAAGAAAGGGGGTTGAATTTCTCTCTCTCTCTCTCTCTACTCTTTCTGGGTCTGCTTAATTAATCAGATCATTTTTTACAAAGCTTGTCCTACTTTTTACCATGAGGAAACAGTTTCAACTTTCGTTTGTTGCTGTTTCTATTCTTACATTTAATAAGACATGAAAAATATCGTGATGAAATCGACTTTTTTCCCCATCCATTTGTGAAGGGTGTTGCCAAGTCGACTTTTTAAAAGTATAAAATATTTCGTACTGAAAATTGCTTTCTTTTATTACTCTCGAGCTTGTTAATTTGGCGAAGTTTATACCTTTTTAGAGAGGAAAAAAACTCTGACTAACTCGATTTCGGCAAAAAATATCTTTATGATGTTGCTCAGTGGTACAACAAAAATTATAAAACTTGTTTCGTGTCAAATATTTCAATCTAGGCCTTGCTTGTGTGTTGTAAAAACATTCTCTTACATGGAATTTTTCAATTCTGAGGGTGTGGCAAAACTACTTACACAACTGAACTTTTTTTGAGACCCTGGGATCAAGAGTGTTGATTTTGATTAAAATTTTACCTTTTACATGCCTCAATCACAATTTCTTTGATTTTTGCATGTTGAAAGAAATGGAATCCTCTCTCAATAAATCTCCTCTGCTGCGGCAGTGAATTTTGAATTACACTTAGCACTTCGCTGAATTACGATTCCAAAAATGTCTGCATCTTCTGCAAGCTTTTGCTTTTTTTCAACAGGCACCCCAACCAACGGCAATTCGGCTGTGAATCTGATCGGTATGACGGGCCTCCTAAGTCAGAAGGACTCTAGATGGCTCCAGCTGGAGGTGTGTCGTGAGTTCCAAAGGAACAAGTGCTCCAGGTGCGACACAGAGTGCAAATTCGCTCACCCAGCCTCCAATGTCGAGGTCCAAAGTGGTAGAGTAACTGCATGCTACGACAGCATCAAGGTAAGTTCATTCTAACAATTGTGCAAAGACCCAGGGGACAGGAACAAGAAAGCCCCGAGTGTCCTTGTTCATTAATCTTTTGCACCTCATTGCTTCAGGCAAATGCAAAACTACAAGTCACCCCTTTCTTTTTAATTCAAATTTGAAAACAAAATATTCAATTGTGATGAAAAACCTTCCTCACTTGTCAAACCAAATATTTAAGTTAAACTACTTATTTATCTTATCATAGAAAACTTTTTATTTCTATTCAGACTAATCATGTCCAACTCTCCAACTTAAATTTGTTTTCACGTACACTAAAAGAATGAAAAATGTTATTTCGATTTCCAAGAAAAAAGAGAAGAAAAAGCAATTTTCATGAAATTGGCATTGTTGAAAAATAAAATCTCGATCTCTCAATTATAAAACGTATTTCTTTGCTAGAAAAGACAAAGTTATTTGAAAAGAAAAAGGCCTGATCAGAATATCAGAACAACAGGCAAAAGAAAATTTAAATTTTCATGTTCTTTTTAACTTAGTATTCAACTTGTGACACCTTTTCAATCTAGTTAAATTAAAATTGTGTTAAGGTTTTGAACGTTATGAAAGGAAGGGGAAAAATGTTTTTCAACTTCAACAGTTTAAATAAATGGTTTTTCTTTTTACCAGTAAATCAATAAATACACAAGTAAAAAATTGGCATTTTTTAAACTCTGTTGGGTTTTAGGTACTTTTTTTGAAAAAAAAAACCTTGCAAATTTTTACGGACAGATCAAGTTCTGCATTTTTAGAAACTTTGAGAACTGGAAGTAATTTAAAACCATGTATATAGGAGACTCATTACTCATGGGAAAAGACCTAAAAATTAAATCAAGTAAGCCAAAGAAAGTAAAAGATTAAATTTCAGGTTTTTTCTTGAACTTAACTAACTTTAAAATACAAAATGTCTAAAATTTTACAGATAATCAATTGTTCAAAAAACCAAAAGTCTGAAATTGCAATCGAAAGTTTTTTCAATTTCAATTCAAACATTCAAGTCACTTTAAACTAGAACTTATATTTGTTAGCAAATAGTGAGTAAAAGTGTTTGATTTGAACCAAAATTTCAATTCTAGAAGTTAGTTTTTTAAACTGTAAAAGTTCAAAAGCAACTTGTTTTTTATTTGGTGCCTCTTTTCTTTTCAAGTCACAAAGTGTTTACAGAAAAGTGGATAGGATATTTCACAATGATAATGTTTCTTCAGACCTTTTTATTAGGTGCATTACAGGCCATTGTTCCTTTTAGCTGGGATTTAAAACTTTTTGATGTTTGTTTTTTACCAACCCGGGGTAAAAGATTGGTGCCCGGGATTGAGCCATTAACAGTTCAATCCCTTAGATTGAATTCCCAGTTGAGTAACGTACCATTAGGCTTCGGCAGTCCCATAATACAGGTTGCAAATTGTATAATTCAATCTAACCATTCGGATCAACCACGATATAAAATATTGCAAAGCTCAACTTACTTTGTTGTTACCTACTCACTGACTTGTTTCAAAGCCCTCCAACTTGTTTACAAATTTGTTCCTTAGGGCAGCCGAAGTTTTTGAAAATCTTTGATCAACAATCCATATAAGAAAGAGAAGAGTATTACTTCTCTTTTTTTGCTGTTGTTTCCTTGTTCTGCAGATTAGGCAAGCACACCGCAAGAATAACTATCTACCCAGTAACTAAAACAAATCAGCTGATTGCCAAAAGTGAAAGCCACGCCCTTGTGAAAAAATCTTTTAATTTGTTCTATCAATAACCAAATATAAATTTCATAATGATCTAATAACTTATCAAGAGCGAAACTAGATTTCATTTTTATGGAATACAATGGAATTCATTTCGCAAGCTGCGCCACGATTAGCAGACAAAAAGTTTCCAGAAAATTTGCTTTAACATAATGCGCACTATTTCATATTAATCTAGACTTCCATGCAGATGTAAGACAGTAAAAATTCTATGTGATGCTTGAATGTGTTTTGGGCAAAAATCTAAATGTACTTCAATCATTAGAAAAAAGCTCAGCCGATCGGGGTTTCTTTTTATAAAGGTGACATACGTTGATAATTTAGGAAAAAAAATTAAAAGTTTATTTAAAGAGACAATTTTCAACTTGAGAAAATTTCAATGGTTTTTTTTGCTTCTCAAGGTGAAAGCACTCATTCTTTATGAATTGACTTGACTCCAAAGAGAGGCTTTGGTAGATGTTTACATGACAATAGTGAAATCACACCATGAGTTATTTAGATACTATAACATTTTTGAGTATTTCAAAGTTTATACCTTCAATCCCAGTATTTAATCATAACAAGATCCAATAAGGCTGTCAAAAAAAGGAGCCATAATTTATGTCCTTTTACAATTGGGAGTTATATGCTCACCCCTTGCAAGGAAATTTTTCTTCACCTTTTCAAAGCTGCTAATTGTGCATTCCTTGAGCAAATGGCCATAAAACATAGGAGGGTCATTGTGCGAAAGTTCAGAGGGAAGAAAAAAAGTGGCCTGAATAAATTTCAGGATTCCAATCGCATTCCGCTTCAAGCAAAGAGCTCTGAATCCCTGCTTACAATGGAAAGCTTAAACAAGGAATAAAAAGATTTTTTGGTAGAATGGCAAACCTTTGAAAATAAATAAATCTATTCCTTGCAAAAAATCTTCCTGTATTTTTAATTTGAGAGAGAAACAACAACTCCCTCTTCACACATTTGCCCTCAAATATTTACAATATTAAAGTATATTTCACATTGTCAAACTAGCCACTGGAAAAAAGGTTCATCTTTTCATCAGACCCAAAAGAACTTCAGTGGACAAATAAGTCATGCATCTTGCTGTAAAAGTGATATGCATCCATATCTGGCATGACTCAACAATTCTTAAATTCTTTTCCACCTTGGATGAAAATTAAACTCTTAAAATAGTATTTAAGTTTGCATGTGTCTCGACAAAGTATTTTTATTTCAACTTTAGTGTAAAAACAGAATTCGTGTTATCTTCTTACCGTAAAACCTCATATTCACTCGATCTTAAGGGCTTAAGAACCACCAAAGTAGGTCGGTTCTTTATAATAAATTCAAACGGAAGGAATTGGTATCCAACAAATATATATGAATGTGACTTGAAAACAGAAATTGATGCTTCCAGGGGGCTGAGAATATCCTGCTTAATGCTAAAGACTTTCTGTCAGATGATCTTTCACGATAAGGCTGGATAAATGGTGAAAATGCCAACTGTAGGCAAATAAAATGTAAATGCATTCAAATGAAAGAGTATCTTGGCTTAAATTTGAACGAAATGTTCAGTTCCCTGAGCCTTTCCATCCAGCAATTTCAAACTTTTTTGCCTTGGAGGTGTCAGTTGTAAGGTAAAAATATTTTGATTAATAATGGTGATTCACTTGAGATGGTTCAAATAGAACAACAGAGTGCTTTTAAGTTCCTTTTCTTCAAATTTTGTGGTTGTTATTTTAAAAAAAAGCAACCTGATAATTTGAAACAGCAAAACTTCAATGTTTTTCGTTGAATTTTCAAGTAGCTGATGTAGTCTGTCTTCGTACAAAACCAAGAATCACTATTTCTGATCTCCAATTTATATTTATTAAATTGCTAGACACCGTACTAATTATTAGCGAATGCGATCTTACAGCCAATTAGCAATTTACTTTGATCTTCATTTCAACTTCAAATTGCAAATTTCTTTGAATTGCACAAACTTTGCTGAGAATTTAGGCCAGATAAATGCACTTTTCACAAAAATATGTTCGATAGAAAATTTTCGGATTGCTTATAATAGAAAATGGTATTTGCTGGAAATTCCTAAAGCTGAAAGGCTTTAATTAATTTTCAGTTAATATCTTTTGACTCTCTAATGCCTTGTTGATTTCCATTAACGTGCTTGGGTGCCATAAAAGATTAATGAGCTTTTCTTCAATAAATGTCAATCAGAATAATTTTAATATTAAGATTACCCGGGTCAAGGTTCAAACCCACAACCCTCTGATTCCCAGCCTGATGTCATAGCCCTTTGGCCGCACAAAGCCCATGGTTTAACCAAAAGCTGTCTAATTTAATAAATTCAAGTCTACAAATAAAATTTCAAAAATTGAATAAGTGACTGTTGGAACTTTTGGATTGATAAAATCAGAGAAAGCCCAAGCAAGTAATGAAATAAATTTTAGGTTTGATTCTAGCCTGAATACTATTCAGTTTTTTAGACTTCAACAAGTAAGGTTTTGTTAAAAAGGAGTTGCTTCAAACGATAAACTTTAATAATGAATTTTTTTTGAAGCTTGAATACAAAAAATTACTCTTACTCATCAACCGTTCCTTGAAATCTTCAACTATGTTTCTTTTGTCTTGCTTTTCTTGATTGTAAAAATTTGTATGAAATAATAAAAAATGCTTGTAAAAAATAAATTACATTTCCTCAATTTCTTCAACGTGCAAAATATAGTAAAAAATATTTCGACTTAGATGATTACAGTGCGTTGCAGATAAGCTTTTGGTTGTGCCGACTTCGTTGTGCTGGTTTGTTTTGCTTCATAAAATACTGCTGGAGAATTTTAATTAGCAACTGCTCAAAATTTGAGAAAAAACAATTTTTTTTTCACAATAAACAATTTATCCTTAAATTTTGATTGACCAAATGCGGTTTAAGGTTTTTCACACTCAACAAGGAGATTTAAGATAATTGAAAACGAAAAGTTTTTCTGGCTTCTGGCAAATAATTAGTGTTGAAATAAAAATATCAAATGACAACTTTTGTTATTTGATTTGAGAATAAATTTAAATTTCCATTACTTCTTCGTCTTTGTCACATGGCAAGCTTTCTCGCCATGTTTATTACCACTCTACAAATAGATTCAACCACAAGTTAGAGTCTTTTTTTATGTATTACTTTTCAGACTATACGGGTAAAGTCAATTTTATTGGTGAAAGTAACAAAAGCAAATTCTGAGAATAGATCGCCTGTAAAAGAGTCCAAAAAGTTTTTGAAAACTCTGCCTTAGGTTAAAAGAAAATGGTTTAAACAGAATCAGATGTTGCATTTTTTGCAAGATAAATTGCTTTTAATTTAAATTGGTTGGCCCTCCTTTGATTAATTCTGTCAGTGTGTATCTTGCCATTATTTTTCACCCTTTTTTGTCACATTTTTTACTTTACTTGCAAAAGTTTATTGATTATGAGAAGAGAGGTGTGGGCAGGCAAAAAGTGTCTTACATTCTCATTATCAAATCATTTTTTGTCCTCGATAAGAATACTATTTATATACTAAAGGTTTTCCTTTCTAAAAATTTTGATCATATTTACTCCTGTGTATTTGAATACTTTTTATGAGCATTAAAGTTTAAAAAAAGACCTCATAAGCTGGCAGAGCAGAACGAAAAAAGTCATCAAAGTATTGAATTTTTCAAATCGAGATGTTGAAAGGAAAACGTACAGTTCTCAATTCCTAAAGCAAGTGGTCATGTGTGGATTTTTAAAAAGGGTTTAATTGTCTTTTTATGTTTGACGTGTTGTCTGTCTCTCTTTAGAAACTGCTTTTCATTTGTGAGTGTAAAAGAAAAGTGTATCTTTATGTGTAAGACGAACAGTAGACAATGAATTCTAAACGAGTTAAGTTTGTCAAACTAAACAAAAAATTTCGTTTATTTCTTAGATGCATAATGTACAATTTACTTCACTGTAGATTAAGGATTAACTTATGGATTTAGGAATGCCTCATTTGAACCTAATTTTAAGCCAATGGTCGCATTTTGAAAAAGGATATTTTTGCCAAAGACTGTCATTTTGTATCTCTTCTTCACTTCTATGGTGGAACGAAAAATCTATTTCTCAAAATTTATGATCTGTGACCGTTTCGTGTCTTTTAAGGTTATGAAACAAAAAGATCACTAGATAAAGTACTATATTTCTATATTTTAAGGAACTGAAAGCAAAACCTTTGAGTAACAAATGAAAAGTGAATTTGTTTTAAAGTAACTTTGCTTTCACAAACAAGAAATAATTCTTGAATTCTTAACAAAAAAAAAGCTATCGCTTTGACCTTTGCTCATTGTAAGAGAAAGAAAGTAAAAAGTCTTTAAACTGAAAAAAATATTATCTTTTGTCATTTGAAATCAAAATAAATAATGAATTGAGGAAACTAATTTTTGACAGAATCGTCGAGAGTGACAATTTCCAGATGAATATCATGTTTTTTAAATCTTTTAAAGTGCACCTTGCGAATTTTTATTCATCAAAGGCACACTGTGTCTTACAATCCATGAAAAATTATGCCCCAAATTCTGGTAGAAATAAAAAAAAGGCTTTCTTTTTTTGGCTGAAAATAAATACTGCATTTGCTTTTTCTTTTTCAATGTATTTGGTTTCAAGGATAATCACTCCTCAAAAAAATAATTCCGATCCGTTGTGACTTCGATTTTTACATTTTCTTCTGAAGAAATAAATCACAGTTTCTTAAAAGAAAGGAAATTATACCGAACCGAAAAATATTTGATCCGGGAGATATTTTAGGATCAGAAAGTTACGGTGTAAAAAATCACCTAACTTTTGGCTCCCATTTGTTTGTTTTCTTTATTGAATTTTCTTTGTATCTTTCTTACTTTTTGATTTATGAAGTAAAAACTTAAATGCAATTTCAGACTGTGGATGGTACTTGGGACACCAAAGCCTGTTTGAGAGGAAAACTTTTATTGTATGGCACTTTGGTTGAGTTTGCAACAGTTTAGATAGCAAAAGAGCCACTTTCATAAGAGGGTATAGATTAATCCTTCATGGACTTTCTCTTCCTCTGCTCATCTGTTTGATTGTTAACAAAATTCTGAATTCTAGAGCTACTTTATGTGCTTAAACAATAGCTTAATATTTTAAGCTAGAATTTTGAAGGGTTCAGGCAGCAAAGGATTATTCAATGATGAAACAAAGTATTTTTGGGGACAAATAAGTATCTTAAAAATGGTCAAGATTGCTCAAAAAAGAAAATATCTAAAAGTGACTAAGCTTTTATTTGTTTTGGAACTTCTTTAATAAAAGATTTATAATTTATGAAAATTCTTGAATATAAATCTTCCTTCGACTAAATTATGATATTCAAAGTGTTTTTGTTCCACCTGAGATATCTCAAGAAATTACGCCAAAAAAGGTATTTAATATTTGAGAAAAATTGAGATACTTTTCATGCAAATCGCTATAATCATTGGAAATAAAATATGTTAAAGTCATAAAACTTGTAGCTGATACCTTCTTGATCGAGACTTGCCACTTTACCACTTTATCCGGCTTACCTTTTTTCAGATATCAGTACCGAACAAAGTATATGCCAAAATCTTATTGTTTACGTTAGCAAAGTGCAACGCAAGAAATAAACAAAGATTGTTAATTTGGAATGCATAAAAGAAAGACAACTAATGAAATACCTATTTTTATTTGAGTCGACTATCTTGATTAAATTTTTGCACCAAAAATTGTATGCTAAATATAAATTAATTACATAATTTGGAGTCACTCGTGACCCAGGATCTATGTCACTTCAACTTCAAAAAACAATTTTTCGATTTATGTCATTAATTTGAATCAATTTTGTTAGGGCCGTTGCAATCGTGATAAACCAGCTTGCAAGTATTTTCACCCACCACAACATTTGAAGGATCAACTTCTGATCAATGGCCGTAACCATTTGGCTTTGAAAAATGCAATCATGCAACAAATGGGATACATTCAGCAGCCAATAATACATCCGCCAGTTTCTACAATGGTAAAAATTTTGCTTTACCCTAATTGCTTTTCGAAAAAAATAACAAGTTTTTCTCACTTTTGCCTTAAAATTGGCTTCATTTATCTAAAGCTGAAATAGGACGGACGGACGGACACACCTCTAAAAAAATTGTTCTTATTTTTTAAGAACTAATAAACTGTTGCATTTTTGCTTGAGAAATAGAATATGTAAAACTCAGTTTTCCATTTATATTTCATCTCACAGAATAATTTGTGATCTGTTTTGTTGTTCGCTTCATAACTCTTTCTTATCGCAATAAGCTTCTTCGTACAAATATTTGCGATGCAATTGATGTTGTGTTTGCCATTGTCTTTAAAAATAAAAAAAATCTTTATGAAATTTGAACAAGCATAAAAAATTTTAAACATGGGTCTATTCAAATAAGTTTGCCTTGAGATTTTCAAATAAACTTAAGCCCTAAGCTAAACTTTCACATTCCTCTAGTCAAATAATTTTAATGTCCCTCATATCTTTCTATTTAAAATGAAGAACGTGATAATTTTTAAAAGATATGCTTTTTCAAAGCAGGCTTCTCCTTTTGTCAACTCTTCGATTCCACCTCTTTCTGTGTATTCACAAGCATTGATCCCTCCAACATACATTCCATCAAGTAAGTCAGTTCTACCTCATTAGAAGCCAACAAAATATTTCATACGACGTCCTGCAGAAATCGTCTAGTTATATTGCTTTAAGCTTTCGAATATTTTCCAAATTAGCAGAAGAAAATGACAAAATTTTTCATTAGATGAGAAAGATTTCACTGCATTTGCAAAAATGACAAATTTTGCAGATCAAATGGTACACATCATGGCACAATCCCAAGAGCAAGCAGCTGTTGCTGCAGCAGCAGCCTCTGTGGTTGCAAGTCAGCAAGTAAGCCCTAACATAAAAGGCGAACCTCAAATATTTCAAGCTTTGGTCTTTTTCATAAAGGCATCCTCCGGACCCCAACAACCGAATAGCATTACTGCCCGGCCTTCAGCAGTTCACTTGATCCAAACAAGTTCTAACCAACCGATCATGATCAGTCAGCAGAACTCTCTGGCAAGCCAAAACAACTTTAGACAAAGAACTGATAAACTTGAGGTGGTTTTCAAAGTTTATCTATAGTCATTGAAAACTTTAAAACTTACTTGCTTTACTGTTAAGGTTTGTCGGGAATTTCAACGTGGAACTTGCACCCGTAACGACAATGAATGTCGCTATGCTCATCCTGCTGAATCTGTCACAGTAGCTGAAGATGGAAGTGTGACTGTTTGCATGGATTTTGAAAAAGGACGCTGTTCTAGGGAGCCTTGCAGATATTTCCACCGCCCAGAAAACCTGAGGTACTGAGTGTATGAGAAATTACATTTTTACGCCAATAGGACAACAATTTGATCTTTTTGCATGGAAAAGCAATCATAATATTTAATGAGAAAAATATTTTCTGAACTTTTTTTGCGTCTCTCTCTCTTTGAATGTTATCCTGAAAAAAGAGATTTGAGCAAAAGTAAAAAAAAATAAAAATAACAACACAGTTCTTCCTTATGCCTTTGCCTTTTTAACACATTTTTAATAGTCAATTTACAAGTAAGAAACAATTAAAATAATTTAGTTATGAAATTGTCAAATACCTATAATATTTTTCTTTTTTACTAAAGAAAAAATGTTTTTATCAGGTCAGGTTCTGCTGGTGTTCCTGTCACTTCACCAAACTCTAGTCCTGGGACTGTGACGACTCAAAGTTGCCAGCAACAGCTTCATCTTAACCCCAACCACACACAGAATCACATCCAACAACAGCAGCAGCAACAACAACAGGCACAACAGCAGGCTCAGCAACAATCACAGCAGAGTCAAGTCATGCCAACATCCGCATTATGTAATCCCACTACTTCCATGGCAGACGTCCAAGCTACACTTCACAACTCAGCTCCTACATCTGTTATGGTAAATGACACCTTAAATTTGTTTTAGAAAGTTGTCTGAATAATCTCAAGCAAAGTTCTGATCTTCATTATTTCCTCTCTTTGACAAACGAAAAAGTTTATTTTTTACAAACTGAGATCTCTTCAAGTTTGCTTTCAATGGGCTCAAAATTTATGACCCTTTGTCAGATAACAAAAAAAAGCATCACGTTGAGTCTTCTAAAAGATATGTCCCATTAGAGGAGCTTGTAGCTCTTTTAAGAACGTCTATGCTGTTCTACAGCAGGATATTTACAACACCAAATCTATTCTCCTCCATTATGGCTGGTCTAATACAGACTTTTTGAGATTTGGAAACAGAAAATCGTTGTTAATTTTTGTTCAAAATAGTCTTATTCTGCATGTCAGCCGAGAAAAAAGCTAACTACTTATTTATTTAAAGATATGTTTTACCATTTACAAAAAAGAATTTTTTTGCTAAAGTGATGGAAAATCTCCACATTTGCAGGACTTAAAATCGATATTTTTAGGTGAAAGTTATATTTTGTTTATCAATGCTGATGTCTGATGCACTCCTTATTGCTTCTTTTTAATTTCTTTTAAGAAACAAGTCTATACTTTGATTTTGAACGAGCTAAACTAATTTTCGTCGTTGCCATTAAAGTTTCGTCAACCTTCAACGTTTGTAATTTTTCAAACAGTTTTCAGTTGGGAGAGGCTTGGCAAAAAGCACAATAAAACTGGTTTGCGTGTTAGCAATACCAAATTGAAAAAGGACTGGAAAAAACTAAAGCAAAAATCAGGTTTAGCTATAACTACAACCTAGATAAAGGCCAC
>Ga0194133_10007162_pt1 | contig 13472 bp, 10 predicted proteins | sample TA2KigOf40mmetaG_FD_155448 | JGI IMG/M metagenome (GOLD analysis project Ga0194133, IMG submission 155448) | Freshwater microbial communities from Lake Tanganyika, Tanzania - TA2015055 Kigoma Offshore 40m | ecosystem: Environmental > Aquatic > Freshwater > Lake | place: Tanzania: Lake...
CCGAATTTATGTTCTGTTATGTTATACTTTACTCTGTTATAAGGTTAGGAATCGTGCAAATCAAAGAAAAAAATGGCTGCTCAGTCAGTTTAGACTAAAAAAAAACTTAAACCAAAACTTTTTTTTTCAATGTCTCTTTTTTCATCCTTGCAGACATTAAATTTTAGAATTCATTTGTTAACATGAAAGGAGCCCTTATTGGCCTAGGAATCACAAGTTAAAAATTAATTGAAAATTTTATAAGATGGCTGCAGCCTAAAGCCTTAGATAAGTTAAATTGTTGAATTTAATGATGAATAATGTTGTGATGAATGCAAAGGATGAGAGTAAGCAAAGCAGAGGTTGACTTGTTGAAGGATATCAACTGTTTTCTATGACTAGTCAGTGAATTGAAAAAAAAGAAGACTTTATGGAAAAGCCTCCCATGACATATGAATGTTTCAAAAAAAAATCTTCAAAATAAAATCAACCAAAGACTTTTTTATGCAACGTGTACTTTTGTATGATTCTGAAAAAGAAAATAATTCAGAACAATTAAGTATCAATTGAAATGTGTACTGATCCTTTGACCAAATCGAACCTGAAGTTTTTTGAAGATGTCAAAATTCTAAAATTAAATTAACTAATTGTTTAAAAGTATTATTTTCAAGTTAAGTTCTGTCATAAGATAAAATAAATAAATCGTACGATCTAATTGGTTGTAGACGCATTAATTCATTGTAAATATTTTCATGCTATTCATTTAAAAAATCTTGAACTGAATTCGAAATACATTCAAAATTACTGAAATAAAGTGCTTCATTTTGTTTCTATTTTTCTCACATGTGTTCTCGGTTTTGTTTTAACAGATGTTCAGGAAATTTTTGACGTAAATGGTAGAAAATATTTTTCAATAGTGTAAATTAGGGGATTATGAGTTGTCGGTCTTGGAAATGATAAAAAACAACTTTGCATGCATTGAAGAAAAATCTGATAAAATCTGGCTCCCCTCCATCAGATAAACACTTCTGAAGAGAATTTTTCTGCATTTGGCAGACTCTCATTAATTTTTTTCTAGCAATGGTGTAATTTGTAGAGTGAAGATATGGACAGACATTTCCAGGTGAATTGTCTTAATTGAGTCTTTGAGGGAGAGCTCCGGACATTTCCATTCTTTTCTGCTTTTGAAAAGATTGCCTGCATCACATTTTTTCCCTCTAATTTCTTCAGCTTTTTCGGTCACTCCTTGCTAATGCAAAGCCAATTTGGTGCCACATCAAAAGCATTCCTGGAGAAATCGATGAGTTCTGACACAAAAAGTAAATCCTTTGAAACACTATCGAAGTTGAGAAAAGACAGACAAATTATTTTTCCTCTAAGTCGATTTTTAGCACCAGTTTTGGCAAGAAATCACGACTTCTTGCTTTAAAATTGTCAAGTTGGATTAGCTTCGTTTCTCAGTGGGATGATGACTCTTTGCTTTTTCTTTCTGAAAATAGATTTGACAAACATTACGCAATTTAAACAGAGCTTAGCTAAAGTCATCATTGTAAATCAGTATTAAATTTAACCACTGAGAAAATATATACTTTACAATATTTGCTGCTGGCTTCTCGATTAAAAAGAAGATTTTCATTTTTCTATCGTGTGTGTTCTGATCAAGTATATATCCTTTCCTTTAAACTAAGCAAGTAACCATGTCCTAGTTGAAAATTGAGGCTTAGCTTTCTGATCAAGAAGATTTATTGCCAATCGCTTGTAAGCTGATAGTTGAGATTTAAGTCAACCTCTTTTCTTCACAATTTAATTTGCTTTCCTAGCCTTCAAAAAGTATTTTTAGTGGCCAAAAACTAAACTGTAAAAAATTGCTTTGATTACTCAACTCTAAAACTTTTTATTTTCCCTCTAAAATATACAAAAATAGTTTAGAAATAATATTGAACTGAAAGCTGTTTTGATTCTACTCACAATCATCCGCAAATTTAGCTTTAAGAATTCATATGTTTGATTTATTTTATCTTTGTTGTGGCTCATGGCTGTGACAACTGGCTGAGGATTGGGAGGCCAGGTAGAATAAAACCCAAAACTATTCCAAAAAGTTAACAATGAACGGTTCAGTTGACTGTAAGGCACAACAACTGTGTAAGGAATCAATGTGAAGTCTAATACTTCGGTATTAGAAGAATAAGTTCCTAAACCTAGGTGTCAATCAATCAAAAGTATTTCAATGAATGCAAAAGTAAAAAATTACTGGAAATTTTTGATTCTCAAAGGTTTTGAATGCTGCAAATATTATGAGATTTTTGGCATTTCAGGCCACTTGTGCACATAATGAGAGCTGTACAACCTACATGAAACTGACAGGTATAGATTTAAAAAAATTACTTATTTAGAAAAAAATAACAACCACAATGGATTTGGAAACCTTAATCAACTTTTTGGCTCTTTCCAAAGTTTTTCAAAATGAGACTTTTCGTGCTTGAGTTTAAGCTAATCAAATAACAAAAAATTTGTTGAGACGGGGCTCACTGTGGCCTTATGGTTAACTGACTGAGAACTAAGAGAATGGGTTTCAATCCAAAGGCAAGTTAAAATTTTGTATCATCAAAGATGTTTCTTTTCACCTCTGCTTGTCAAATAGTTCACAACAATCAAATTTGTTAAGGCCGTCTTCGCAGCCAGGTGATGACTTTGATGGATTTGCCTTAATTATTCATTTCCAGATGAAGATTATCTCACTCAGGATTGATCGTTCTGCAGAAACTATTTGCAAACTATCTCTTAATTTTTTAGAATTTTAGATTAAATCAAGTGACTTGTAATAAGACAAAACTTTCAGTGACATAAATTGCTGCAAAGTCAACAACATTAATTCTTAAAAAGTCAGTTCCTTGACAAAAAATTGCTTAATAACTTAATTTTTATTTTTTTTAAAAATTCCTTGTTCTTTATTTAAATCATGAATTGATCAGAATAACTTCATTTTGATTCTTGAGAAACGTGAACAGGAGAGGAATTTTTGAATTGTCCCTAGAATCCGGACCGTTCAGTTTGCAACAGACTGGCTGATTTTTTTTAAATATAATGAAATATTTCAAAATTTTGTAATTCATTCTCAACTTTTAAAAAGAATAATACTGTCAAAACCATTTTTAGATAGTGTTATTGCAGACTTACACAAACAATACCAGGGCTCTATGAAAACAGTCTTAAAATTGTGATGTTGAAGCACTGTGGGGAAATCTGTGACTCTGTATTTGCTTTAAAATAAGTATGACTTACCTTTGTCAAGATTAATGTGATGTTTATACAATTCACTTGAATAAAAAACTCATCTTATACTAGATACCAAATATGGTTTAACCATTCAATTGATATATGTCTAAGCTTGTCTTTTTTGCCAAATAACAAAAAAATGAAAATTTACGCATCTTTTGATCAATTAGAAGGATTTACAGTTCTCCAAATCAGCTTTAAGAACTAAAAACTTTTAAATTATCTTGTTAAAAACTCCTTGAAAGAATTCGAACCACCATTCGTACCATTTAAAACCTTTTGATTTGTTCAAAATAAAAAAAAGTCATAACTTTTGACATCTGTTTTCACTCCTTGTGAATTTTCCATAGCTTTGAAAAAGTTCCTTTTCAAATTCGACATTTTAGACAAGGTTTTTTGGGAAGGGGAATGATATGGGAAACAAATATTTCATTTGTTGCGATAAATATTTTGCATAACGGGTTGAAGATCAAGGGAGAAATACAGTAAGAATAGGTTAATACGTTATTCCATTCTTTTGTCTGATAGAGGTTTTATTTTCAACCAAAATTTACTTGATTCCAGTTTTTTTAATACAATTTGCAATGAGATATTGAAAGATTGAAATTAAGCATTTGGACTTTTCTGAATGTATTTAAGCATTCTTAAATTTTCACAGTTTTTGCAGATTAAAATTCAAAGAAAAATTTTTAAGCAAAATTTTACTAGAAGCATATTTTGTGAATAATAATAATAATAATTAATGAATTTTGTGCTGAACTACCTGATGGGAAAATCCGGAAAGGGAATGTTTTGGCAAAAAGTATTCCAGAAGAGGTAAAGCACAATTACAAAGTTGATTGTAAATAGTTGTAATTAATTAAAACAACTATTGGACAAATTTTGCTTCTGGATCCAAGCTTATTAAAATTATACAAGATCAGAGACCTAACCACTCTTTGCCCTACTTAATTCGACTTTATTTGTTGAACCTAGGAAACTTGGCCTTGGAAAGTTTCTTTGCCCTCTTTTTCGCGCTAAGATATTTTTCACTTATGTAGGTCAAAGTCATTTCAAACAGGCTGCAGTTGTTTGTCTCTCTTCCAAGTTATTGTATGTTAACCTAAACAGGCTTATGCTGTTTCCACTCCCACAATAGTTATTTCCCGCCAATGCTTTTGCCCTCTACTAGGAGGTCCGTTATTTCTTGATCTGATCCCTCCTTTACTTTTGTATATAAAGCCCCCACATCCTATCAATAAACAGTCCAGTATTGATTATTTCTTGATTGGGAAGGTCTTCACTGGGATTTTAGCCCAATGTTCGCCTCTCCTCCCAACTCCACTATCTTCTCCGCCTATGTTCCAACGCCTATGCATCAGTCACGCTAACACAATAGGCTGGCACTAATCAGTGACTATGTCCTTGATGTGTAATTGTTATAAAGTTTTGCTCCTGGGAGTAAAAATAATCAGCTCTGAATAAATGCTGTCAATCAATCAATGGGATGAAGTCTAACTTTAAGTCAGATCAATCAAAGTACAAAGAATAAAATTGCAAAAAACTTTCTTATTTTGAGATGAAGCCCTTAAGCAAATACAATTAACAAGTAAAACATAAGTCGACAGAGACGTTTATTCTTGTCAATAAAATGCCTTGAATGATGAATCATGCCTATTTGGATTTTCTTCTTACTTGAGAGTCTAGTACAATCAATCATGACAGACACTTTGAATCCTGTCTGGTTATCATTTTTTGGCAACCTGAGATCAAAGGTTGCCAGAGGTGATGGGGCTCGAACTCCGCCCCTCAGATCCCTATCCAGAGGTTCAATCCCCATGACCATGTGCTCAGTACTTTAGTCTCATGTTTGGAGGTATTTTATCTAAGTAATTTATTAAGTGTATTTTGGCATAACCCCTTCTTGGCACTTCACAAACCTTCATGACAATCCCCATTCGCCCATGCAACCAATCCTAACCTCCATATTGATTAATCGATTGACAGCTTATAGTCGGTTGTGGATCTGATTCTTCTAATACCGAAGTATTCAAATTCCTTGCCCTGTTATTGTGTCTTACAGTCACTTGAACTATCCTTGGTTAAATTTTGGGAATGGTATTTTCTGATGTAATTATTTTGTATTCTTAATAATTAAATCAGGTTTTTTCTGTTCATGTGATCTGCACAGACATCAATCCTGACTGGGGTGACCATCATGTTAGATGATTATTTTAAGACCAATTCCGGGGTCAAAAATTTGCCCTGACTGGGGATTGAACCTCATTCTTTCAGTCCACAGCCAGTTGTCATAGCCTTGAGATACAATGGCCCCTCCAATTTTTTTAATTACACCTGGCGAAATGAGTATTTTCTTGCTATGAATAATCTTCATAGTGTTGGGTCAAAATCATCCATGAGTACATTCCAAATTGTTCAGCCAACTTAGATTCACTACATAACTTTGAAGTTAAATATCTCAGCTTGTAGACAAGATCTTCGCTCGGTCGGGAGGAATAAATGACACTCATCAGCTTTTTTGGGATTCATTAAACCCATACAACCAATTTCAAAGTTATCAGGCAATCCTGTTATAGCTACATTTCTTGATAAATTCAAGGCAGATTAGGGCAACTAATCTAAATTTACTTCTGTGCAAATTTCAAAGATAACTTTCCTCAAAATTTTCTTCTCTTTTGAGCGTCTAGCGAAATTAATCTTGAAAGATGTCTTTTATCCTGGCCTGGAATAATTTTTTTTTGAGAATTTTTTGGCAACACAGGGTGAAAGGATACCGAAGGTGCTTGGATATGAACCCCGACCCTCAGATCCCCAGCCAGATGCCATGACATTAAAAATTCTTTGCAAATGTTTTGGAAGTTTTATATTTTTGAATTTTTTTATTAAACATGCTGAAGAAATATATTCATGTTTCATTTGATATTTCTGTGGGATGCCCTAGAATAAGGACGAGTCCTTGTTCAAGTTCACGAACGAAGGAATAAGTAAATATGATGAAACAGTCCAAGGGCATTTCTTACAGTTCACCTTCCTCAATCGACCAGAAGTTTGCATAGGTAGAGGGCAAAACTTCCTTTATTTTGACGCCAAACGGGAGAAATTTCAAAGTGAAATCTCGAAATTGAGATAGGAGGACGTTTTGAATGTTGCGTAACTGTACGCAACTGATTCGAGAGGGAAGGATAAAATAGACTGGTCCGGGTCAGGTCAAGGTACAAAAGTTGTGAAATTGTTAAGTATGACCCATTTTATTAATACAAAAATTAAAATTAAAAATAACATATAATGAAAAAGTTATGCAAATGCTGAAGATTTAAATTCGTTTTCGAGAACAAAATCTTTTATTAGCAGATTTCAAGTTTCATCATTTAATCAAGCGTCCTTAGGTCAAATATCCTTGTAGTTCAAGTACGTTTCCACGTGTTCCAAATTTTAAGAGAAATAGGTCGAGGGTAAGCGTTACATTTGCACTCAATGATATGGACAATGTCAAAACTTTCTCGATTTCTAAATTCGTTTTTCTCTCCTCTTTGTCCTTTGTTTAGTGAAAGTTGATAATGAAATAACTTTCAAAAAAGTTTTCTTTAGTGTTCAGATTTTCCTGGAGATTTCTAAAAATTTATGTGTTTGCTGAAAGAAGGATTATTGGTGAAATGATGGGCCAATTTTTGTTTTGCAACATTCTTGCAATCCAGGTTTCGTTTCCAAGTGCTGAAGGTAAAAAGTAGAACATCTGAGGAAAACTGTTTTATTATATAAAAATTCAAGTTAAAATTATTCACTTAGAAATTTGGAAATAAATTGCAACCAAAAAAATATAGGTGAAATAATTTAGGTCGTGCTCAAATCGGAAAAAAGTATTCGTGGCTTGCATATGGCAAAATTTTGTTATGAACAAAAATGGACTCGACTGGTTAATTTACAGACAAAGTTATGACATTTTTTGCAATTTTAGATTATTGCCTAATCCTGATTAAAAGTCAGCATGAATTGCATATTAATGATTTTCAAATCGATTTTAATTTACAATTCAGAAACCAAAGTTTAATTATGCCATTTAGGCTATTTCATTCAAAAAATTAAAACAATACTACTCCCTCGAAATTGACAATTAATTACCAATCGTAAATAACTTTTTAAGAGCGTGGATTCACTCATTTAGTCTAAAGAGCGAATTACAGTTAAGCAGGCATTCAGTAGCAAAATATATGGTAATAAATTTGACATTAGAACAATAGTAAATAATTTGTTAATTTGTAGAATTGACATTGAGTTGAACCTCAGTCTCCCAGTCCTAAAGATGGGCCCTGACCCGACCAGACATGAGCTTACATTTGACCCACAGTAAATAAGAGGCTGACCCACCTCCGACCCGGGTACTTTCTGACCCAACCCGAAGAGATTTTTTTTGACCCAAAGGGCAAAAAATTGAAAAATTTGACATTTTTAGGACAAATTTTTCAAATTCAAACCCAAACCATAAATGGCTGACCCGACCCAACCCGGGTCAAAAAATTTTGACCCAGACCCATCACTACGCCAGTCCACAGCCGATTTTTGAATAACACCTGGCGAAATGAGTATTTTCTTGCATATTTTGTGACCACCTACGGTCAAAGGTTAGCTAGAGGTGCTGGGGTTTGAACCTCTAGACCACTTAATTTGTCTTTGAAATGTCTGAAGTCTCAAACTTGTATTGATCACTGAAAATTGAATTAAATCATAGCATTTTCAAGTGTTATCCACACGGCAACAAATCCAGATTGATTTTATAGAATGCAAAAGTTTGCCAAGACTTGGAATACTTAAATATCTCAGCTTCTAGGCAAAATATCAAAAATCTGGTCGGCAACTTTTGAGCCATCCATGTGGGAATTATGCATGCAAATTTTCAGGCCTCTAGCTTTACTGGTGTGGGAGGAGAATGAGGTGGCAGATGCACACATGATGTCAAGTCAAATGTTTGACCAGGATTGGGTCGAGTCAATTTTTTGTGGCTCGAGTAAGGTTGGGTCAGCCATCTATGGTTTGGGAAAAGAAGAGTTTTGCAGAGGAACATCACATACACTACATCCTAACATCCTGGACATTTTTAAAAAATTTTTGTCCAGGAGCTGAAGTATTTGAACTCAAAGTGCAAAGAGCTATGGTCAGAAAACCCAATTTGCCCAACTTACTTTTATACATTTTTTTTTAGGAACCAAGTGTCATGAAAAGCAGATTTTGCTTAACACTATCAGGGACACTGCAGCCAGAATTTCTGGGATTTTTTTAACCTGCAAAGCCCTGCCATTTCTTGACCTCGGGATCCACCCTGAGGATCTTGAAATATTGTGATGGACAAAAAATTGCTTAATAATTCATATAAGGTTTACTATATGGTGCAGATTCCAATAAAATCTGATCAAATTAGTTCTTGCATCTCAAATTATGAGATAAAGTAGGTTGACAAAATTTAAGGCGAATGAGTAGATTTCAAACCTTTGATTTCCAGACAAAATCATTTGTCATATGAAAACTCAGTATGCTGGACAAAAAATTACTAAATAATTCACGTAAGTTGGACAAGATGGTACAGATACCAATAAAATCTGATCAAATTAGTTCTTGCATCTCAAATTATGAGATAAAGTAGCTCGACAAAATTTAAGGCGAATGAGCGGATTCTCAGCTTTTAATTTCAAGACAAAATCAATTGTTATAGTAAAACATAAAAATGTGACTTGTTTTGTGTAACTAGCTGAGCCACAGATTCAGATGATTTATTTCGGTTCATTTGTTACACACATTTTGATATTGCTTATAACTTTGCAATCAAAATTATTTTTAAGAAACTTAAATTTAAGATTGAAAATATTCTTTTTGAATTTTGGACATCCCAAAACAAAGTGTTATGGTGATTATTACGAAATAAAAATTATATTTTGCCCATTTTTCAGTTTTTTCATATTCCTTTATTCACAATATTTTTAGTTCATATGCTCAGTTCTTTCACGTTTAATTTAAAAGTCATTTCCTGGTATTTTTGCCCAACTATCTTTCATTCCCATACCTTAACAGACAACCCCCTCATAATCATCAAAAGATGGCGTTTCTTTGATGCCCCCTTACAGTTGCTGGCCTTTTTGTACTTTTACCATAAATCTCTGAAAGGGGATTATTTTCCATCAATGCATAGTTACAAATACTGATTTGAAGCCCAGATTTTCTATCCAAATGTTTATTTGCATGACCCCAAAACCTCTGAATGAAGAAGCATTCAGTAATTCGGACCATGAAAGAAAAGCAAGGAGGAAGACTTGAGAACTGACCCAGGAAACATGAAGGAGTTTAGGATAATGTGAAAAGGAAAACAGAGCCACTCCATCTTGAAAAGAATGGTTAGAGATGATAAACAATTGCAGGGACACGTTCAAGACAAGGCACAAGGATCATCACTGGGTTTTTGCTCCTGCTCCTGCAAGATTATACCAAGGCCATTACAGGATTCTAGAGATTAAGCTACCCATTCTGAGCCCTGCTCTGATTATAATTATTGGTGCAAAGGAAGGAAGGAAGATAAATGTACTACTTTATGTTTTTAGCTTTTGCTTATACACGTGTTTCAAACACAACCATAAGACATGAACATTAGGCCAGTCAATCCAAAGCCTTAATCGATAAAGTAAAAGAGTTCAAAAATCAAAATTTTATTTATTCTCTAAACTGTTTTACTCGTATTAGTACGTCGAAACATATAGACTTTACAAATTTTAGTTTCCTTTTTGCTTTATGGGTATTTTGAAACAGCTTAACAAAAGTTGTATAATCAAAAATTGAAAATCAAGATACCTACTTTTCGGATTTGGGAACATAATTGGTAATAAAAACATTTTCTGAAGTACCTATTCTGGCAGGCCAAACTAACAAATCACAGCCTGAATGACACAGCCTCTCAAAAAAGGATGTGGATTTGTTTGTTTGATTTGAATTGATTTGACTAGACTAACAATTTGAGAGTGAGTTTATTTAAGTGCCACTCAGTTCTAACAAATTAACTTTTAGCTGACAAAAAAAATCTAGACTTTAATATACAAAAAGTTGTTCATAATTCAATGATTGTATCTAGTTTGTACTTTGAGACCGTACATGCAATGAAAATCGTATTTCTGATTTGAATTCATCATAAAATAGTTATTTTAAGCAATCATAATCATTCAATCACATTACAAAAATATAATGATGAGGATTACTTTTGTGATACTCCGGTTGGAAGAGTTACAAGTTGTAATTTTACCGGTTGAGGAACGAGAATTCGTCAGGTTGGATGAAAGAGCGACACTGCTTGATTGATTGAATGAATGAATTAGTCAAAGTGATCTCAGGAATTATCATTTCTGCTTTTCAAAAGGTGAGCATTGCTCCCTCTTGTAACCAACAAATGACAATCAGAGGTGCTGCGGTCGGGTCTTGGCGTATTTGGAGCTGTACTGATGCTCCTTTGAAAGGGCTAAAATTAAAAAAGAGAAATTGAATATTAAGATTCTTCGTAAAGGCTTTATTTTTCAGCACTTGGTCAACACAAGGGGTTGCATTGTTCAGTCTTCCCCTTGAACTTGCCCTTGACGGTTGGCCTCTTGACAAAGTTGTGCTTTTTGGCGTGGCTGTTGCTGAGCTTGGAGTTGCAGTTCCACCTGTTCCTAAAAATTTAATTGAAAATAAATCAGTTTGCTTGATATTCAATAACTCATAGAGGTTTAACTCACTAGAAGTTCTAGGAAGAAGTCCTGGAGCTGTTTTTCCCATCATGTTCATGTAGTCAGCCACCAATAATGTTAATTGAAGAATCTTCATAATAAAAAAACCTTTTGAGTTTCTTTAGAATCTTTCATTCCCATTTCAAAAAATACCTGAGGTTTTCCAGCGTGGAAGAGCAACTTAATTGTCTCAGTGCTTCCTTTAGAACTTGCAGGAACTGGAACATCATCATAGTCAAGATCCAGGTCATCTTCGAGGTCATCGTCATTCATGTCACGGGCAATGACCAACATAAAGTCATCCTGATAAAGTTTTATTTGTATTCCATTACTTATGCTCTTCTCAAAGATTTATTTATTATTTATTTATTTATCCTTTAATTATCTAGCTCATGCGATCAAATTTACAAGAAATTGAACTTTATAAGAGATGCCATGAGTTTTTCACAAGCAAGCTTTTCCCGTATACAGTTTTGCTACCATGAGCATTTCCAGACCAACAATGTCAAGAAAGCATCTTTCCTGATAAGGCCCCAAGCGTTAGGCCCGTCAGGCAAAGTTAGACTAGGCTAGGCATAAAATAGTTTTTAAAATAGATTATTTTTTTGCTAACAAGACCTAACCTAACCTTCTGGGCCTAAGCCTGCAGGCCTTATCATCCTGGCAGGACTAGATTTCTGGGCCTAACTGAGCCCAGGAGTAATGCATTTTGGGAAAATTTGGAAAACTGCAGTGGGGAAAAGTGCAATTGGGAAAAACTCAGGCCTATAATAATAACAATCTTGTGCAGTATAAAGACTCATCCAATGTTGATATGCAATCAACACCTTTTTAAGAGTCCTGTCAAAGTGTCTTTGGTCACTGCAGATTACTATTACCCTGACTGAGGGTGCCTTTTAGATTTTTTTACAATCCATTTCAGGAAAATTGCTGGTATGGCCTGGGATTGGGCCCACAACCTTAGATCTTGATTCACAGTCAGGTGCCTTTGATTTCTCAGACATGAAAACCCCTACTCAAAGCTTGTTTCATAAATGTACCTGACATCCTCCGAATGTGACAATTGAGTCGTAAGGATACTTTTCCAAAGTGTGCATCGAAATTTGGTCGAGAATGGCTACTCCTTCTTCACAAATGGCCAGCCATACCGAATTATCAGGGTATCCCGGTGCAGAGACCATCTTATTATCAAATTGTTTCTTTAGGCTTCTTGAAACTTTTATTTCTAAAAAGAGAATCCCTTACTTGAACATCGAAAAGTTTTGCTCCAAAGAACTGCCACTTTCTTGTGCAAGTCAGGAAAATCCTTACACAATCGTGCTGAGTTTTTCCTTTCAGAGCTGTCCATTTCTCCAGCAAGCTGCATAAAAGGCCCCAAATTATATAGGCATAATTTTGAAGTAAAGATTGGCTTCGTTTCATGATTTTACCAGAATTCCAGAGCATCTTTTTCCTCTGATGTCAAACCTTCTTTGTAACGAATAGGGAAGAATCTTTCAAGAACCTCAGGTACTAAATGCCTTGGATTATTTGGTAAGGATCCCAAGCATTTTTCTGATCCTTGACCAACACCTCCACCACCTTGCCCGCCAAAATGAATCTAGAAAAATCCAAAAGTCAAGCTTTGAATGAGTAATATTTTTAAACAAATGAATCCTTTTACTTGAGCCATGAGTGCTGCTAATTCTGATGCAAGTTCTTTGTTCAAAGGAAACTTTCCTTGAATAATTTGTTGGCTTATTTGATAGCAAAATAAAAGCCTCTCTTTGTCACACTCTGTACTGAGGTTCTTTCTCCAGAAGAGTCGATTTTTGTAGACAAATCGAATGACCCGTTTGTTCTCAAATTTTCCCAGACCCTTTTCACGTAAGGCTGTTTCCCAACGAGAAATGACATCACAGACCTGCCAAGAATTGACCAATTAAGTAACAATTTATGACCACAAAGGATCAATTTTTAGGCATACCTTGTCTTCTAAATGGAGTGCATGATCTAAATCTTTGTCAATTGGATCGTCACTGTGGATTGTAAAACCATTGAGCTCAACAGGACGGCAGCCAATTTCATGAACCAAGTCATTTAAAAATTCTCCAATTGTAGTTGAACCATCAAAACCAACAACCTAGAACAAAAAAAGTCTCGGAATGAGGAGTCAAAATTCAAATTCGAAATGAATCTTTAATGATTACATGATAAGTGTCATTCAAGAAATGCACTGGCAAAGCATGTGGCAAGGAATGATGGTGAGGATTCTTCAACAAAATAGACAAAACTTCCATCCTTGATGGTTTGGCCTGTCTTGGACCATTGAGAACAGCTCTTTCCAAAGCTCTGCTACAATATGCAGCATATTTTCCAGTTTCAGTTCTACAAGAAGCAAAGAAATAATTTTTATCATTTTAAAAGTTGGAAACTATCTTTATGAATGTTTTAAGTTACTTAGTTTCTTTATTCCTATTGAAATGTGTCCGTAGAAACCAC
>Ga0194133_10007164_pt1 | contig 13468 bp, 4 predicted proteins | sample TA2KigOf40mmetaG_FD_155448 | JGI IMG/M metagenome (GOLD analysis project Ga0194133, IMG submission 155448) | Freshwater microbial communities from Lake Tanganyika, Tanzania - TA2015055 Kigoma Offshore 40m | ecosystem: Environmental > Aquatic > Freshwater > Lake | place: Tanzania: Lake Tanganyika...
AAAGCTATGAAAGCTATCATCGCTTAGGCCAACACCTTCCCAGAAAGCGTTTCAGTAAATTTTCTCTTTGCAATAAAAAAAATTTCATCAAAAATAATTGCGAAAGTTGGTATGACGATTTGAATAAAGGATTGCTCGAGGAAAACTTCTCTGGTTTTCTTTTTCAAAGCAAATAAAGTAAATCGGTTACTTTGAAAGAAGTAAATGTAAATAAACAGTTACTAAAAGGGAGATGTTTTGAATAGAATAAATCTAGTCTTTCATTGAATGAGCTCATGAAGATCCAGAAGAAGTTAAATAAAACAAAATGCTCTAAATCAATAAGCTCATTTAAGTTGTGCAATCAAATAAAGATTTATTTAACATTACTATAATTATCTTTTGAAATTGACTTTTTAAATTTTCAACATAAGTGAACGAACGTTTTGGGTTTGTTGTGGATATAATTTAAAGTGGTGAGGGTCATACCAGAAAATACTTTTTGGCAACTTCTGAAATTTCTCGCCTCTATTCACCCTTTTTACATTATTGAAAAAGGGATTTTCATGCTATTCTCAACTCCGCGAAATCTGTGAGAGGGGATAATAATTTAAAGAGTCCTTGTGTATTGTGAATAAACTCTGATTTACACACAAACATTCTTGTTCCATTCAAATATTCTGTTTGGTATACAAATAAAAATATTTTTTTCACTACTGTTACAAAATCTGGCTGACAATAGATGTTGGAATTCCACTTTTTGGACAAAAAATGTTAAACACTGACAGATAAAACAACAAAAGCTTTTTCATACTTTCAAAGGGCTATTAAACTGTTCTGCCAACTCAAAAAAAGTTGTGGCTCTTTGATTGATGTGTAATGATAGCAAATTGGGAAACCTATATGGTAGATATATGAATATATATCAAGCAATGGGGTCAACGTGTCCTTGTGGTCATGGTCTCAGAGTAGGGATCAGGATATAGCATCCTTTGACCCTAGGTTTAAAAAAAAATCTTTTTGAGTACACCTTGTGGATTTTCTTCATTAAAGGCTGAGAATTATTTCTCGAGCAAGCGAAGCGAGCCTCGATTTTATTTGTTATATTTTTTTGGCAACCCGGGTGATAGATTGACAGTTTTTTTTTGTTAAGGAACTGATTATTCTAACACCTAAAGGTATTTCCTTTACAACAACTCCTGTCACTGAAAGTTGTGTCTCACAGTCACTTGATTGTATTTGATAATTATGAGTCAAAGATTAAGAGACAATTAATTATTAATCAAGTTTTCTTCACAACAATCAATCCTGACTGAGATAATCATCTGCTGGAACTGATTCATGAGGGCAAATCCAGGGTCAAAGACTTTGCTCGGACCAGGGATTGAACCCCAGCCTCCCAGTTCTCAGTCAGAATGCTCTAACCGCGAGGACTTAGGACACAGTGACCCAGGTGCAAGGTGTACTTTAAAATTTTTCAAAGAAGAAAACTAGATCAATTTATTATATTGAATATTTAAAAGTAAAGTAGTTTTATTTATAACCAAGAAAATCTGCGATTAGAGTAATGTTCTCACTTCCCTCTGACCTATTGTACTTAGGCTTGGAAGATACAATACGATACAATTTCAAATCACAATTTTGTTCTTTGAAGAGGAAATAATTAAGGAACTTATATATGTCAAACAAATATATACCTGAGAAGTTTCACAGTTCAAGATGAGCAGGGTTATCTTTTTTATTACGTAGGCTTTGCAAATCTCTTGTGTCTGAATAGTAATTGAAGAAATTGTCCTGCAGGCCTTTAAGAGTACAAGCAACTATTTTCTCGACAAAATGACTTGTAATATGAAGCTTAATAAATGGAAAAAATCATATGAGAAACTTTTATTTTAGATTGTGAATGGTACACCAAATGAGGAAGCCTTTAAGAATCGAGACACACTGTTTGGTTGAGCATGCAGTGTGAACAAACTGCAGGGGGTCTCACTGCTGGGGAAGGGGCTATGATGGGAAGGAATAAAAGATTGGGATCCTTTGCTATTCTTCCTTTTCTTCAAAAAGTAAGGGACACCTGCCTAACCAAAGAAAATTTAAGAATGAAAAATATCTTAGTTCTTTATTTTGGATCCTTTTATGCGTTTGTTGCCAGTCAATCACTGTCAATTTCTTAACTCTTGGAAATTGTTGTCTTACGCTCTCTTTTCCTAAATCTCTTATTTACCATCAACATAAAACTGTTTTACTTATTCTGCCATCCAGCCATTATCACAAACATAAGTTTGAAAATCGCCATTTTCAAAAAGTATCTTCATGCTATCTAATTGAATTAGAGAGAATTGGGATTTTCGTCAAATGGTTACTAAAATATGCTCTTTTTAAAGAAAATATACGTACTAAAATATATTTTTTCCATAAAATGTCTTCAATCCAGTTTAAGATTCAAGTGCTTTTTAAAAATGTTCTCTTTAATTAATTTTCTTAATCCATCATTTTGTAAGTATGAAAGGAAAATTTGTTGCAAAATATGAGCCAATTGAAATTCCACGAACGTTCCATCTCTTCTCAAAACGGTTAGAGTATTTCTCGACACGAATTTCTGTCCATTCGGAAAACTTGTCTTGTTGTCCCGGAATGTGCCTGCTTACATATTTCAGACTTAAGCTGAAAAATATTTGACTAGGAAAAATGACTTCTTTTTGGCCATGGTCAACTTGTGTCGTCAGCGTCAGCTGCTTTGTGAATACATAATTTTCAAACTCACTTTTGCGTCCTCTGCAGGGGGCTTTGCAGTTCAAGACGATTGTAAGTTTACTACGGTTTTGGTGAGAGAAGAACAATTAAAACTTGACTTTTTTATTCGCCTAAAAACACTTTAAAGTAGCTATAATTTATGTGAAAAGTGTACCAAAATTGATTGAGTTTGATTGTAACGTTTTTTATTATCATGTGCAAAAGTACTCTTAAATACAATAAGCCTTTCCATACGAGATGATAATACGTATGATATAATATCTGAAACAGACTTATCCAATGTCTAAAAATAAAAATTGTCCCTGCAAAATAATTGCTTTGGAAGTGAATGCTCTCATTTGTTAGCTTAGGTACCTGGTTGGTTTAAATTTTCTTTTCCCATCTTAAAAATTGCTTAGCTGTATCTAAACTCACAGCTTTCCTAACATTTTAAGTTATAGACGAAAAGCTTTTCAAACCTCAAACTTAAATAAAAATTTAGAATAAATAATTTGGTCACATGATGAGTTTCAAGAGTTGGATCACTTTTGCCTCTACATTTATTGCCTTTTAGCTTCGTGGATATTTCAAGTCTCATTTCATCTTTTCCCATCTCAGCCTCTCTATCCATCTTTTAGGACGCGAAAAACTGCCCAATCATGATGATTTCGATTGATATGGGGATTATAGCTATTCACGTTGAAAACGAACTCGTGACATTTTCATTTGCAAGAAACAGAATTTTCCATCTTTGACTATTGTCACGAGATTGAATGAAGAGAATGAGAGGAGCCGAAAATCATACGAGGATGAATGAGAGAAAGAAGAAATTGAGAACTTTTTGCATTGTTTCCTAGTATGGCTTTTATTGAATAAATAAATAACCTTCATACTGTGACACAATGACACCAACCATTCTTGAAATTAAAGTTTTCAAAATATAAAATTCTTGGCTGCTTACGTTTTTCTGTTCTGCTTATAAATAAAGTTAAATAATGTAAAATTTACGGATTCTATAAAGCTGCTGATGCTTCGAAAACTAAAAAGTTTTCATGTTTTTCTCTATGCTTTAGAACAATTGAAAAGATTGCAACCCGTTTTATTGCTTAAGCAATATCCAAGTTTCGATTGGTTACAGTGAAAAGCAAAGGACACATTGCTGCAAGATCGGTAGTAAAAATTTATTGCTTGTCAAATCGTAAAAGACCTTTTGCAAATAGATCTAAAAATATTTCGAAAAAGTTATTAATGAATGAATTCTAATTTTTAAAGATAATGTCAAGGATTAAAGTTGTTTTTTAAAGGCTCGAATAGTAAGTTTAATTGTGCAGCTGGTTCCATAATGTAGATACCTTTTTTTCAATTTTTGGTTAAAAATTCTCTGAGATTTAAAAAAGAGTTTTGAATGGTTCAAACGGGAAGTTTATTTGATCTCTACATTTTTGTCCGTGCAATTGTTCAAGAATGAATGGGATACTTAAAATTACACCAGACACCCAAACAATCAATTGTTTGAATACAAAAAATTCCTAAATTTTCAATTTCACCATGAAACTCGTTGAAAATTAAAATAAGTCCATTTTATCTTGCTATCTCTACTCCATCACGCAATATGTAGTTTTTGCTTTACAAGAGTGCCCCTGTATGTTTATTAGTAAAAGCTGTTTTTTTTGTTTGACTTGGAGCGTTGAAAGTGTGAATTGATGTGTCGTGTAACCATTTCATGTTATGTATGAATCAAAGTAGTTAATAATAATAATAATTCGAATAAGTACATTTTTCAACTCAAAATAAATCATTAATTATTTTGATTTTCTTGAAATAATCATATTTTGTTTAAGTTGAAACAAAAAATATTTACAATCATGAAAATAATCAAAATCTGTTAGAAAGTATGGGAAGACTCGACTACTCTACCTAAATATAACACACTGCTTATTGCATTAAAGTCAAAAAGTTTCAAATCATTTCTTTTTTTGTAATGAGGTCTAAAAAGAAGCTTTGCCATAAAAGAAAAATGCAACAAAAGCAAGTAAGGAAATCGTCCTGACTTTGAGCAATTACTTCACTGATGCTTCATTGGAAGCAACAGACTACTAAAATGTCTGGTCAGCATTTTCCAACATAATGAATGACAGGCAGGACAAGAAAGGGCATCAAAGGACATGGCAGAGTTGGCAGAGGACAAAAAGACACAATCATGAGATTTGAGCATTCATTTTAGGTTAGCAGTTTCTCATTCATTGAACACTATTCTATGTATCTTTTCTCACCATTAATCTCTTTATATACCCAACACTCTTGATGGAGGCTTTGTGACACACAAACACCCACATCCTGATACTTTGGTTTTTTTCTATAGCTTGACCTTAAAATTTGAGCTCGATTATTTTTTCACAAAGTCCCTATCATTAATACGATAACAATGGATATTCTCATGGCAATATTTTTTCCATTCAAAATTCGATGAGCTGTGCTTTTCAATCGTGGGATTTTAAATAGACCTTTTCACGCCTCTATTTACACAGCCTGAATAATCTCAAATTAATTCTTTGGTTGTCTTTCTCGTTTGACTGTAAAGGTATAACCTGTAGCTGTTGTTGATACAATCATAAAGATAGGGCAAGTACACATTTGGATTATTGAGACAGTATTTTCATCTTTTATAATATAATTTATTTCGTATTGACTAAAGAGCATTCAATCTTTTTACGGAACCAATAGTATGAAACGACTGTTTTGTCAAAATTGTATAAAAAAATAAAATATGTGGTAAGTTCAAAATAGGAGAATCAATTGGAACTCGAGAAAAACTTATACAATACGATCAATCAAAGGTTTTTGCCCTAGTATCAAAAATCTTGGGCATAAAATGCAAGTTGATTTTTCACTGAAATGGTCTTGTTTGTCCCCATAAAACGTCATTTATGTTTTCCTTTAAATTAGTGTTCCCTCAATAAATGCTAAATGGATTGTTTGGGAGTGAGGAGGGAGAGGTGTAAGCTTAATTACAATTCTCTGAGATTTTAGTTGATCATTGATAGATGAAAAGAGGCAAGGATGAAAACAATCGTATTGGAGTCAATAAGGATTTCTTTCTTTGTATTTGGCACCAACCTGTCTGGCAAAATCTTTTGGAAACTACTCAAACTGAGTCACTTTGTTTTCAGGTGATCGTGAAAGAGAAGAAGAACAGAGCTACCAGGGTAGCAAAAGTCAGAGAGAAAGAGATTGTCAAATTCAAGAGAGATCTTAACCTGCGACAGTTTCTGCTGCTGGGACCAAAAGTCTGTTAGAACCACATACCAACAGCACTTACAACACTAGAGACAAACTCCAATAAAATCTCTCAAATATTTTCTGTGGAATTTTCTTTCTTTTCGTTCTCTCTGCCATTAAACAGTCCAGGGATTTTATAAAGCAAAAACTCCTCTGAGCAAACAAGTGTCAGATTTTGCATGTTAAAAGATCGGAATCAAGTTCATTTATGATTCTCAGCTTTCGGAGAGCATCACAATTCCCACGAACAGAAGGGCTGAGATTGATTTTAAAATGCTGCTTGGATAAATCTTTCTTTTCTGTACTTCTTACATCATATTTTGCTGCTTCGGAATTCTTTGTCCACCGTTTGTTACTGCCCCACGGGAAACATTTAGCCGGCCTTGTTACAAAGAGAAGCTGCTAGGCCATCAGAGACGGAAAGAGGGGGGATGGCGTTTGGTCCACACTATAGGTTAGACCATTTTTTTACAATAAAAGGTTTTTGAATATAAAAGAGGGGCTTTGTCCTGTTGTTATTTGAATGGAGGCTTCTGCGTGTTCGAAATCGGGTACGAAACTTCTTTCACTTGCCTCCTTCACTTCAATTTTCTCCCTATTTTTGGGATAATAGGATTTGATATTGAAATAGCATGTCAACAATGTTTGCTGTGAACAACTGATACTGCTTCTTTGACAATGGTAAAAATTTTCTCTTCGTTACAACTCGAATCAAAATTGTGGTTCCAAAATTTTCTTAATTTTCCTGTTTAATAACTTCAATCATCTTCAGATTTGTCAATTTTTAGTTTGGATTGAGAAAAACTTTGATCAGACTGTCGTACAAATTTTTAATAACTTCTCACTGGCACACATACCAGAGAAAAAACTCTTGAGCAAGCTTGGAAAAAATCGGATGTAATGGAATTGACCATCAGGTGAATGCAATAATGGATAACAATATAAAGAGAAGGGAAAGAATGACAGAATAGAATAGAAGCATTGAGCCATTGTGTGACCTTTCCAAAAGTCCCCATTGATGGCAGATCTTTTAAGCAGCCAACAGACTTCCATTCATACAAGGATCACAACGAATTATTGGACTCTATATTCTTCTGTTATTTCACATTTTCTTATTCTCTTGGCTTTTCTTCTCCTTCCACAACAATATAGCTTTATCTTGTTTATAATTTTATTGTTCAAAGCATTTTTCGTCCTTTCTTTGCCAAACAAGAACGTCTTTTACAACTTTTGTTTCTACATTCATCTGCTATCATGTGATCATGCGAATCACCCTGGACTTGGCCTGTTCAACTACTTAAAGGAATTATCAACAGAAGTCAATTTTCTTCTTTTTAAATGTTGATTTTTTCATGACTTAGGTGTTTGATGAGAATGCATTCTACCATTTATAAGTAGTAGCAGTTACAACTATTTGACTTTACAAGAATCCTGACTCAAGTCTATTAGAGTTTAAAGTGGTAAACCCATCTAAAAATAAAATTGCTCTAGCGAAAAATTACTCATTACCCATTTCAATTTGCTAAAAAAGCCTTGATGTTTAGTGTTTTGAATTGGCTCGTGAAAATAGGAGGCTGTGAGAAATCCTGTGTGACAAGAACTGGTATTTCATTCATGAAATCAGAACGAAATTGTTCTCTTACGCTTCATCTTAAACTGTTTACTTGAAAAGCGAAATAATTCCATTGAAGATTTGAGCAACAAGAACGAGGAATTCTGCTTGACAGGTCCATTTAAGACTCAGAGGTATTGGTTTAAGCAACTTTGGAATGTTTTTCTCTCATCGTGGATGGGAGGACGACGCAGTTCTGACCGCACAACTTGAAAACTATCACACCTTGAAATCTTTTGAATAGCAAAAGCCATGAAAGAAACAATTAAGGAAAGAAAGAAGAACTTATGCTTGCAAAAAAAGCCAAAATTTAGAAGAGCAAAAATATCGATGAAGTTGCAAAGTAGAACGAAGGTCTTCTAAAATTTCAAAATTCAAAGAAAAATTTCTTTGCAATCGAATTTTAGCTTTTCTTTTGTTAACTCCTTGATTGCGTGTTAACTAGATTTTGACGAGTAGAAAACACTCCCTGTTGTTGTTATGGATGTTTGGGTTCAACCTGATTCGAAGAGATTCGTGGATGCAGTCTGGAGATTTTTTGTGACAACTAATCCATGTTTTGGAATGCGATGGAAGTCTGACAGTCTTCAGGTTTCTACAAAAATTATGCTAGACAAACTGGAAGCAAAAAATGAGTGTAAACTGACAAATTGTCTGCCAAAAAACCTTTAAGGCCTAGATAGATGTTTTCCAGAGATTCATCTAAATTTAAAAAAAAACCAGGTCTAAATCAATTTTATTTTAGAAACTGATCTTTGAAGTTTGTAATTAATTTACAAATGTAGGAGTCATAGAATTCGATGATAATAATGATAATAATAATAATCTCTATCCTCAAATATGAGGTAAAAGTTGATTAATTTTGTTACTGTCAGTAAAAATGATCCTATTTTTTAAGATCCCGTTAATTTTATTTGAACCTAGGTTTTTATTAAAGATGTTCCAATATTAGCTTATCCCCACATTTCCATAATTCAACTATGCCAAGTGGCTTTTTGATAAAAACTTGAAGGTTACAGTTACGAAAAAATGAACTAAATGAAGATATACATCCTTTCATTTTAGATGATATTTTTAATGCACTATTGCTATGGCCTTTCCATACTTCTCAAGTCATTTTTTGGTTCCATTTATGCACAATGGACTCGACATTTAAGTGTGACTACCTTATCAGGAGATTTTCATCTCAAATACTCTTTTTGAAAAGATAAATCAGGAGAACCATTTCAATGATATAATCCCACTCTTTTGAAATATAGAGCGTCTTTCGAAATCATTTTAATTGACATATCTTCAAAGGAATCTCTTTCTACTATTTTTTATTTTTTAAATTTCACCCGGGCAATGCCGGGTACCCTCAGCTAGTTTTAAATAAGGCAAAACTTTTAAGAATAATTTGATCACTTAAAAAAGTAACACTTTAAATTTGGTATTTATTTGTTTGTATGAGTCTTTTCAGGACTTTATCTGCTTATTTGACTAGCACTTTTTTATCGATTTAGTTAGCAATATATATATACACACACACACAAACGACAGACGGCAAATGACAAACACAGACGACAGATGATTCTTAAATATATATAAATTGAAACTACTAGATGGATGGATTCGTTGACAGGTTTTATTAGAAACCCCATACAAATATTGATAACAAAGACTTTACAATAGTTCCATTAAAAAGAATGATTAATCAATTAATTATTAATTAATATATATATATATATCTGCTGGTGATTAAAGAAAATGGTAAAACTAAAAAATATGCAACCGCTAACACGATTTGATCAGAACCGATTCCTTAGAGGTGAAATGCTAACATCAAATATTTAGACTATGGCCTCAAAAAAATTCAAGGTGAAATAAAAAATATTAGTGTCATAGTTTTTATCTTCTTCGAGATTCTGAAAATTTCCCATTCAAACATTAAAGGATTCAAAAGAAAAACTAGTTTTTATGTGGCTCTTAAGTAGGGCTTTAATGCAGAATTTTTTACCCAATAAATCCTCCTTATTCTAAGCTTAAGATACTGAGGATTCTGAGATAGATTTGAAAAAAAATTAAATTGATCTGAAAAACAGTATTTTTGAAGAGTATTTACTATCCATATTATTAAAATAAAAAACAAACAAGAAATATTTTTTGTCACTTTTGGTCTTTTATCTTATTCTTCTTTCGACAACTACTATTTTTAAACCTATGTGGACAAGTTCAATGAAAATCAACACTTTCAGCATACTTTTTAAAGGTCTATTTTTGAATCATCCTAATACAATAAGTTTATTTCTATCCGTTTTTCATTGACTATGCTTTGTTTGAAACCACTTGCAGCATTCTTTCAAAGAAAATTTAGCTGGATTTCATTCAAAGGTTTGAACGAAAAAAAGGGCGAACAAAGAGAGTCTAAAACAAACTTTTTATTGTTTTTAAATTTCTTTAAAGATTTATATATTGTTATGTAAATTGCCTCAGTTCAATAAGAATCTTTATTGTAATCCTAATAATTAATTTAATAAAAAGGAAGTAGCTGAATGCATGCAGTTATTGAGTGTCTTAACGTCTTGTGTACATGTGCATTTATAAACTATCAAACCTAAACCAAAGAGCTTTTAAGAGTATTATTCGACCCAAAATATTTTTCCACAACACAACTATTTCACTTCAATCGATGACGAATTGAGATTTTGATTTGATTTGGAATGCAAAATTCCGCTGAAGGAAAGACAATTTAAAAATTTATTTGGCAAGTTAAAAACCTCTGCTATTTTAATACACGCACGCCACGTAGTGGTTGACGATTAAAAAATACGTTTTGAATTTTTTCAATCAATATTAGTCACAAAAGATCCGACAAACATTCTTCTTTTTTTATACATCCATGGTGAAATAACCGAAAAAGGCACCGTGATCTCTAGTAAATGTTTCATGCCATCGTGTCAATGACGTGCCTATTTGCATGAACACTGGCTGTAGCCGATCAGGAATTTTAGCAGTAGATAATGTAACATGAAAATTGAATTGTAAATGGTTTTTTCTAGTCTTGGCTATCTGATTTTGTCTTAAATTCCATTTCTAACACGGTAAACTAGGTCAAAAAATTATAACTCTTTGGTGCCTTAAATTGTTCTTCAGAGCCTTTGCTTTTATAAGAGGAGGGAATAAGATGCACCCATACGAAGGAAATACAACTACAAATAGATAACACGTTTTCAAATGAAATCAATTTTTAAAATTTGTTCATTTACATCACATTTTATTGGCTCCTATACTTTGTACATACAATTACAAACTTTTCAAGAGCATTAAGATAGAAAGTCAGGAAACAAAGGAGGGCAAACTTTTCATGGTAAAATTTCAAACTTTTGATTTAAAAGTCATTCTATTTCTCACCAACAAAGTTTTCGGCCCAAGATTTCCGGACTGAATAGTATTCAAATTATAAAATTATGTAGCGTATCAAAGTCCTAAAAATTTCCCGTCCTTAAATGGAAGCCATAAATTTTTGTCGTTTGAAATTAGCAACAAACACCCAAGTAAAGAAAGAACATTCAAATGGAATGTTTCTGCCTTCCAATCAGTCAATACAAGCCAAGAGGGGGCAATAAAGTCGGCAACCTTTTCAAACTTCAAAGAACATCAAGTAAAATTTGTGTCAAGGGAGACTTTCATTAAACCGACTATAAACATGAAAGTCGTCTAATTACAAACTTCTTATGCAATCATAATTATTCTCCTCAGTTTGCACGTTTCCAACAGAAAATGCATCTGCCTGTCTTTTGAAATGTTTTAAAAACTCTGAGGTTTTAACTTGCTCACATTTGTCATCAAACATCCATATGATGTTTTTTTCCAAAAGTTAACAAAACATAACGTTGCGATTCATTCTCAATTTAGAAAGTAAAATGGATGCTCGTCAACGATTTTGCAAACGTACAAAATCTTAGTATGACACCCAGCATAGGGAGTGAGAATTTGTGTAGGCCAGGTAATCCAGCCCAGACACTTTGGCGTCTTTGACAACAGTGTCCCCGGCAAAAAAATGTGACAGACAGAGTGACGCTGGAGAGAAGGGGGTAAGTGTGAAGCAAACGTTGTTTGGACAGAAAAATTTGGTAACATCCTTTTAAATAAAGGGCAAAAAGTATTTCAGAGTTGAGTGTCTTCGAATGGTACACAAATTTACTGAAAAACCAGATTTCTATATCTAGTTGGCGCTTTACGAGTTTTGTCATTGATACTTTACAGCATTTTGAGAGAGAAAATTATTTCAGACGTTAGAACTCTTTTCGATCAATGGCCAAAAATCTATAGTGTAAATGAGTCCCCCGATTTTTATACCTCTGTATAAGACTTGCCAGTTGCTGCTTTTGTGGTGGTACAAGTGACCAAAAGAATTAATTCCCTTTTCATACTACAGGTTGTCAATGATTGGAAAAAGGGGTGCAAAAATGTTAATTGGTAGTATTTTTCCTCTCTTCATCTTAAACAAAATCATTTATTACCATATCAAGATTAAGGACTTTTACACTTTTGTTCGATCAGCTGCGTTTAATAGATTATCTGACTTTCCAAATTATTAGTATGATAAAGATCTTCTTGAAAACTTTTTCATAAAACAGAGTGGTTAAAATTAGCTTATGAGAAGGAAAACTTGCGAGACTAAGCTTCTTTTTTTATGAAGATAGATAAAGATAAAGAGAGCTTGTGTTAAGAACTGATTATTCTATCACTAAATCAAGTGAATGAGAGAAGTGTTGACTTTACAACAGTTCATTTTTTGACTGAAAGTTGTGTCTTATAGTCACTTGATTTTCAATAGATAAATGTGAATAGACGAGTATAAGAGATTATGAATCAAGTCTCTGTACAACAATCAATCCTGTCTGAGATAATCATCTCATATAAATGATTAATAAAGGCAAATCCAGGGGTCAAGATTTTGCCAGGGCCAGGGATCGAACCCTGTGCATCTCAGTTCTCAGCCAGTTGTTATAGGAATGAGCTACAACGACCAACCTGTACATTTAGTCGAGATAAAAGTATTTTTACTTTTATGTTGTAACTCGAAAGAAATCTTTTATGATAAGATTTTATGCATAAACTTTTTTCAATGTACTATAATTTTATTCTTCAGCTTTAAATTTTGAAGCAATAACTCTAGCTTTGTAGGTCGCCCTCCAAGTTTACAAACGAGCTCTATTGGTGCTTGAATGGAAAATAATAAATAAATAAACATGGTATTATAAACGGCAAGGCACATCAAGATATGTCAAGTGTATTGTTCCAAGAAGAGGGTGGGTATTGGGCGAGGGTGGATTGTAAAATAAATTCTTCAGCTGACTGTTCAGGGAAGAAAGACCAGACAGTCGGTCACATAGAGTGCTTCAATCTTCAAAGAATTGGATACCGCTCGAGAAAAGCTTCAGATCAAAAGAGTGATTTAAATCTGAAAAATTATAAGCACAACTGATCAAGTACCTTCAGAATGCTTGCATTAAAGAGTTGAATAATTATCTGATTGTTTTTTGATACTTAAGGTCGGTTTATAAGCTGATAATTCTTCACTTTAAGTGACGACTTACAAACGATGTTACTATATATCACAGTCAGCTTTAACTATCACTTATTTGAGACTGTCTAAATTCTGATGGAAGTACCAGTTTAAGAGTGGCTAAGCCAGTCCCCGTTTTTGTTGTTTGTTTTTTCCATTTTTTCTGATGATGTTGATTATTGCTGTCTTGCAAAAAGCGACAACAAGGAGTCACAATTCGTTAAAATCTATTTTAGCATTTTAAGAGCAGCTAAGCTTCTTCCCATTTTGGTTTTTTTTATTTTCACAAAAATCGATGAAGTAGCACCGCACAA
>Ga0194133_10007166_pt1 | contig 13465 bp, 14 predicted proteins | sample TA2KigOf40mmetaG_FD_155448 | JGI IMG/M metagenome (GOLD analysis project Ga0194133, IMG submission 155448) | Freshwater microbial communities from Lake Tanganyika, Tanzania - TA2015055 Kigoma Offshore 40m | ecosystem: Environmental > Aquatic > Freshwater > Lake | place: Tanzania: Lake...
TCAGGCCGCACTCGGCCCTCCAGGGGCGTACGCCCCTGGAGGCAGCTCAAGCAGCTGCAGCATGACCACCCACTCTCATTGCGCCTGGACCAATGAAGGGGGTCACGTCACTACATCCCGCCAGATTCACACTGGGAGAACCCATTCGTGGAATCGTTCAACAGCCGTTTCAAAGATGAGTTCCTGAACATTGAGCAATTAACCTCGGTGCAGGAGGCCAAGCTGTTGTCTGAACAGCACCGAATCGGGTACAGCACCTACGGATCACATTCGGCGCTCCAGGGGCGTACACCCCTGGAGGTCCTCCAGCTGTGTAAAGCGGCCTGACTACCTACCAGCTCTCAGAAGACCTGGACCATCAAAGAGGGGCACGTCAGCTCAAACACCTCATCGGATTAGGCCATCGGCGTGGGTGTCGCAGAAGGGCCTGTTCGTAGACGACAGCGCGATGGCGGCACATCTCCACAGCCTGACCACTGTGAAGCTGTTGGGCTGCTCATACTGCTTCGCAGAAGCCTGCGGCTACAGCAACAGGGCAAATAGCAGTTGCTCCGCCGAAATCAAGGGGCGGCCTCCATCGGGATAAGGCCGACAGAAGGTAGGGTTCAGCCGATGCAAAGCCTGGTCGGCCAAACGCCGCACCTGCTGTGGGGATGACTGGCCGGGATGCCGTCTTCTGTGGAGATGTACAAGAACAGGGGACCGGTGCTTGAATATTGGCCGCGCTTCCACTCAATGCCGTTGAGCCGTTCTGGCGCAGCTGGCTGGTAATTTCAGCAGCCTCCTAGACGGCTGCACGAAAAAGAAGTATATTTAGTTATACCGCTCAGATTAAGGCGCCAACTAAATGCAACATCTCATTAAAATGGGAAAAACAGTTGCCAAATCCGCTCATTCTTTTTTTTTAACTTCTTCCCTAATTGCTCGGCAAGAGACTGGTTCTGTTCTCGCATTTCTAAAGCCTGTCATTTATCCCCACTAAACCTAGAAATGCCGTGGATGTGCTATTCAGCGATATCATATCTCAAGAATTGGCTCAAACCTGGGATGCATGTATTTGAGTACGGGGCTGGCGGCTCTACATTCTTTTTCTTGCGTCATAAATGCAATGTTGTCTCCGTTGAGCACGATGCCGATTGGCACGATATAGTAATTAAAAAACTTGGCCGCAATGACAATAAGGAAGACTGCTGTCTTTTCCTTCGACCTCCAGTTTACGCTGGCAAAACCGTGGATTACAGAGATGAAGCCAACTGCGTATCATTTGATGCAGACTTTTATGGGTATAGCTTTTCTGATTATGTAAAACACATTTCTCAATATGAAGACCGCAGCTTTGATCTCATACTGGTCGACGGAAGAGCGAGACGTTCATGCCTGAATTATGCTGCAAGCAAGATTAAGCCAGGGGGACTACTTGTCCTTGATAATTCGGATCGCAAAGAGTATCTCGAAGAGCCCTTCCCGGCCCTGAAAGACTATGAAGTACATAAAGTGTTCCATGGTTCCCCTCCGTGTCTGACGGGTAATACCGAATGCACTATCTTCCTAGTCAGCCAAAAGGAGACACTAGAAATTTCGACAAATCACCAAAGACAGAAAGGAAAGTGAGCTGCTAAAACTGTTGATCATTCAAGGTTAGTTAAGGAGATGTAGTATTAGCATATCACGCAATTAAAGAGTCACAGCAACCTCCATCATCACCATCAACAAAACAATGTTAGCAAACAACTAAGTTAAATCCTCTGTCTCCGCAAATAGTTGAATGACAAGCAGATGAACTGCTTCGAGAGGTTGAACAAGTGCGGTACCGCTGGAGCATTGAGGGCTGGCACTCGATCCATGACACCAAGTTCCATGAGGACGGCCAACCTCTATCGGGGCAATGGGGCGGGAGCAGTAGCCACGCTGCGCACGGCAGCTCTCAACCTGCACAGAATGACCGTGTGTCAGTCGATCCGTGCCTGCATGCACTCTGTGATACACGACATCACAGCCCTGTTGGTATAATAGTTAGAATCGTCACTACGTATCAAGTTTATGACGCCCGCGCAGCTACACAATGTGCTAGCCAAAGAGACCTGCCGATAGCGCACGGTCGTTAATTAGCTGGCTCGTCAGCGACATCCGCGCCATTGATCCCAATCCACACGATGTTGGAGTAAGCGGAAAGAGGTCTGATTCAATTCACCACCACCTAAATTTAGACCGAGTCCAGCTACATTGATGATGGCTGCTTGAACGCCAACAGGGGCGTCATTTTTCCTGGCAGCCACCGGAGACAGCCTTAAAAGCATTAAAGAAGTTACGACATCCAAAACTACTGGACTAGGAGTTAACCATGGACCGAGTCCTTAAAAACCCTTCTACCCCACATTGCCAATGTGACATGCATACGCGAAGTCATCACCAATAAACCGCTGGGGCCTGCGGATAGCATTAAGGGCGATTGAGCAGGCCAAGACTAATCCCGAGTCAACAGCGAACTTATCTTAATCTTTTAAAATCCCCCCCGATGAGTAAGATCGCTATCGCTGTTTTTGCCTACAGGCGCCCAGCCCATCTCGATCACGTTCTGCAGGCGCTAAAAGTCCAACTAAGGGAAATATCAATTCCTCTGCACTTATTCATCGACGGCGCGCGATGCGCCAAGGACATCGAAGCCGTAAACAATTGCGCCAATGTGGCGACTCGCTTCGCAAGGACGGCTGACCTCCAGATGCACATATCGCCTACCAACCAGGGCCTTTATCGATCACTAACAAATGGAGTGACTTCGATCCTAGAGCAGTACGAGCAAATAATTGTAATCGAAGACGACATCCTCACGTCTCCCCACTTCCTCTTATACATGGTCAGCGCTCTCGACTGTTACAAAGATCAACAACGTGTGGCCTCCATCCATGGCTATTTACCCCCAATCCCTATCCAATTGCCAGGATCATTTTTTCTCCGCGGCGCCGATTGTTGGGGCTGGGCCACCTGGCGTGATCGATGGCCACTTTATCGGCATGATGCTGCAGCCATGGCGGCTGAGATTCGAAGTCGTGGACTTTCCAAAGCTTTTAATCTCGGCGGTCGTGTCCCCAACCTCCGCCTACTCGATGATCGAGCCTCTGGTCGCTCCAGCAGCTGGGCCATCTGCTGGCACGCCAGTTGTTTCTTAGCTGAACGCTACACGCTTCATCCTGGTCGTTCAATGGTTCGCAATATCGGCTTGGATTATTCCGGCGAACACTGCGAACCCTCGAGCGCACTTGAAGCAGTACTCACAGATAATCCACTGCCTATTTTCAGGCAGAAAGTCGAAGAGAGTCAAGCTATCGTAGAAGCTTTCGCTCGTCAGATCGCTCCTCCCCATTTGACAATTCGTGTGTTCAGACGCCTTCGCACTGCATTCCGGAACCGAACTGCAGTCAACAGACCCGTTTCCTGAGGTTCTATGGCTGATTCAGTTCAACCACCGTTGGCCCAGCGCTTCCACAGACACCTTGCCCCCCTGCTGCGTCGTGTCATTCCAAGTCAACTAACGATGACTGGACCTTACGGAAGTTATGCGGAGGCCCTCGCCGATGCCAGTGGCTACGACTCGCCCATAGTTGTGCAGCAGGTAGAGGAGGCCATTCTGGCAGTGCTGGAAGGCAGGGCGGCGTATGAACGCGACGGAACCGCCTTCCAAACCCGCCCGGATCTAGCGATATATAAAGTCCTTAGGGACGTAGTCACTCCTCATTCCACGATCGCTGATTTCGGTGGTGGTCTTGGTGGGCTGTTCATCAGCGCTCCTGAACTGTTTCACCAGAGTTGTCGACTGCTGGTGATCGAGCAGGCGTCGATGGTTGAAGCAGGCCTCCGCCTCGCACGAAAACACAAATTGCCTCTCGAGTTCATCGATTCACAGAAACAGACAGTTCCACCATTGGATGTCCTGATCTTTTCCTCCGTGCTGCAATACCTGAGCGACCCATGGGCCACGGTCGAGTGGGTAATCCGGTCTTGCGCCCCTGAAGTCGTAATCATCGATCGCACAGCCATCCGGCGAGGTAATAGCCGCTGGTATCTGCAGACGAACGCCGGATACTACGAGGGGTCGGTGACCTATCCGGTGCAGGTGCTTGAACGGCGCCGGTTACTCAGGGCATTCAGCGGGTATCGCCCGGTGCAGCACTGGCACAATACCTTTGATCCCGGGCGTCCTGCCCACATCGGGATGCTTTTTATCAGGAATGATAATGCAAGGCCATGAGATGACACGCTTCTCAATGGATCCGAAACAGAGACGATTGATCTTCGCTCTGTGTCCCTTCTTAGGCTTTGGCGATCGCCCGCTCAACATTGTGGGGCACCCCTACGCCCTAGCTCGCACCGCCTTGCGCGAGGCTCTGGGCCGTCTGGCTCCCAGCATGCCAGCCGGGCCTCTGCTGGATGTGGGCTGCGGCACCATGCCCTACCGCGGACTGTTTACGGACGCGAACCCCTATGAGGGCCTGGAGATCGACCAGGAACGCAACCGTGCCAATCCACGCGTCACACATTTCTATGATGGAACATCTTTCCCATTAGCCGCCAATAGCTATGCGGGGGTCCTCTGCTCGCAGGTACTGGAGCATTCCTTCAGACCCGAACAGCTCCTGCACGAATGCCACCGGGTGCTGCGGCCAGGTGGTGCCTTACTGCTGACAATTCCATTTTTGTGGCCCGAGCATGAGCAGCCATGGGATGCGCAGCGCTTCACCCGCTTCTGGCTGCGTCAAAGGCTGGAGGAGACCGGATTCAGAGTGGATAGCATGCTACAGCTCAATCCCGGCCTCAGCGCACTCCTGCAACTATTGATCGAGTGGAACGAATCCCTGGGGCGCCGCCTCTGCCTGTGGCTGCCCGAGGGCCTTCCTCGTAGAGGGCTACATCTGCTCTGGCGGCTTGCAATGGCACTGCCATACAGCGCAATAAATCTCGTCGGACTCCTGGCGCGCTCAATCGCCAGCAGGGAGTCGGGGAGTCCGCCTGTGTCGACCTCAGTTGGCACCTGGGGAGCCGAGCTCTATCTCGATCTGGTATTGCTGGCGGTGAAAACCGATCCCCATGATACCCAAGCCGTCAGAGTGGACAGATGACTCTCAAGACAGTTTCGGTCGCCTACGGCCAAAATGCCGAGCGGAAGCGTCACAGAAGGTCGCAGCTGCCAGCGATCCCCCAATGAACATGAGCTTGAACTGTCTGATAACCGGTGGTCTTGGCTTCATTGGCAGTCATCTTGCACGCCGTCTAGTGCAGGAGGGGCACCAGGTAACAGTTATAGATAGCCTGATTCCTGAATACGGAGGAAACCTGGTAAACGTTGCCGATATCCGGCATAAGATTACCATCAACATCAGCGACATTCGCGATCCATTTGCCACCCGTGAATTACTCAAAGGCGTGCAGTGGGTCTTCAATTTAGCTGGGCAGACGAGTCATGCCGACTCGATGAGTGATCCATTCACCGACCTAGACATCAATGCCAAAGCGCAGCTCTCTCTTCTTGAGGCAGTACGAGAAGTCAGCCCGGACGCAGTCGTAGTATTTGCGTCGACTCGACAAATCTATGGACGTCCGCAGTATCTTCCTGTCGACGAAAGCCATCCAATCCGCCCGGTAGACGTAAACGGAGTCAACAAACTAGCGGGCGAGCAGTATCATCTACTTTATCACGACGTCTACGGCATCCGCACCTGCGCACTTCGCTTGACCAACACCTATGGCCCTGCCATGCGAATTAAAGATGCGCGTCAAACTTTCCTCGGCATTTGGATCCGAAATTTGCTAACTGGCCAACCAATCAAGGTCTTTGGTGATGGCAACCAGCTTCGCGATTTCAACTTTGTTGACGACGTGGTTGAGGCGCTCATACGTGCAGCAAGTAAGGGGTCTTGCCACGGCAAAGTCATTAACCTGGGCAGTCCAGAGGTAGTTTCCCTTTCAGACCTAGCTGGCCGAGTAAGTGAATTGCAGCCTGGCGGCAGCTGGGAGCTTGTACCCTTCCCCGAAGAGCGAAGGCGAATCGACATAGGCGATTACTACAGCGATCATGCTCTAGCCTTGACGCTGCTCGACTGGAAGCCAAAGGTGGAACTAGACGCTGGGCTTGCGAATACCGTCAACTACTACCGAAACCACTTGCCAAGCTATTTGTGACCAATCAGATCGCCGCCCCTATCTCTGCCAACGACTTCCGCCGCGAATCGGAGGAATTGGTGCACGCGGAACTAGCAGCAGCCGAACGGGTCATTCGATCAGGTTGGTGGATCCTAGGCGCCGAAGTGGAGGGATTCGAACGGCAATGGGCTCACCAATGTGGTGCCGCCCATGCCGTAGGCGTGGCCAACGGCATGGATGCGATCGAAGTCGGACTCCGTGCCCTGGGTGTGCTCCCCGGTGATGAGGTCATCACCACCCCGGTGACGGCATACGCCACCACACTGGCGATCCAGCGCATCGGCGCTATTCCGGTGTTTGCCGACATCGACCCTGCCACAGGCTGCCTAGCAGCCGAGTCGGTCGCGACATGCGTCAGCGCTTTGACCAAAGCTGTGCTCCCAGTGCATCTATATGGCCGGGCCGCGGATCTGGATAGTCTTAGCACCGTGTGCGAGGAGCATGGTCTGCACCTCGTTGAGGACTGCGCACAGGCGCACACTGCCCGTTATCGCGGACGGCCGGTTGGCAGCGTGGGCTGTTTCGGGGCCTGGAGCTTTTATCCCACCAAGAACCTCGGTGCGATCGGGGATGCAGGGGCTATAACCACTGCAGATGAAGAGTTAGCAAGTATTGTCCGCTGCCTTCGCAACTACGGCCAAAGCAATCGCTACCACCATGACCTGCTCGGCGTGAATAGCAGACTTGATGAGCTCCAAGCCGCGCTGCTCCGGGCAAGGCTGCCCTGGCTCGATGCATGGACCGCCAGGCGCAGAGAGATTGCGACACGCTACCGCCAGGGCATCGACCATCCCCTGCTGAAGCCGCTGGCCGAGGCGAGTGACCCCGCCTCGGATGTACACCACCTCTACGTGCTTCTCACGCCGAATCGTGATCGAGTGCGCTCTTTGCTGCAGCTGGGAAGTGTCCCGACTCTTGTTCACTATCCACTGCCATGCACCAAGCAGAATGCCCTTGGCACCCATCGCGTGACTCCTGAGGGCATCCCGCATGCTCTGAATCACTGCGACCGATGCTTCAGCTTGCCGATTCATCCCTTACTCAGCGAAGAGGAAGTAAACCACGTGATCAACGCCTGCAATCAACTGCCTAAGACAGTTGACTAATGTCAGGCCCAGTCTTCTGCACACTCTTTGACAGCGGCTATCTCCCGCAGGGCCTTGCATTGCTACGGAGCCTTGAGCGGCATGTAGCTGGCATGCGCCTCTGGGTGCTGGCAATGGATACACGATGCAGCCAGCTGCTAACTGCGCTGAAGCACCCAGCTCTGCATGTGCTGGAGTTAGAGACGTACGAGACAGAGGAGCTTCGCCAGGCAAGACGAATACGATCTTGGGCGGAGTACTGCTGGACCTTGACACCTTTCTTGCCAAGCATTGTTCTAGCTCGCGACTTAGCGGCTGAGACAGTCACTTACATCGACGCCGACTGCTGGCTAGTCGGTCCAGTCTCACCTTTACTGGAAAGGTTCGAAAGCTCAGGTGCTCACTGTATGATCACTCCCCATGCTTATACACCTCATCGTGACAGAACAAGCAGTGCAGGAACATACTGCGTGCAGTTCATGCCCTTTCGGCGCACACCTCAATCGGCAATGATCCTTCTGTGGTGGCAACAGCGCTGCCTCGAGTCTTGTAGCAATGATTTGACCTTAGGTTCGCTGGGGGATCAGGGGTACCTAGAGGACTGGCCGAACCTATTTGGGCGGGATGTCTATGTGCTCGATCAGCCGGCCCTCACACTGGCGCCGTGGAACATCGAACGATTTTGGAAGAAATCTCGTACTCAGCTGTGTCTCTATCACTTCCAGGGCTTCCGGCTATTCAGCTTCGCTGGTCTTCTGATAATCAGGCTGACCGCAGGAGTACCGATGCCGCGTGAGGCATTCCGGTTGCTATTTCATCCATACGTTTCAGACATTAAGACAATGCTCAGGGATCTGCCTCAAGGAGCTCTGAAAGCTCGTCCGCTGCCCTCGCCAAATCAAGATCCACGTGGAGTTTTGCTGCTACTGCCCAGGCTCCTCTTCCTCCACTGGGCGGTATGGTGGGCACCTCTCCCGACTTCGATGCGCGAATCCAAGCATGCCTGAATCCGGGGAGCGAAGAAGACGCTGTTCGAACCGCGTCCGTTTGTGAAGTATAAGTTCCAATGCCCAGAGGCCCTGACGCAAGTGCAAACAGAAGTTAATGACTTGTTGTCATTTGCGAAGTGATGGACACAACGCTCTTTTACGATGAATCCAGAGAGTTGACTTGTCGACTTATTCACTTGGATTAGGCTAGCGTCTTATCTACATTTGAATCCGAACGTCTCAAATTAGCGGCGCCCCCCCCCAATGAGTGAGCAGAGCCGCTGCACCCTGAAGGGGCGCTACTGAACCGCTGCCGGGCGACCTGGTTTGAACATGTGCTCAAGCGGTTGCCAACAACACTTCAGATCAAAAAAGAAATTCATGATTAGCAGAACTGAAAACGGGCACAGGAGGCTCGGCAATCACGCACCGATTATTGAATCCCATCCATGGCATAGACTGTCTCAGGTTGTGCTGCGCTCGAATGACGCCAGTCCTTTCGATCTGTGTCGTGGTGCGCAACGCTGCCAAGGATCTAGCATTGACTTTAGCTTCGCTAGATGGACAGCTCAAATGGTTAACTATTTTACCATCCGAGGTAATCATTATTGAAGGCCAATCAACCGATGCAAGTCGCGTGGTTGCAGAAAACTGGGCCATAGGCGGCAAGCTCCCAGCCCGAATCGTGAGCCAGGAGCCCAAGGGCATCTATCCCGCCATGAACGAAGCTTGGTCTCAAGCACAAGGGGAGTGGCTCCTATACATCAATTCAGGTGATCTGCTTTTAAATGGGGAGCCACTTTTGGAAGCCCTAAAGACAGCTACTGATACGGGAAATCGCAGCATCCAATTTCAGTCTGCAATGTTTATCCCGGGCGCTTCACGAGGCATCTGGATTCCAAATTTGTATCCAGCGTGTCACCAGTCACTTGTCTATCAGCGGGATTTACACGCGCATTACGGGCCCTACGACGAACGTTTCAAAGTCTGTGCAGATCGTATATTTGATCAACAGATACGCTCCCAAGGTCGCCAAGTCAATCCTGCTGTTCTATCTGCCACCCAAGTCAGCCCTGCAAATCGGTCGCGCAATCCGGATCTGTTACGCAAAGACCTGGAAAAGAGCAGAAGGCTTAACGTTGAGTTCAGGCTTGCATCTGTACCTTGGGTCACTTTCTTGGTGCTGCGGCTAGAAAAAGCAACCGGCATTAGCTTCTCTGTATGGTTTCGACTCTGGCTACGCATCTTTATAGGGAATGCCAAGTGGATATCACTTACTTAGATGCCAAGAAGTGAAGCAATCATCGATACCACACAAGAAAGTCGACCTACTCCTGCTACTTCAGGGAGGCCTTGGCAATCAGCTGCTGCAGTTAGTACTTGCCGAGACCTTAGCCCAAAGTATGGGGAGGAGGCTTGTTGCCTCACGCGTACTCCTGACTTCAAGAACTCGCCAGCTTCGTGGCATCACCAACCGTTCACTGAGCCCGTTAGTCATGGGTCGGTTGGGTATAATATCGGTACCATGGCACAGGCATATAGCAAATCGCTTTGCCGCCAGGATAGGAATTGCTTCGAGGGCGGGAATACTTACAGATGATCTGCTGATCAAGGCAGCTGAAGGAGGCTTAAGGCTAAACAAACTCAGCTGGGTTCGAACAATCCACAGCCACGCCACCCACCCGATCCTCTTTGGGGGTGAATTCACGAACTCGTGGAAGACAACATTGGATTCGCTTAGCAGTTACAGACCGATGTCACCTGTAAAAATTGCAATGCATGTACGCCGGAGCGATTACATGAATCCTCTGAGTGGGTTCGCGCTGCTAGATAAAACTTACTACAAGGCAGCTTTGGGTAAAGTTTTAGAGGCATCGTCACCGAGCCAAACGCCAAATTTGATCCACACCTTCAGTGACGACCCGGAATGGTGCCGCAACCATTTGCAAGACCCACGCTGGCAGCTAAAGATTAGCCGCGGCACACCGGAACAGGACCTCGCCTCAATGGCCCATGCGCAAATTCTGATTACTGGGAACAGCAGTCTGTCTGCTATCGCAGGCCATCTCGCTGAATTAAGGAATCCCTCAACTATGGTTTTCGCCCCTCAACACTGGCTACTCAATCCCGACAACGGTCGATTGGGAGATCTGCGGAAAGCAACCTGGCAGACTGTAATTTCATGAGCAAGGCAGTCAGCATCATCTGTCCCTATCGGAATGCCGCAGCATTTCTTCCAGGGCTGATCGCTAATGTGATGCTGCAAACTTACAGCGACTGGGAACTGCTGCTGATTGATGATGAATCTGTAGATGCAGGAGCAAACTTCGCAAACCTAGAAGCTGATAAAGATCCACGGATCCGCTGCATCACGGCCCCCTCCCGACCATACGGTAGTGCTCAAGGACCTTGGTGGCCACGCAATATTGGTCTAGAAAATGCCAGATATGATCTTGTCGCTTTCCTGGATGCTGACGATCGCTGGCATCCCACCAAACTGGAGCGGCAACTTCGCTGGCATGGTGAAGGGAAAGCCCGTGTAAGTGTGACGGGCTACGCGAGATTTCAACAAACAAGCAATACCATCATTGGCTGGAGGCTTCCTCCACCACGATTTGCCTACGGTAGACTGAGAATTGGGAATGTAATTCCTATGCTAACACTGATATTGGAGCGTCGCTTATTGAAAGAAGGATTTAAACCTTGTCTCCACGAAGACTATCTGCTCTGGCTTGATCTTTTTCGTGAGCATCCAGACTTGGAGTGCATCACCATCCCAGAGCTGCTGGGTTTCTATGCCGTCCATGATACCAACCTTACTAATCAGCGATGGTTGATGCCGTTGTGGACTTACGGCGTTTTTAGGGCTCATGGAATAAGTCGTTTTTCTAGCTGTGCCTCTCTGATCCGTTGGGGTCTTTGCCAAGCCGCAGAACAATGGCGCAGCAATCGCAATCCCCTTAAGATTTCAGTCCAGTTGGCACAATCGTCGCCAACTCCCTGGCCCTTACCACCCAAGCGATCGGGTTAATCAAAGGTACCAAGAGTAGTTGCAAATTCTTATCCCTGAATTAGGACATTGCGGCTAACACATTTCGGGTGGCTACTCCTGTGGCCTCCCAGTTGAACTGAGACGCACGCTGAAGCCCTTTAATTCGACATTGATCTCGTAAGGCTTGCTGGTAAATTATGTCCAGTATTGCACTTCGTAGAGCATCAACGTCGACAGGATCTACAAGCAACGCGGCATCTCCTGCGACTTCTTCAGTCCCCGATCCTTCACTAGTAATCACGGGAGTTCCACAAGCCATTGCCTCCAATACGGGCAGGCCAAAACCCTCATAGAGGCTTGGATAAACGAGCGCTAACGCCCCTCGATAGAGATCAGGCAATTCGGTATAGGGCACGTAAGGACGGAACTCCACACGGTGTTGCAGGCCCAACTCCGCCACCAAAAGCTGAAGTTGACGTGACTCGTTCGCATGGGGTTTACCGGCTAGTACCAACCTCACGCATGGTTGATGCTGAACCACCTGAGCGAAAGCGTGAATCAAGCGCTTCAAGTTTTTATGTGGATAGGCTTGACCCACATTCAGCAGATAAGGGCGCTCCTTGGATTCGAGTGATAAAGGAGCAGGACGGAACACCTCAGTCTCATAACCCAGGGGGATCACCGTGATTTTCTCAGCCGAAAGGCCAGTACATCGCTGGATTTGTCGTGCCGTAAAGCGTGAGTTCGTAAGTACGTGACGGGCTTTATGCAGTAGTGGTGGCACAAAAGCCCGAAAGTACATGCTTTGCAAAGAGCGCTCCGGATAACTGATCGGCCGCAGATCGTGGACCATGACCACCTGGGGAATGACCTGGGATCCTAAATATCCCTCCGGCGCAGGAGTAAAGATCAACGAAGCCCCGTGACGCTTTGCCAGGCGGGGCATTTCAAATTGGGTCCAAGACAGGCGCTTGAGGCGCTGTTGGGCCGTACCTTCCTCTCCACCAGGAATCAGGACATGGGGCAGCCCCAGCAATGCCTGCAACACCCCATTGGCGTAAACACCAATGCCTGTGGGTTGGCGGATCACTGGGCGGTAATTGAGTAACAGCATCAAACCCGCTCCATCAGGCCAAGCCAATCAGCCGTCGCCGACCGTATTGAGCCCAATTGAGGGCCCAGCAAGCGGCGCTCACCGGTGCCCCCAGGCGGCGGCGCTGGGCACGGAAGGTTTCGCTGTACACCTGGCTGATGCGGGTATGACTGACGCCTGCCTGCACCACCTTGAGGATCGGATCGCTGCTGTGCACGCTGCGCAGCTCTGCTGGCAGGCGCAGAAACCAGTCGTAATCACCACAGATTCGGAAGCTGGCATCAAACGGCCCCAGGCGATCGAACAGCTCGCGACGCACCAACATGCCGGGATGGGCGATGGTCATCGACTGGCGCATCCGCCGCCAGTTCCAGGCCGAGCCCCATGTGCGCAAAAAGTGACCATCCGGGGCGTAATACGCGTTACGGGCCGTGATCAGATCTGCTCCACTGGCGGTGAGCACGGCGATTCGCTCCAGGCTGCCGGCATCCACAAAGCAATCGTCCGCCCCAATGCAGCTCACGTAGCGGCCACGGGCAAGCCGCAGCCCCCGATTCCAGGCGTCGTAGATGCCGCGATCCGGCTCGCTGCTCCACAGCAGCTGCTGCGGGGCCAGCAACCACCGTTGCACGCGTTGCACCAACTCCGCCGTGCCATCGCTGGAGACGTTGTCCAGCAGCAGCAGCTCCCAATCACGCCAGCTCTGCGCCAGCAGACTCTCCAGAAAGGACTCAAGCTGGTCTGCACAGTTCCAGGTGGCCACCAGGATCGTGAGACTGGGCGGCTCCTGGACCATGGCCTGCGGCGCGGAGAGGCTCATGGTCGCAGCAACGCCACCAGGCGGCCGGGCTCATCGAGCGGCAGGGTGCCGTTGGGCTGAGCTTGGCCGCGTAACGGCTTGAGCTGCAGCACCCCCGCCGCCAGTTCCTCCTCCCCCAACACGGCAGCCCAAGGGGCTCCGCAACGATCCGCCCGCTTGAACTGCTTGCCGAAAGCCGAGCCGCCTGCATCCAGCTCAACATGCAGCCCCTGCTGACGCAGGCTGCGGGCCAGCCTCAGGGCCGCCGCTTCCGCCGCCTCCCCACGGTTGACCACATACAGATCAGGGACG
>Ga0194133_10007167_pt1 | contig 13464 bp, 5 predicted proteins | sample TA2KigOf40mmetaG_FD_155448 | JGI IMG/M metagenome (GOLD analysis project Ga0194133, IMG submission 155448) | Freshwater microbial communities from Lake Tanganyika, Tanzania - TA2015055 Kigoma Offshore 40m | ecosystem: Environmental > Aquatic > Freshwater > Lake | place: Tanzania: Lake Tanganyika...
AATCAATGAAAGAGAATGGCATATTACTTAATTTTAAACAGAACATTTATTGTTTCTTCTCAGTCACTGAAAATGAAATGAGTGAGCTTTTGCAATAAAGTTTCCGTTGGTAAAAGTAGTTTTTTTATTGGTTTTCATGGTTCTGATTTAGAAAGGTGTGAGGTAACTCAAACAAAAGAAAATTATCCTTGTCTGTGGATGAATTGCATTCAGTTGGAATTTTTATGCTTCAAAATATTTAATGGAAAATTTTTTTAATTGAGTAACTTATCTTATTTTATCTAGCATTCTTCATTTATTGAACTCATCAGGAGAATGATTTTTTGGTTATCCCCTTTTACAAAAAAAAGTCTCTGAAGGAACGATTTGAGCAACTTATTCTCTTGTTGGGTGTTTTTTTTTGCTCTGGCTTTCGTTTTACCAGATCTTGCCCAGTTTTCCCTCTGAGTGAAAAATTGAACAAAAAGTGCAAAAAAGAGGAGCGAATTCGATAAGTACACATTGTAAATAATTCTGCCATCTTTTTTGTTGGTTTCCTGAAAAAAAAACTTTTGCATGTGGAGATTTATCATGGTGCCCACAATTTGTGTGGTAGATACCATTGGAACAAATCTACAAGGAGAGAAAAAAGAGGAGATAAAACTATTAAAGGTGAAAATGAAAGAAAACTTTTCTTTTAATAAAATGTTGTCCAAAAGTTTTCTGGCCAAACAATAGTGAAAAGGTGGTCTTGTTAAAGACCGAGAGAATCTGGCTTCTGTTATATATTTTTAAACCAACCTATTCATTCCTGACTGAAAAATACATGGGAGAGAAGTTTCCAAACTTTTGTTGAAGTTGCCTCAATTTTAACCAAGATTTTTTTTACCTTCATCTTAACGGGAGTTTTAGAGGGTTAAAGAATGAAAGGGAAATTTGATTAATTCTACGCTGGGATATAAGTCCCATCTGAAAAAAAACATGCAGAGATACAAAATTGAATTGTATATGAAATTTCAAAAACTATTTAGATAGGAAAAGGCTTTCTGAATTACTCTTTTAAGCTTACTTTGGCATGTGACAAGTTCTATGAGACTTCACATTCATTAGATAAATGAAAATAGGCATAAACTCTCTACAATAACATCCTTATTTAACTACACATTTTTAGGGACCCTTGACCGTTTCATTTCTTTTCCTTTGCCTGTTCGTGCAAATGTATGTCAGAAAACAGAACAGAACAGAACCAGCTCACTCCTCTCCAATGCAGGATTGGAGGAAACTTTGACTTTCCTCTGCATTCCTTCTAACCTTGGGTGCGAGCTGTGCCAGTTGAACGACTTTCCAAGCAAGGTCTATAATTTTTGTCATCATTTCAGCTGGCAAAGAAACACTTTTTCAAACTCCAAATCGCACAACAGTATAAAATTTGCATGATTCACTTTTCCATCTTTTTACAATGCAAGATACTTTTGATCACAAAATATGTTTCTCTGCACATTTGTGAAGTGTGGAAGCTTCTTTTTTTCTAAGTCTAGAAAAGCTTTGGAAAGTATGGCAAACCAGTTAATGGTTGATTTTATGTCAGTGGACGGGGCATGTTTTTTCAATGAAAGTTGTTATTACTGCTGATCTCTTTTTTTTCTGGAAAGAGACAGAATGCTGTGCTGTTCTGTCCCTTTACTATCCTACTAAAAAACTCACTGTTTTAGATAATAATAAATAATACAAAATTTATTTGTTGGAGAGAATCATCTAAATTCAACAACTGCTGCTCATTATTAAAAAAGGCAGATCTTTCCCATCTCAAAATGTTTATGTTATATCCTTGGTTTTTTTTGTTCTCTCGGGGCGTGAAAATGGAGAGATTTGTGGCTCGTGAAACTCTTGAAGCTTTTTGTCCTTTGTCTTTGACCTCTTCCTGAAGTTGGAAAACACAAACAAACTCAAAAACAACACTTATGAATAATTTAAAGAAACTTTAACCGCGTTCATTCATTGTTCAAAAATTGATCAAATTTGAGTAGAATAAAAGAGAGATGCTTTCAAAAACTGACAATTTTCAGAACCGTATGAAAATGTTATTAAACTTATGCTTCAAAAGAGTTCAAGCAGATATCTGGCCTGATCTTTTAGAATGGACCATAAAAAAGTATTCTTTAACTAAATAGGGTATTTTCATGCCAGTTTATCCTTTATTTGTGTTAGAGTATCCTTTCTCTCTTCATTCTTGGAAAAATTGTTTGATTTGAATGGAAATTTTCTTTCAAAATACTTTGATCGAATTACTTTGCATTTATTTAATATTCTTAGTACCTGCAAAGGCATTTCTTTTTGACACTTGAAATTGAGTAAAAAGGTTTGAGGGTTCATCGTGGCTACAACTTGATGAGAACTCTGGGAGGTTCGGGGTTTGACCTCTTACCTCTGGTCTAACCTGAATTAAGGAAGTAAGGGAGGTCTATGGGTCAACTTGGAGTACGTCGTAGTTCATGGCCATGACAACTGGCTGAGGACCAGGAGACCAGAGTTCAATTACAGGTCTAGACAGATCTTTGATCCCTGTATCTAACATGATGTTTATATACCTCTATAATAATTACTTCAGAAAATACAATTCCAAAAATTTAACCAAGGATAGTTCAGGTGACTGTAAGACCAAATAATAGTGTAGGGAATTGTTGTAAAGTCTAGAAGAATCAGTCCCTTAACCAACTATAAAGCTGTCAATCAATCAACTGGGGCTCATTTCCAGGTCTGAATAAAGTCTTAGATTCCTAGATTTCCCTTAATTAATCTTTTATTTACCACTTAATTTAACTTAATTAATTGTTAGTAAGATCACTTTCAACATCAGATAACTTTACTCTTCTTCACTTAATTGACAAATATTTATGAGCAGCTTGTTTGTTAGGTGAAAAAACAGTTTCCTCGTTGATCCTTTCTCAAAAGTGTCTCCTTTTTTCGAATTCCTTTGCCTGAAAAAACTTCTAAGCATTGTTTGTGGCTTTAAATGTGTCAGTGATATTTTATGAACCCGGTGGAGTGTGATGAAACTGAGGTATGCAGACAGAGAGATCTTGCTTTACGATTAGCAATTCAAGATTTTCATCGAATAATACTAAAGTTTAAACTTGAATCTTATATTGACAATGTCATGTACAAAAGAATGAAGTACTCAGGCCTAGAAAAACAAAGTTTGTTGAAATAAATTGTCAAAATTGCTCAATGTTTATTGTTTTACGTGGTGATCAAGTTTTCTCACACTAAATTAAAATAATTCGAAGGACATATAATGTCAAATGTTTGTTCGTTGTGATGCAGAAGATTGAACCACTGAAAATAGGGCTACCATATATTAAGAAGGTATACATCTGGAATGTTAAATAAAATTATTCTCAGACAGAATGTTATTTATTTTGAATGGGGAGAAAAAGACTTCTTCCTCTTCCCACATTTCTTTGAGAAAAATCAATTCATCCCAGTCTTGTAATTTACAATTTAGTAAAGAGTATTGTGCTCATATTGATCAAACTAGTTTAGTCAAAGGAATCTGAAGCTCCCCTAGTAAAACTGAGGCATGACCTTGCCTATTTTAAACACAAATCGTTTTGGTCAGCATACAAGAGAACAAACTGACAACTGAGAAATGAAATTTGCAAACTTTGAAATCTCAGTAAAAGCTTAAAAAAAGAAAACTTTCTTTAAATTTTAAAATAAAAACCAGGTTGATACCTTAAAGAACTTTTGTAATGGCATTACTACTTTCATGTAGATGTGTTTAACGATTGCATAATAATGAGTTCTTAATGAAACCTATTTTTCTATCTATGGTGTTGAAAATTAGTCAATTTCCCAAAATACCTGTATTTAAACTTTGAGTTTTACCAAACATTTTCAATTCCCCACCATATTGGCAATTTTCTACACTTGATTGTAAGACAAGTCTGTAGTGACCAAGAACATATTTATATGCCAATTGCAGGGCACTTATCTCGCATCAGTTAAGTCTATACTGCACCAGGAGTGCATTCTATTATGATTGGCTGATCAGTTCTGCAAAGATGAAATTAGGGTATGTAGTAAGAGCTTTAAAGTCTTAAAGGAGGTTTTAGAATTTTTTTAGTATGCCTGGTGAAATAGATAATCTAAGATACGCTTTTGTTCATATAATATCCTTAACAAAAATTAAGGAAAATGGAGGTATCGTTTACAGACAGAAATGCAATTGTGAAACATTTCAATAATGGGTAAGAAAAGTTCATTTGTTGACTGAATATTCTTGATTTTTCAGTTTTAAAGATATATAGATTGCAAATCATTTTCAGTCTCTTTGGTTTACTTTTCAAAATTTTCATTTCATAGACAACGATTTATTCTCACAACACACGACGTTCTGAGGATTAAATTACAGCTGGGGAAATCTAAAGCATAAATCACGTCAAAGTCCTATATTTTGAAGCATTCAACATGTAACAACTTTTCCATTTCCTTAAACTCTATAAATTAATTTTTTATAATAAGCTTGTCTAATTTGAGGAAAGGATTTTTTACAAAAAGTACAAGCTTATAATTTTCAAAACAAAACTACTTCAAATCTAACTAGAGATGGGCCCTGACCCGACCCGACCCGAGCTTACTTTTGACCCGCAGTAAATAAGAGGCCAAATTGCCTTTGACCCGGGTACATTTTGACCTGACCCGAAGAGATTTTTTTTATCTGAAGGGAGAAAATTGAAAAATTTGATATCTTTAGTGTAATTTTCCAAACCCAAACCAAAACCATAGATGGCTGACCTGACCCAACCCAAGCCACAAAAACTGACCCGACCTTACCCGGGTCAAAAATTTTTGACCCAGACCCCTTACTAAATCTAATATTTCACTATTACCTCCTGATTGTGCCAAAATCCAGGTGTTAAAAATTATGCCAACTTAAAGGCAAGTAAAAATGATCTAACTTTTCTTTTCACACACAAAAATTGCTTTCTTCTTTCTTAATACTCTCTACAAGCCATGCAACATGACAATCAAAATATTTTCGAAAAGCTGATGCACCTCACGTCAAAGTATTTCTTAAAATTTGCAAGCCTCACTACTTGTCAAAGTAAATGTTATTTGACATGTTGTTTATGTGTGGATGCCTTCCCCCCGCTGTGGCCTGATAAATTGACATTCGTGATACACACTTTTTCGGTCTCTTTCTTCTAATAATAGGCAAACATTTGAATGGTGAAAACTTAGCTGGTGAAAAATAAGTGATACTATATAAATCCAATGAAAACACGAAACAGTAGCAAAACGATATGAAAATTAGAACACAATGTTCTTGGGCATTTCGAAAAAAATATCAGTTATTGAAGATTCCATGAGAAAATATCTGGATTTTCTCCTTTGAAAATTGATCATTCCAGCATCAACTCAAACGAAGACATCTTCCAAATCAAATCCAAAAAGAAAATATTATTTAAAATCTACTAAATCGTGAAGTTTGAGTTATAAAAGCTTCCAGTAATTTGATGGTCAAAAGAAAATAGTAATATGAACTTTGAAACATGTTTCTTGACATAATTGCCACTCGTTGGCATCCTTGTTAGTTGTACAAATCGATACTTAAAATAAGATAAAATTCCCTTGTTATTCTGATTCTTGAATCTTGAATCCAAACCACCCTTAGCTTTTTTCATTCCTTTCACTTTTCTTCTAGTGGCTTTTAAGGGGTAGTTTCCTATTAAAATAAGACTCAAACTTTTCTTAGATAACATTGTCCCATGGGACCAATTTTCAAAAACCTTTTTTGGAGACAACAGAAGCCAAAAAAACTCACCTAATTAGATTTACAAAGTTATTTAGACAAATAAAAACACTTTAAATTGGAAGATTTTTTTAACATTTTAAAAGTGTACCTTGTGACATTTTTAAAGTCATTTTTAAGGCACACTAAGTGGTTTCATTTATTTCATTTTTTGTTGTTTACCCCAGGCGGGAGTCGAACCCAGGCTGCCGGGACGGAAATCCGGTGAGTAACCAACCTGACCACCCTGACTTTCTATCATGTTAAGAAGATGTAACCTTCTTCAATCAGTCAGGTTGCAACAAAAGCCTAATCAACATCATTAAACTAAGTTTAAAAAGATGGGCCTGCTTATTTTGTAGTTTTACTCCTTTGACAAATGTTGAACTACAATGTTGAATTTAAAAATAGTTATCCAAAAGGCAAATTTTTATCCTTATCAAAGGAAAACATTGAGGACAAGGTCACGTATTATAAATGCTGAAATCCAACACAAGTGTGTTATAAGAAAGTCATTTCTTGTCTCTTTTTAATTAAGCCCACCATTTGTTAATGCTGCACCCTCAGCTCATGGTTATAGTTCTTTACGGTCGTTTTGATCCATGTTGAAATAAAAAAAGAATGAAAGTGGTTCAATTTAGTCCAAAATGAGAGACCCTCAATATAAAACTTTAATATGTACTGCAATACTTGAGCCTTTACTGGAAAACTGCATTTTTATACTAATGCTTTTCAAAATTGCCAAAAATTTGTGACATATTTTTCGTTCCTGTTATCATTTTTCCTCACAACAAATGGTTTTGGCCTTTTTTTCTGTTTTATGGAGTCATTTATTTTCAGGATCATTTGCTAAAGAGACCTCGAACCCTACCCCATCCCTTAGTTTCCATGACAATCAAAGGAGTCACAAACTTATAAAGTTTTTTATGGTGCACAAACATTGGATGAGTCAAATATAATAAAGATGAATGAATAAAACTATGGAATAGGAAACCATCTATTTTGACTTGCTTTTCTTATGTCCATTTACTTTGTTTATTTTCAGTAAATATCTGATATGTATCAAATCTTTAATCCAGTTCATTTCAGTGAAGAATAGGGCTGATTTCGTCGTATGATCTTGGCAAGTCTGATTTGATGCCTGATTGATTGACTGCTTTTGTAAAGGAATTGATTATTCTGACACCTAATGAAGTTGACTTTACAACGATTCCTGTCACTGAAAGTTGTATCTTAATTATATTTGAAGATTTAGAGACAATTTTTAACAACAACAATCAATCTTTAATGAGGTAATCATCTCCTGGTAATAATTAATTAGAGCATATCCAGGGGTCAAAGATTTTCTCTGATTGTATCAAACCCCAGTCTCCCTATTCTCAGTCAGTTACTATAATCATTAAGTTACAGCCTTACTTTTCTGAACTCGTTAACATTTATTTTTCCAATGGAAGAAAAATAAGCTTAAAGTGGCAGCCTATATCTGGTTGTAAAAAAAGCTACTTGTTTTTCATGAAAAACCCAAAAATAAGTTTGTTTTCTGAATATCCAAAAAAAAAAGCCTTCGAAGAATCTTACTTGAAAGGTAAAGATTAGCTCTTAATTGTATAAACAATGCCTTTACGTCATGAAAGACTATAGAATCAATCCTAGATTATTGCTCTTGATGGATTGCATGAAAATGAGGAAAAGTTTGGAGCTTTAAAATGGTTGAGAAGCCCTTTTTTGAAGGTCATTATTGGTGATGCGCATATGTTCTTGTATGAAAATATTTTTCCAAATCACAAGTAGTGGCATATCTTTTGTTGGCACTGAGTGATATATATAAAATAAGACAAAGACAACGTTCTTTTCAATGGATGAAAGCAATTATTTTTTAATTTGGATCGTTGTTAAAAAACCATTTGTTTCATTTATTCATATGTTTACTCAGACTGAAAGTTTCAAAAGTATTGATGAGAGAGAACCCAAAGAAATTTCCTTTTTTTCTTCCAACTTTAAGTTGAAATTAGGTCACACCTTAAGCAGGAATTGCACAGAAGAAAATTATGATGAAAACTTACTTATTTGATTTGCAGTGTTGTCTTAGCAGCTGGTATGGCTGCCTTCATCCTTTTGAACCATTCTGCCCATCCCTGATCTACAAGTTTGGACAAAAGCTGGAATAGAAAGGTATTTATTATTGAGTTCTTATTTACACCACTGTTAGTTTGTCTGAGTGAGTTGATATTTGGCTGGTTGGTCTGGATTGCTGAGCGTTTAAAAATTTGGTCGTTTATTTTTACTTTACATTCTGTGTCTTTTATTATTTCACTTCTCCATGGTCTCAACAATACTGACGACGACAACAATAATAACAACAACAACAACGGCATCAGCAGCACCATCAACAGCAACCCAACTCACATCCGACTTATCTGGTCGATAAAAGTAAACTGCAGCATGAAAAAAGACGATTCAAAGCGAAAAGCAAAGAAACAGCAGCAAAAGCAGCAATTCGATGGAAGTAAATGTGTTTGTGTGGGTGTAAGAGAGAGACTTTTATCCACTCGAATGGGGCAAATGAAGAGGACGGGAGGGGAAGGGAAGGGAGGGGTGAGACCTCAAAGAAACGAACCCAACGCGAGACATTTTTTCCATTTGGTTGTACAGGATCGACATGGTTTGAATCTTCCTTGGATAGGAAAAAGGGCACAAGACATCTCTCTTATAGCCCCCCTACCTAGAACCAACCATAAGAAGTGTGGTGCTAAAAAATGCACTGCAAAAAAAAGGAGGGGAAGCAAGGGTGGCACAAAATCGTCCTAGAATCAACATTTCTTACCCACCTAACCCTCCTATCGTTTCTCCTCTCCAACTTCAACATCTTTTGCCAATCTTGTTGTCACTTTTCAAACTAGATACAAAGTCCCTTGTCTCTAACTACTACGTTTGTCTTTCCAAATAAAGACTTTCTCCCGAAAATGTTTCATTCTTTCTTGTGCTTTAATGAACTGCTGTCAAAGTCGTGCCGTGTCGTGCAGTGAGCAGCTTTGGAGAAAGCGTGTGTTTTTTTTGTTTGCAACGGGCTTTCTAAAAACGAACGAAAGGAGAGCAGCAAGCAAGATGACAAGCAGGGCAGCTAGATATAAAAACTCTCTCTCTCTCAGCTGTTTTTATAAAACTTCATTTCACGGGCTGGCAGCATTTCCTCTGTATTGTGTAAAAAGCTTGCCTCTAGCCCCACTGACCCCACCAAAGTTGTTGTTTTATTTATTTCCTTTTGCAAACGACATTTCGTCTCATCTGTTAAATCGTGATCTCCCAATTTCACTTATTTAATCATCTCTTTTGTTTTCCATAACGAATGCTAGACAGATATATGAATCAGATTACAATGAACATAAGGCGGCGGTTAAGATGAAAAAGAAATTAGTATCAGGTTTTTCATATTACTTTTTTTCTTCGATGACTCTTCCGTGTTAATCAACATTTTCTAACCTTATTTCATTCAGCTTTACAATAGAATGAAGTCACGGGAAGCTAATTTTCACATTATTAAAGAATCAAAGGAAAAATGTTCCATGTTGGCTGTATATAATAAGTTTCTACAGTATTTTGGAGATTGTCTAATAGGAAAAAGTGATAAGCTTATAGCTCAGGATTGAATCTGTTTGATGTTAAATAAGCGTACTTCAAAAATCCACCTTTGTAAGCATTTCTGTCAAGGTCTTTTTCTAAAACAGTATGAAATCTCAATCTGGCTTATATGCCCAGACAAGTAAGTGATTGAAAATCAAACAAACAAAGATTATCTAGTTTTACAATGTAATTCAAGGTATATGGATTTGTGAGTTATCTAACAAAATTGGAGGTAAATTCATTTTTTTCTATCAAAGAAAAATTACAAAGACATGAAAAGATGAATAAGACTGAATTTCTCAATATAGAGTGATTGTTTAAATTTCATATAGAATCAGTTTTATTTATTTTGATCTGACTTTTGAAGCATTCAGCATTAAATTTAAAGAAGGAAATCTTCTCCAAATTGAAAGCAGTTTGTGTTGAAGGTTTGAACAAAACCCAGGCAAAGGTTTTAATTGTGTGTTTAAGATGCTGTTTAACTTTTCCCCATTGTTCTGAACGAAACAATTGGCTAATTTAGTAACTTCTCAATCCTGTGGAAACAAAATGGCGATGTAATATCTTGGCCAGATGCTGGTGCACAAAACGAGATTCAGAGTTGGAACAAAGAAGGTGAAACTTTTTCTGATAATTGAATCTAGTTTTTTGCGTTAGGCTTGACTCATTTGTTCAGGAAAGGAGATAAGATGGAAAAATTTGTTTAAGTGTGGGTATTTTCTAAAACATATCTTAATGTTTATAATAAGATTTGAAATATGTCAAGACAAAACCACTTCATTTTCAACTTTCGTCTGTAAAAAGCATCTTTCAAAGAACCAGTACAGCTTATATTAGACGTGACAACTTCAAAAATTGGCTAAACCAGCTTTTAAATATTTTCTTTCTCAAATCATCACAGAAAGAATAAACATGAAAAAGTTTATCTAAGTATTTACTGAAAGTGTTGTACTTTGGATTTGTAATATTTTAATGAAAAAGATGGAGTGTTTTTTCACCATTCTACTTGGCTTTTATTTAAACTTTCTCTATATACTAGTGTCTTTTTTCATCTTTCATCTAATGGTTTTTATTCTAACTCTTGACCCAAATCATAATGCAATCTGATAAATTTTCATAAGGTTGGAAACAACAAGTCTTCAGATTACGAATGTTTTCTTAGTACAACATTTTATAAGATCGTTCCAGCTGCAGGCAAAGAGAAAAAGAGGCTGATCTAATTTAGCAGAGAAAACCAATACAAAAAAATGTCAGCGCACCACATTTTTTGCAGTCTCAAAAACCCTCACCTTGATCAAAATGTCTTTTTTTGAAATCACTTATGGCTTGAATTTGAAAAACACACAAATAGATTTCAAGGAAATAGATTGTTGACAAAAATACCAATTTGTGAAGGTTCAAGGACTAAATTATTTTTAAGTCTCTGAAAAACCAGCTTGAAATGATTCATATGCAAGGATCCAAAAAATATTTTCACACACCAAATATCAATTATATGGTCAAATAACGTCAGATTCTCATTAATGAAATAAAATGTATTTGTAAAGGGTTGGAGCCACAGAAAAGATAGACACTCCCAATCTTTTATTTATTGGCTATATTTTTCTTGATTTATGGTTAGAAGAGTTTTCATCACAACACTTCTTTGGTTGACACTTGAAAGCAAAGAAAATTAAGGTCTTTCTGTAAGTTTTTTATTCAAAAGGGGAAAATTTAAGATAAGAGGTTCTGAGACTTTTCTATGTAACTTCCGTTTGCTAAATTCACTTAAAGCAAACTTGGTAAAAAGGGGACATTAGACATCAAAACATAACCAATGCCTATATTTGAATGTTCCATGAGCATAGATTGAATTTGACAACACAATTGATAATTGATGTAATACAAATAATATTACACTAATTGAAATTAGTTTTTGCCAAACTTGATCAAGATTTTTGGATGTTCAATTTAACTGCTTGAATTTGGAAAAGAGTTGAGGAGAAAAACTAGGCTTCAAGGTAATTTTTAGAAACAAGATAGGCCATGGCAACAAAGATAACCAAAAAACAAATCAACATGATTTGTCGATGACTTAAAAAGTTGGTACCCTACTTAGACAGACAGTCTCAAGGTTTAAACTTCGATAAAACCCTAAGCTATTTGATATAAAAATATGTTACTTGGAATTTCATACTAGTAAAAACAAAAATTATGTGTTAATTGCCTCATATTAAATAAATGTTTCTACGTCACAATATCAGTATCTGAAATCCATAAAAATATTAAGACTTAACTTTCCCTTTATAGTATCTTTTATACAAGAAAATAGACTAAAAGGAGAAGGGAATCGGTTTATTTGATCTCTTAATACAAGATAAGAGAAAAAACTTCTGTCCACAGAAAAAATATTTGCATTATAGGTATGAAAATGTCTTGAATTCAAATTGTAAAATTGAAAGCTTGGTTTCAATCCAAGAAATCTCAGGTATTGGGTCCAAGAATTTGACTTTTTGAACTCTCTGAAGTTAGATTTTTTTCTCTATCATTCATTTTCATATGACAGGATATTATTGGGAAAGGATTTTGGCAGATGTCATTGACCTCCTATGGGATAAATAAACTTGAAAAAATCAATTCCAGAAGAAAAAGAATTTTACTCTTTCAACAGAACTTGAACAACCAAGTGGCAAAGCAATATTTTAAGCAGTTATTTGTATTTATTACAGGCTTCATCTTACAAAATAGTTATAAAAAGTCTTAGTGCTATATTTCACTATGGCCATTTTTAGTTGACATGGTTTTTTTCAGAATTCTTATTAAACCTAGACTGGGTTTGAAATATGTTGGAAACTTGACACTATCTCGGAAATTACAGAGTGAAGTTGATTTTTTTTGTTGAAAGATGGTTCATTCAATATGTATTTTTGCTTCTTAGGATGATATTTCAAATTTTGATTAAAAGACGCAGCAGCATTCGTTCACAAAAATAGTTTTGTTTTGGATCGTATATTTGTCAAATCTCAGGCAGGACATTGATGGGATTTTTTGTTAATTCCTCCATGATATTTGTCAACGTTTATCGGATTATATTTAATTGTCCATCCCTCTAACTTGAATATAAAAACAGATTCTTTTTTTGTTGTTTGTACCCGGCCAATGGTGGTTACGACGTTGATCTTTTATGCACATGAATAAAATCAGAACAAAAAAATATCAAAGACCTCCCATGGTTAAGAATCAGACAGTTGCCACTGTTTAGTCGCTTTTCAAAAGCCATTCATGGATCAACTCTTTGAATGAAAAGTTGAGAAATTGGGGAACACCAATCCAGATTGACACAATTTTTGGATTGCATATATTTTTAGATGTCTAAAATTTTAAAAACAGGAATACTTATTTTCATTTAGAAATGAAGGAGATGTCAAAGTCTAAAAAGTAGGTTTGATCTTACTGACAACATTTTGTGAGAAAGGGCAGACAGAAGGCAAAAAAGTAGTGACTTTCTTTTCTGATTTAAAACAAATAGGAAAAGATCACATGAAAGAAAATTGTCAAACAATAAAACTTCAATGCTTTTTCCCTTGACTTACAGATTCAATTTGTTTCCTTCAAATATCAAATAAGAGCTTTGTGCAAAGTTAAATCTCTTGGTGAAGCCTCGAGAAAATAATGAAAGAAGTTGAAAAACTAGTAGCTTTGTGCATTTCATAACCATTAAAAGACTGAGGATTTCTTGCTGTTAAAATGGATCCTTTTAAATTACATGCCTAGACATTTGGAATTGGAAGATACTCTCATCTTGAGTTTCCTTCATTATAGTTTCTCTGGTGATTTTGCTCACATTTGATGTCACCAGACAAAGCTGATAAGTGTTACCAACAAGAAAAAGTGTTTTGGACATTATCTGGTTTACTTAAAGGTTATATTCAGGATCCCTCTTTTCTAGGGGGTCATCAGTTTATTCAAAAGGAGAGACTAAAGCATTTGAATATTTATAGATTACACTTTTTAATACTCTTGCAAAATATAAAAAGATTTTGAAAATTTTGAGTTGTTTTCAAATATGTCCTTTTGGTTAACGAGCTGGG
>Ga0194133_10007169_pt1 | contig 13461 bp, 16 predicted proteins | sample TA2KigOf40mmetaG_FD_155448 | JGI IMG/M metagenome (GOLD analysis project Ga0194133, IMG submission 155448) | Freshwater microbial communities from Lake Tanganyika, Tanzania - TA2015055 Kigoma Offshore 40m | ecosystem: Environmental > Aquatic > Freshwater > Lake | place: Tanzania: Lake...
AAAAAAACAAAAAACAAAAAAACAAAAAAAACAAACAAAAAAAAGTAAATAATAAATAATTAATTAATAAGTAACTAATTATTCGACTAACTATAAATAAATAAACTAGCTAACTAATATTTTGCCAAAATAGTTTCTGCAAGCAAGCAATATTCTTTGCTGATATCGATGCCGATATATTTTCGTCCATTTTTTTTCGCCATTTTACAGGTTGTCCCCGAGCCAGAAAATGGGTCAAGAACAATATCTCCTTCAGCACTCCAACTCAATATATGGTCTTCGGCCAATTTTTCCGGAAATATTGCCGGATGCTCGTGACTCTCTTTGTCTGTAGAGTTGAAGCCCTTGCCGACATTGTATTTCCATATATTGTTTCGTGGTGAGAAATCCGGAACAGGTTTAATATCGGATGTTTCTTGTAGTTCACCGTTTTTCAGGCGATTCGTATTTTTTCCCCAATTTGTGTGACCAGCCCATTTATTGGGTTTATCACAAATCAGATTCGCTGTTTTCAATTTGCCTTTACAAAAGACAAACATATATTCAAAAATTTGTGTATATCGGTTACCATTTCTTTTTGCGGGAAACGACGAAGTATTTTTTTCGTAAATCATTGTGTCGTGTAGTTTGAAGCCAGCCTCCATAAATTTTAAAGCTTGTTTAAAAGAGGAACCGGATTCGCTGCCGTTGGTTGTAGCATCGCCGACAATCCATACAACAACACCTCCATTAGCAGTAATCCTGTAAAGCTGTTTAATAATATTGCTTAGAATTTCGTCATTAAAGTTGTAGCCGTTGTAATCGCGGATATCATCGTATGGCGGACTGGTGATTGTCAAATCAATACAGTTATCAGGTATTGTTTGTAAACATTTTTCAGAATCGTCATTAATTATTCGACCAATAAAAGTATCAATTGAAGATGGAATTAACTTATCATTGGAAACCAAATCTTCGACAAAAACGGTATTATCAGTGTTATCAGCTTTTTTCGTTTTTTTAATTTTTATTTTTTTCTTAATAGTATCAGTAGGTTCATCCATGATTTTCTCTTGTCTCTTTATTAATAATATACGCTTAGTTTTATATAATAATAAAAATCAATTTTAATTAAATAGCCAATACATAAAATAAGAAATAACGAAAAATAAGTAAATAATATATAAAATAAAATAACTTAAAGAGAGCCCGTTAGTATATATCAGGAAGCGGGGTGGCGCAGAGGCAGCGTGTTGGGCCCATAACCCAAAGGTCGGAGGATCGAAACCTCCCCCCGCTAACCCGGAATTTGTGCGCGTTTAGATTAGTTGGTTAAATCACTGTTCTTATAAATCAGAGACCCTCGGTTCAAGCCCGAGAATGCGCAACTATCCCAAAATATATATTATTACTATTTAAATAATATATACTAATACCATTATATAAAACTATATGTCCTTTTATCCGAGTGTAAACCGAACAATTTATTTAATTACAAAATCACCAATTCATAGCTTATTATTAGGAGCAGGAATATGTTATACTTTTGAAAGTCAAAAATATCTACATATTCCGCTTGTAATTTTATCACCATCTATATATGCCGGTTATCATTGCTATAAAAATAAAGAAAATATTTTAGAATGGCTTCATAAATAAAAATAAACAAAAGACTAAATGTAAAAATATAAATAATTAATATATTATATAGCAAATACATCTAAGACCAAATTTTTTATTTGCCAAAATTGGCTCCATTGTGTATTTCGTCTTATTTTTGAATTTACATTCTGGAATTTCATTTATTTTTGATACGACATCTTCAATTGTCATATTGAAATTAACAATTTTTCCTTCTAATACTGTCTTATTATTTAACGAATCATCACTAATTTCTAATATATTATTAAAACTATCATAGCTATTTATTAATATATAACCATCATTAATTTCAAAACTTTCACTTATTTTTTTTATCAATTCTATATCAGTTAATTTATCGTAAAAAAAGAATAGAACCATTATATAATACATAACAATAAATATATTAATATTTTACACCAACCAAATATTATAATCCAAAACTAATTATATAATAAATATGGCAACAAATACATTGTTACAGTCAAAACAATAATATTCGTATTTAAATTTCGTGACGCAAGATACGAGCCAATTAATGACGCCATAATCATCATACCACTGTCGGATAAAATCGCCTTATAAGATACTTCATTCGCATAATCTTTAAATGTGTCTAACATCCTATTTATTCCTCTTGGTACATTTTTGAATAATATGTAAAATAATATATCGTGAATAACTTGTATCATCACAGCCAAAGAGACAAATTTAATAATCGTAAATTCTTCAAATACATAATAATAAATAAATCTGGTAATAATTAATCCAATAAATATAATTAGCACATCAGCAATAACAGCAGATAAATTATATTCTGTGTACCATTCTCTCAATACACGTGATTTTATTAGACCCAAATTCAGAAGCAAAATTACAAACAAATCGGTAATTAGAACACCGTTAAATAGAGGCAAGTAATCAGAAGTGTTACTAAAATTCGCAATATTTTGAAACATTTTTTGAAACATGTTTTATATATAACAATAAAATTATCGAAATTCAAAAATACCAAAAACCAAAAATACCAATAATATATTTAATTGTAAAACAACTTAAAGCAAACGCATGGATATAATATGTGACAAATATGTATAAGTATTTGTTATAAATGGGTGCTTCGGTAGCTCAGTAGGTAGAGCAAAATGCTGTTTATTCTTTTAGAATCAGTATAACATTTAGGTCGCAGGTTCGAGTCCTGTCCGGAGCGAAAATATATTTAATTTTATAAATCCTATAAAATTAAAATACTTTTTATATGTATGGATAATGACAATTTGATTACACATATACAAACGATTTTTAAACCAGAAGATTTCAAAGTTTCGAGAGACGAGAATTATATTCTTATAAACCTCGTAGAAAATGATAATGACAGAGAAAATGATAATGACAGTGATAATGATAATGACGACTGTCTTAGATTAAAGTTTATAATTCAGAGTAATATTCTTTTTGTTAGTTATTTAAATAAATGTGGAAACCATACAGGAACACAATTATTAAATCTAGTTGAAACATTGGCAAAATCTATGCCAGAATCTATGCCAGAATCTATGCCAGAAATATATAAAATTGGTTTGGTCGATGAATCGGAAATAGAAATAGGGCCTGGCATTGAAATTAGTTTATCCACATTTAAAATTATTACAAAAGGAATTTCATGGTATAATTCACTCGGATATTGGTCAACGAATAAAGAAGAAGAAATTGCGCATAATATGAAATTAATAAAAACTCCATTTATAGAGGTATTTAATACAATACCAAATTCCAAATCATCAAGAAAACTTCTTTCAAATATAAACAGATTATTTAATGACATTAATCAAAATTTAAATTTAGATGAATATATAACTACATTATATTTAAATTCAAAAACGGATAATAGCGATATTGGTTATGAAAAAAAGGAATGTTTTAAACAATTAATTTTTTATTTGAAGCCTGTTATAAAATATAGCGACCGTTTAGAAAAAGTCATAAAACTTTCAAGTGGAGGTAAACGAACTAAACGTAGAAAGACAAAGAAAACAAGGAAAACAAAGAAAACAAGGAAAACAAGGAAAATAAAGTAAACAAGGAAAACTTTCTTGTTTGCTCTGGAATTGAAATATTTGTAGATATTTTTTGAACATGTATCAGTGTTTTATTCTTCAATTAACCTTATAAATCATTTATATATTCTATATCTTTTTTCGCCTCTTCAAGTAATTTGTATGACTTGTTTAATTTCTGTATTAAATCACTAATATCATCACTAATATCATCATCTTCTGGGATTGTTTTTTGTAACTCTTGCAACCAATACGCCGCAGCACGAGGCGCATCGTTGTATATCTCCCTGTAAGCTTTAAAAAAATTGTCATCCTCACTGTATTTACCACCACCTAAATATTTGCGCATATGTTTTTTTGTTTTTTTTGTTGCGTTTTTTACACCTCTTAATTTTTTTCTTTTATTTAATGTTTTTGATGACATATATATATTAAAAGTTTTTTTTATAAATTTTGATAAAATAAATTACTAAATGCTAATAATCGCGGATATTTGAAATGAAAAATAAGTTTTTACACCTTTGGACTTTTAAAACGCCGACTTGTCGGCGTGATATCAGTCACAAAGTAACAGTTGCCAAGGTCATTTAAAATGACCGATGGTGTAATATTATTATTTACATTAAATAATATTAACACAAAATTAGTTATATTTATTGAAACTTCTTAACACATTCCCAAAGCTTGGCAGACTCGTCCAAAGTGAACGCGCCTCGCTTCTGAGCTAAGTTCAAAAAAGTAACAATAAGTTGTAGCGCCTCATTTTGATTGGTTACAGGAACATCCACAAGACGGGTCTGTTTTTTTTCGCCGTTAGCGGTAGGCAAATCAGTAGTAGAATTCGATTCCATTTTATGCTAATAATTATTATTACGCAAGTATTGTTTAAATTCTTTTTACAGAATATATTATATTCTATTCTATTCTATTCTAGACGCCACAACTTTCGCCAAAAATGGCTAACCTTGTTATTAGTTTCATTGACATCGGTACCCTTAACATTAAGTTTAAATGGGCAACTATAATCATCATGTAAAGCTACACAAGGATTACAAGGTTCCTTCACAAAGCTGAAGCCAGGCATTTCATTTGGAATATTGGCATTATCGATGTTAACTATACGCGGATTCACCGAAACCTCTGTTTTTTCGATTTTCTGCATTACTGATTTATTATTATCATCCGGCGAGCATTTAATAGTGTCATTATCTGTATTGCCTTTTCCACCAAACAATAAAAATTGTCCCTCCTTGGCGTTCCATGCTAGTAAACGTTTTGCGGCTGCTTCATTATATGTTTTTTGAGCATATTCCATAGCATCTCCTATATTTACTTTGATAATTTTGTTGTGCCAAACGGAATCCATGTATTGATAACGGGTGTCGTCAGTCCAAGGCCAAAATCCAGTTGCCAATAATTCTTCCACCTCTTCTGGACTAGCTTGTTGTTGTATTACATCCATATTATATTGGTTACGGTTATCGTTAACAGTTTGCTGAAATTCAACAAACTTTTTTTTCAAGTCATCCGACCAAGTAAATCCTTCTTTTAGTCTCGAACCAGACACAATAAAAAAGACAATCAATACAAATACTAAAACAAATAGCCATATATATTTTTTCATCAACAAACAAATAGTTTCGGATGCGTGAATAAATGGTGTAATATAATAGTTATACTTCATATTATCATATAACTATAATAATTTATAAAACAAGAAAATCAAAAATAAAAATAAAAAGAAGCAAAATTAAATAATGAAAGACAAACGAGATGCTGACATATAAGAAAATCTAAAAATGATTATGAAAATAGCAGCTAAACCAAGAGCAAGTTTCCCATTAAACATAGAAGCTATAATAATAAGAGTGATGAGGATAAGATTGCCTAAAAATGTATCAAAAAGATACACAAATAGTCCAGGAACTACAAACATAACAAACCACAAAAGTAGCAACAAGGTAACTAAACCAGTAAGAAGGTTTATATTTTTCTTAGAAAACATGGATTCAAGCGACATTATATATAATCATTATAAAAAATTATATATAATAATGAAAAGTAAAACTAAACGCATAATTACACACCGGTGGAACCAAAACCACCACATCCTCTTGAAGTATCGTCACCCAAATCGCTCATATTATCAACTACATTCACATAAATAGGTAACAGTCCAGGAGCACAAATTTGTAACAAACGGTCATAAAGCGATGAGCTATATTTTTCAGTAAAGCAATCAAACATCCCGATAATGCTGCCACGATATCCAGCATCAATGATTCCAGTTGAGTTCGCTAAACGTAAAGGAGTTTTAGATAAACTGGAGCGAGGGTGAATATAGTATCCGGTGGGGTAAAAGTCCTTAGAGCAATTAACATAAAACATTTCCGCACTACAACAGATTTGAAAGTTAACCTTGTTAGCTCCTTTGTCTCTACTGAATTCAGTTGTTTCGGGTAAATACAAATCAAACCCAGCATCAAAAAAGAAAGGTTCATTTATGATTTTATCATTATGTTTTTTAGATACTTCAAGATATTTATTAATTAAATTATTATCACCTTCAACATAAATATTTAAACGCATTACGCGGTCAATATTTGTCTTATTTTTAAAAACTTCAATAAAATTATTAAACTTAGAATTGTTCTGGTTAATAAATTCCATGTATCCCCTTAGCTAATAAAATAATAGCAAATATTCTTTAAGTAATTTTCGTATGTAACTTAATATTATTAAAAGTATAAAGTAATATTATATTTCTTTTAGCTATAAAATGAATTAACTAATAATTATAAGAAAGTATAGCGTATTCAAAAATACAAAGGAAATCAAAATTATAGTTATAAGTAGCATGTTAACTTAAATAATTATATTTAATTATATTTAATTATATTTCATTATATTTCATTATATTTCATTATAGCTTGATTTTATACTGTTTTTACAAATTATAAAACAAAGTTATGTTATGTGTTATATAAAATTATATAAATTATAATATATAATATAAAATACTATGAGCATTGATTTAGATATAAATAATTATACGATAAATGATTTAATAAATTTTTTTAAATTACAACAAAATTATACAAATGATGATTTACATAATAATGAAAGAGACATGTCTATGAAAATTATATCAAGTAATTATGAAGATAATTACAAATATGACTTGTTAAATTTCATACAGACGACAAAAAATATACTGTTAGCAAAGATACAGCCATTATTAAATAATATAGATACAAATACAAATACAAATACAAATACAAATACAAATACAAATACAAATACAGTAACAACTAAGAAAAATAGACAAGTAAAGACAATAAAAAGTAGTAATGAAAATTATGACCAGGATGATTATGAAGATGACAGAGATAATTCAATGTTAAATTTGGATGAAGACGAACAAATAGGAAAAATAATAAATCCAAGAGCAACCAGACCAGTGTTACAAACCCAACATATTCCAAAATCAAAGATAAATGGATACAATAATGATAGCAGAATAACAAATTATGTGTTCAATACGCTTTTTAGAGATGATTTCGAAGGTTCAACATCAACTGACTGTACATTTACTTTGCCAAAAAAAATGACAAATGTAATATCTCTAACACTTTCTGGAATTCAGTATCCGAATTACGCATTTACATTTTCAAATAGTAAAGACACAACAACAATATATATTAGCGAAGATACAACAGGAAATTCTGGATTAGTTGTTATTCCGGAAGGAAACTATACAATAGACCAATTTCCCAAAGTGTTAGAGAAATATCTGAATCTAACAATCCAGGGATTTTATAATTTAGAAGGGCCTAATAGATATAAAGTAACTATAGACCCATATACACATTTTACAACAATAACAAATAGTGAATTTACATTTACAATGAATACGGCAAAAGGTCATTTTCAAAAATGTCCGATGATGCCAAGTTTTTCGGCGCCAAATCCAAAGACAGGTATTTCAAGACAAACACTAATAAATACACTTGGTTACCAGATAGGTTTTAGACAGATGGAATATTCAGGTCAACAAAGTTATACATCAGAATCTTTATTTGATGAGTCTTATACAGATTATGTGTATTTCATATTAAATGATTTTTGTAACAATCAATCAAGTAACAATTACAGTATGTTTCAAAATCAGCTTTTTGACAATAATATTTTGGCTATTATTCCTATTACAACCCCGGCATTTACCTCTACATTTGATAACAATTCCAACTTTATCTATAAAACTAGAAACTATTTTGGTCCAGTTAATATTTCAAAAATATCTATAAAACTAACCAATCAATTTGGGTTTCCTATAAATATGCATTCGTCTGATTATGTGTTTTGTCTACAAACTGTAGATATATATAATAATGTTAGCAATTATACCACAAAAAATGTGTCTATTGTTTAGTAATGGCCATCTATAAAGCCGTCATAATAATCACTTTTTAGAACATAAAAAAATGATAATATAATGTAAAAAAATTGAAATAGTTTTTATATTATATCAAAAATCAAAAGAATAATTAAAGCATTTAAAGCGACTACTAGCCTATACAAAGTAATAATATAATAAGATGACGACTAGCAACGAAATCAGTTTATGTATTCCTCGTGTATTTGTCAATATTGATGAGAAGCGTGTTCGCAGCGTTTTTGAACAACTTCTAGGAAAAATATATCGGGTTGACATTATCGAGAGAACAAACGAAAAAGGAGAGAAATATAAGCGTATATTTGTTCATTTTGAATATTGGTATGATACCGAGGAAGCGCAAAAAGCAAAAGCACGTCTTGAAGAAGGTAAAGAATTAAAAATAGTTTATGATGACCCGTGGTTTTGGAAGGTTTCCGTAAATAAAGTCAATACAAGACCAAGACAAAAAATCAACTTGATAACTAAACCTCCAACACCAAGAATTGATTTCGAAACAGATGAAACCAAGATTTTAACAAGTAAACCTCAATCATACGAAAAAAGAAACCATGGACAAAAAGGGACGCCTTTACCAATAGCACCTGCGCTAACAATGCCAATACCAATGCCATTACCAATGCCAGATAATAGACAGCGACTACCAATTGCGCCAGCACTTCCTGTAAGAGAAAAACGAAATACGAAAAAATACGAACCAAGACCTAAAAATAATAGACCAATAAAAGAAGATACGAAGAAACCAAGCGAAGACGGAGAAATACTCGATAAAAATAGTAAATAATAATAATAAATAAGTAGTTATTGTAGTTTGTATAAATAAGTAAGTAAATAAGTTTTTTATTATAAAACAAATTATTTTCTTCTTTTACTAGTTTTTCTTCTTTTACTAGTTTTTCTTCTTTTACTAGTTTTTCTCTTTTTATTTGTCTTTTTTCTTTTGTTTAGCTTTCTTTTATATCCACCGTGTGCTTGGTTTCTTGTTAATAATAAAATTTTTGGATTCGGAATAATTTTTTCCCTCATAATTTTCATATATTTGTCCCATATATCCTTATCACTTTCATCATCGTCTGGGTCTTTTTCGTCCCGTAATAATTCATTAAATATTTGTTGTAAATTAACTCCTGTTATTCCATTCCACGCTTTCGCAATTTGTATATTATTTATATTTTCTTGATATTCCATTGTATCAGGAGTTCTACTAATAAGTTGTTGATACCATTCATTGAATTGTGCTATATTTACGTTAAATGGTGGAACATAATTATGACCATTCGCACTATAAATTCTATAATCGCCATCTTGTAAACATATTGTAATAAAATGGTATTCAACAGGAGGAAGTGGTGGTATAATATACAAAATAGCCACTTGATTTTCTTGTAATACTGGTAATACTTCTGGGGTAGACAATGTAAAAATATTATTACTAGAAAATATACATTTATATATTGAAGCTAAAACTCTACACTCCATATTAGATGCTAATGTATTTTCAGTATTACTAAATATATGTTGTAATAAATTTGGAATACTATCATTAATATTTATTCCATGTGTATTTACTCCATCTCCATCTCTAATTTCAGCTAGTTTATTTATTTTTGAACAATCTAATAATAAACTCATATATATATTAGTAAAAGATTAGTAAAAGAATAAAAATAAAAATAATCATAACAATAATAATATAACAAAAATAGTAATGAAAATACTGAATACAAAAGCATACACATTAGAGAAAACGCCGAATAGCTGTAGTTTTTCTTTATATATAAACAGCAAATATAGGGAACAATTATACGAATCAATAAGTCAAATATTGACCAACACATGTTATACGTGTTATGATAATCAAACCAATAAAATACTCTTTTTAGCAGAAACAGTTACAACATTATCGGCCGTTTGTAAAAAGGGTATCCAGGATAAAATACCGATAGAGCTAGCCACATATATTATAAAAAACTTAAGCGAACAAATAGAAATATTAAAAACTAAAAATCTAGCATTTTATGGGTTTGATTTAGATGATGTATTAATGATAAATGATAATCTTTTTATAATAGTAAATGGAAATAATATTTTAGAATTAGATGAGGAGAGAAAAAGTTATATAACATTCAATACGCCATTTGACTTACCATATTTCTCTAGTCCTGAGCTGTTAGAACTGAAAACTTTACCGGCAAAAATAGATTATAGAACCAGTTATTACAGTTTAGGTGCTTTACTTACCTATTTTTTATTAAATAAATATTTGTTTCTTGGAAATGAGATAATGAGAGAAAAAGTAATTGAAAAATGGTTACAGCCTATTTTTTATACAAAAGTATATTGGTTTTTAAAACGCTGTTTAAAGGAAAAGAGTAATGAAAGAATTCTATTTTTTATTTAATTATCTCCTTTTATGATATATGTCATTAGCCACCTTTAAAAAAAAATCAGCAAACAAACATTCAAGTGTAACAAAACGTTCCGGAAAGCCACCTGGTGGAATTTGGTTACCACAAGGTCCCTTTGGTCGCTCCAATTCATTGAATTCCGTTATTTTTACTGAGGCACTTAAGCACTACGGTGCTGTTGGATTTTCCTTGGAAGGTTCTCATAGGTCTATACCTGTGGGTAAAGATATGAAGTTTAGTCAACAAGGCACTCGTTACCGAGGTATACATCCAATTGGTCATGGTGGGTATAACGGCAGATATTATCGTGCGGAACCTTTATTAAATGCTGGAGAAGGTAAAATTTCTGTAGAAGGTAATCAAAGTAATTTTGTGAAGCCATCTACATTATCTACAAGAGGAATGTTGGCACAAAGATATAGATGGATACATTCAGGGCAGTATCCCAATAATTGGGTTCAGCCAAATTATACAGGAAATCAAACCGATTCCGCAAGTCAAGGGGTTTATCTACAAACACTCAGTGCTGAAAATATGTGTGTTGTGGATGTGAATACAACAGACAAATATATTGGTTACAGAAAAGCAAATGGACCCGCTGGTTGTAACACGTCTACAGCAGGATATACAATGAATTTGTTACAATCAAATGCGCCATATACAAAGACACTTTACGTTCCTCAGGATTCGAGTCAGCATACGCTGCGAATACAAAGAAGATGCGCAAATCCAAGACCAGACCAAAAGCCATTTCCTTATTCGGTTCAAACAGGAACCGGTATTTTAAGCGGTGGTTCAACAACTGTTTCGGTTGGAAACGCTTGTAACACATCGGATTATTTTTTGACACCCCCTGCTTGGTATACTTCTAATAATTAAATATAATAATTAAATATAATAATTAAATATAATAATTAAATAGTGATAACCCATACTAAATAAATAATATTATGCGAAAACAACTTAAAGACAATATAAGTATTTAATATGGGACCGGGCTTAGCTCAGTTGGCAGAGCATTTGACTGTAGTAGGTATAAAACGTGATAGTTTGGCTCCATCTTTGTAAAGGTGGATATAGTTATCAAAATGTCGCTGGTTCGATTCCGGCAGCCCGGAACATTTTATATTTCAAATAGGAATATAATTATATTTACAATTATAATTATATTTTGTAAAATAAATACACATCTAAAAAAAGTTATATTTTCTTCTTTCAATTTCATAGTTCTTAAAATATATATCCCAATAGTTTTCTTTATTTTTGTGTCCTAATAAAGATGGGATGTCTTGTTCTATTAACAATGGAGGAAACACTATAAGCTGTTTGAGTATAATATTTAAAAATTCATCTATACTTGTAAATTCATCGTGTCTTCCTCTAGGAACGCCAAGTTTATCTAACATCAGTGTTAAATATTGTATTGTATTAAGTTTATTACGTAAATCTATAAAAGTAGGATGTATTAACACTTTAACGTAAGGAATCATATCATTATTATTAACTATATATCCTTGTAAACCAGGACAATACAAATCAATAATTATTTTTGTATCTGGCTTCGCTTCAAAATTTAAATTCATTTTTTTCCTATTTAAAAACGTATTATAATTCATGTCACAAGGTATCCAACCAATACTTACCATTTTACGGTCCCCATAATGAGACCAGTTTTCTATTATTTCGTTAATCATTTCCAAAAAATTTTCTTTATAAAACGCAACATCGTCTTCTAAAATAATACTGAAATCAAACTTATCGCAACTATTTGCCGCATACTCTATTGCTCTAAAATGACTGCGAGCACAACAAATATATTTAAATTTTGACTCATCGGAATATCCTTTTAAATATTCTGTAGAATTTGAAATTAAGGACGCTTCTAAATAATGTTTATTTATTTGAGTTTTTAACTCTAAAACGGCAAACTGTTCTTCCATTTTTTGTTTTCTCTCCTCTGTTGCCGATATAATAATAAATTGATAACTCATATTATTTAATAAGGTAAAAATATACAAATACAAACAAATTATAAATAAACCATAAATTATAAACCATAAATTATAAACCATAAATTATAAACCATAAATTATAAACCATAAATCATAGATATTCATCAATTTTATTTATTTTTTATTATATAAAAATGGATTCATCATTTTTTTAAAGTTATATTCATGACCAGAATGTGATTTTGATTCGATTAATTCTGGATTTTTTATGTCATATAATTTATAATATTCTTCATAATATGTATCAAAATCTGACGCAGTCTGTGTTACACAGTTATTAAAAGGGTCCATCAAATTTTTAATGAAATCATTCATCTCTTCTGGCTTCACATAATCGTTATTATTATCAAAAAATAAATTAAAACAATAACGACTACGTTTTTCCTCAGCGTCTTTTATTTCCTTATGAAACATTTGGTCAATGATTGAAAATGCCGACTTTAATAAGATTATTTCTCTCAATAAATGACGTTTTCTCTTAAATAACTGTATTAAAATGGTTGCTATTATTTTAATTTTATCTTTATTATTTCCACAACTATCATTTTCATAAATGTATTTTAAATGACAAAAATAACGTATTTCGTTTTTCACATTAGTCAAATCAGTGATTGTTTTTTTACGTTGGTCATCTATTCTTTTTATTGTTGAAAATATATTTGTATTGTATATTACTGGATACCGTAAACGAATCGTTTTTGGTATTATAAATTGATTTGTCTCTTTTATTTCTGCTATCTTTTTCTCTACATCATCTAATTTTTGCTTCATTTCCTTTTCAATTTCTGTTGACTTCTCTTCTACCTTATTTTTCATTTTTTCGATTTCATCTTTTTTAATCAGTTTGTCTTGATTATTAATTATTTGTTCTATTTGATGCTCTATTTTTTGGATGTCATTATATCTAA
>Ga0194133_10007170_pt1 | contig 13461 bp, 9 predicted proteins | sample TA2KigOf40mmetaG_FD_155448 | JGI IMG/M metagenome (GOLD analysis project Ga0194133, IMG submission 155448) | Freshwater microbial communities from Lake Tanganyika, Tanzania - TA2015055 Kigoma Offshore 40m | ecosystem: Environmental > Aquatic > Freshwater > Lake | place: Tanzania: Lake Tanganyika...
GAATTTTGTAAACAATACATTATTAACATTGTTTTTGATGACCGCGCCGCACCAAAGAACAGAATGTCAAGGACTTTGCCATCAGTGAGAGGGGATTTTTGGGAAAGTTTCTCAGAGGCCACGTGTTCATAATCACACTCAATGGAAAATGTGCAAGGGGGCACATTTTAACTGAGAAAATTGTCTCTGTGGTTTAAATTTTTTATTTGTTCTCTAGTGTCTGGTTTATTGTTTGAAAAGGCTGCAGTTTGGAATGAGTTAATTTCATTATTTTCTGTCACGTGTGATCCAACGCATATACACACTGCCAAAACGTGTGAGGAGGTCTTAGGCAAAGTCTACACTTGTTGTATGTGAACGTGTGTGGGTCAATGATGTTTTGGTGTCTTCTGAGAAAATTGTGTCCCGTTATCCTCCTTGTAATCCTGCCTATTTCAGGTCTTGTGAGGTTCAGTAATTTCTGCTTGTGTATGTCATTCACGTTACAACTTGTCGGCAGCATGTAGTCTAGAAATGGGTGTCTGAGAGGGAAAGGTCCATTTGTTGTTTTTGCTGGGTAATCCAAGTGATCTTTAATCCAGCTAATATGGACGGGGGAGAATGACACTGATTTTTTACTTCAATTCATCTGAGGCCAGACTTCGGTAATGAAAATTCAAACAAAGATTTAAGCAACTTTAAATTTGTTTAAGCTCCATTGATTTCATCACATCTGTGAAAATCAGAATCAAAATCTATTTTGAGCAGGCCCAAAAATCCAATATGGCCAATGGTTAACAAGACAAGACTCGTCATCAGTTGTGATTTCCTAGTAACTGGAATAATATAAATCAAACTTTGATTGGAACTTTGGGAGATGTGAAAGGGGGTTATAATACCCTGAAAGGCAGTGACAGACGAGATGAAAAACAACATGTAGAAAAAGTGCCACATAACCGAAGGGGCTAGAATGTCCGTTTCCTTTGTTGATGAAGACCATAGGTGGGCTATCTAAATATTTTGCTATAACTTCTAAATGATTTGCTTTGACCGTTTGAGATTTTTGTAATTTTCGACTAAATTTATCACAGCTTCTAAAATGAAGAATACTTACCAAATTGAGAAATCTACTAGTGTATGCTAAGAGTAAACCCTGGACAGTGACTAAAGTGGATGTATGGCGGCTGACTTGGGGAAGAATCACAATTGATAAAAATACTGCCAAAGCTATAACATGAAAAACAATAGCACCAGAAATCTTTTGTTGCTGAAAAAAGGAGCTAAATTTTTACCTAAAAGAGCTCTTGAGCACATGATATAAAATTGATATTCTTGTTCAAAAAACTCTCCAGAGTCTGCCCTAGCTGCCCAGGCAATGTAGCCGTCGCAAATAAGGGCAAGTAAAGTTACACGTAGTATTAGAGACATGTAGTCTCCATTGAAAAGAACATGACGGTAGGCCTCCCGATGTTGAAGTATCTAAAAAATCACAAAATTATTTTGATCCGAAGATTTATGAAGACATTAAATTTTAATACAAAAATAAAAAGTCAATTCAAAACTGAGTTACCAAATCAATCAAGAGAATAGTCCCGTCACTCTCAATGTACTTGTCCGCTACAGGGGCACCGCACCAGTTGCAAGGTATGAGCTTTAAAATTTTGGACTTTTTGTACAAGTCTTCATCATAAAGCTAAAAAATTAAAAATGTGAGATGGAAAACGGAGATGTTTTGTTATGAAAGAGACACTACCTGATGTGCTGCATTGCCGTGGCGATCCAACAAACCTTCACCACAATATGTACATATTTTTTGATTCAGTTTACACATTTTTAAATAATATGATGGCTTCTTTAGCTCTTGAATAAACAATAATTATTTAAAAGTTCTTTGTCTTTCTCTGATCACTTTTGATGTTGATAACTACACATCCTTTGGCATTTGCGAGGCTACTTTTTCAACAGTTTTAAGGGTTGAGGTGCAACCTGTTCATTGTATCAAAGGCTGAAAGATTTGCTTATTCATCTTGTATTGATTTTCATTCTCTCTAGATCAACTTGATAAAAGGTCAATTTCTCTTTCTTATAAACGCACTGAAAAAAATGAAAAAGCTTTAAAACTAGATACTTTAGGCATACACAAATGATTATATCTCAGGGTTACCTGTCTTAGATTTTCTCACGAAATAAAGGAGAGTGCGATTACATATCGTCTTGAATCTAGAGTGCAAATAATCAGAAGAGAAATGATTGCAAGATTTGAGCTTAAAGTTGAACACTTAAGCATCAATCGTGTCCTTTCTAATACCTAGCTAAGCCGGAATGTTGAATAGAAGATGAGGCACGATGAAAAGAATTTTGCTTCTGCACATATATATAGAATGATTTATTTGTTTTTTTCCTTTCGCAGTTCTATTTCAATATTTCAAATGTAGAGTTTCTTTCAAAACATAACCACCGATATATATATGTTTTTTTCAAAATAAATCTCCAAATAAAATCAAAACAAAACCAACGATATATATATTTTTTTTTAAATACACCGCAAATATATAACCAAAACAAAACCACCGATATATATGTTTCAATACAAAAGGACTTGTGAAGAAACTTTTTCCTCGAGGATGTTAGCTTTGTAATATGGTACGTATCATTAAGCTCGAAGGGAAAGACTTTTGTTGCTTTTTATTTATAAAAATTTCCTTTTTCTTTGGCCAAATCGGCTCGTTGAGGATTTGGCCTCTCATATGGCTGAACAAACAAAGAATCCCTTTGGTCAATAAGTTTTTGCCAATAGTGTTTTTCACTAAACATAAAAGATAAATATTATAAAACATATTTTATAACATCTACACTTTAATTTTAATTTATTTTTTGTTTTTAAACAACGAATTCGTTGGTAATTTTCCTAGATATGATTTTAAATCTATTTTTTGTTTAAATAAAAAAGTTCCTAATTAAATAATGGAGATCAAAAAAAATAAGGCGGCACTTATTGCCAAATAAACAAACAAACTAAACTTATCAGTTTTTTTAATTGGACTTCTGTAATAATTTAATAAGTTTTTCGCATTTAAAAGTTAAAATTCAATCGAATCAGACAGGAAAAATGGATTCAAACATTGAAAAGATGACAGTGAGAGCGTTGTACAAATTTAAGGCTTCAAACAATGATGAGGTACGTGAACGGACATCACCAAGGCTTTTTAATTGTGCCCTTTTCATTAAGTATTCTAAATTATAATATCAAATAATAAAAATATTTCAGCTAACTTTCAAGAAGGATGACCTTATAACTGTCACACAAAAAGAAGACGGTGGCTGGTGGGAGGGAACGTCCCATGACACTGGAAAAACGGGGTGGTTTCCGTCCAACTACGTCAAAGAAATAGAAACTTCAAAGCCATGTTCAACAGAAGACATTTTATCAAATCAAGTAAATGCAAGGATGCAATTGATTAAAGACATGATAGAAAAGGAGCGTGAGTTTGTCACTGAAATTGAATCACTGCAGTTAAACTATTTGGAAAAACTGAACTTGTCTAACAGGTAAGTTTTGTCACGTCTTCTTTTATGTTGTGCCTCAGAAGGATTCTTGTAACCTCAATATTATTAATTATTGTAATGGCTGGCAACGAGTCCAAATAAAGGCTATGTGAATTGAATGGTCCTGAAATTTGGCATTAATGAAATAAGATTTCATCAACCCTATTTTACTCATGGTAATTTTGAGATTTTCCCAAATTTCTAGACTAGACGAAAACAGCTATAATCAGCTTGTAGGAAACATTGAAGAGCTCATTGAGATTCATAGGTGCTTCATTGTCGCCCTTGAAGATTCTGCAGGTTTGTTTAAGCCGATGAGTAGTACTTGCTTTGTTTCTTTAAGTTCCTTGACATGTCTTTTTTCAGCCCTAAATGGCAATCCCCGTGACCAAAGGATTGGTCGAGTAATGCTTAATTATGGTTCAAACATAAAAAAAGCCCATCTTACATACTGGGACAACCATCCCAAAGCTGTGAATATATTGGAAAAGCACAAGGAAGATTTGGAGGCGTTCATGGAAAGTAAGCCAATGGGTCTAGCTATTTAAAATAGTTACATAAAAAGTACATGTCAAAATTTGTTAAGGCCACGGAGCAAGCAAGCCAGGTTTGATGCTGTTAACAACGCTGCTCTCACGCCCACTTCGCCACCTCGAAAAATATGCGGGAAATGCCCAAGAACTTGAGCAACACCTTGAGGACGATCACCCAGACAGAGGAGATACTCAGCGATCAGTTAGCTTCTACAAAAATGTTGCAGTAAGTGTGTTAAAGCTTTTTCAAAGCAAAGAATATATAAATAATGTTCAAGTATTAAGGCTCTGATTGCGCCAAAGCACGACGTCAAAAGGAGCTTGAATTCGAGGTGCTGACTGGAGTAATTAGAAATTGGGAGGGGGAAGAGCAAATCAGTCAACTTGGAGATATTATCTTCATGGGTTCTGTGGCAGTTGGACCAGAATATAAAGATAGATATCTGGTATCCTTTTTTACAACTTTTGTATGAGTTTTCTTTCTTCAAAAATCGAATCAAACATTTAAAATTTTAGGTACTTTTTCCTCAAACGTTGCTTATTTTATCAGTATCATCAAGAATGTCAGCTTTCATTTATGAGGTAATAAATGCAACTTTTAAAGTGAGACGAGAGAAAAACTAAATTAGTAGATCAAAGAAAACCAGTGTAGTAAAAAATCTTTTACTACTTCAGGGTAAGCTGCCTCTCTCTGGAATAGCAGTGAATAGGCTGGAAGACATAGAAACTGTAAAAAACTCATTTGAAATATCAGGTACAACTTACTTTTTCATCCTTAAAAAGTATTGAGCGTTGACTAAAAAATTGTTGCTTGGCAGGTCCAATGATTGACCGAATACTAATAATATGCCAAACTAAACAAGACTCACTCAAATGGGTGGAGACACTCTGTGCCCAAATCAAGATTTCCAGGCAAAATAGTGTCAGCCATGTTCAACTTCCACATCCTCCAAACCAACTTCCATTTCACACTGGAATTGTAAGCTCTACACTAATTTCTCTTCTTTTGTTGTTAGATTTTTTTTCGTTCTTCTAACATTAGAAGCCCCATACTATGAGTCCCTTGCCACAAAAGCGGTCAAACACAGTCAATCCCACTTGGAAGATGTCTTGTCTTATGCCTGCACCTCCCACAAGAAATCACCTTACCCAAGTAGCAGAAAATACACCAGGCAATCGTAGATCAGCCAGTATGAGAAAGCCGCCAGGAAAAGGTAACACTTTCTTATCTCTCAAAAAGTTACCTTTCTGAATTGGCTCTAACTTTAGATCCAGATACTACATATGATGATGACATGCAAATATTAAGAGTTATAGAATCTTATTGCTGGTCTAAAACACAACGTCAGACACTGCAGCCAACCTCAAGTAAGACATTTTTGTTGCTAAAAAAAACCTAACCAATGAGACCACAAATCAAAACACTTATTGTTACTGTAAATCTGTTTAATTCTCAATGTCATTTAAAAAATTAAGACCACTGCAAGACATTTTGATTTTACACAAAATCATCCTCATCATTTACTTTTCCATTTTTTTCTCTTCCTGTCGCTGCTTTGGATATTCTTGATAATTTTCAACTTTTGGTAAAACAAAAAAGACGACATAATCTTAAACGATCGTGATTTCTTCCACGGTCCACCTAATCGAGAAGACTCTCACTGCCACTTGCTTGAACACTCTGGGGACGAGGATGGTCAGGAGGACAGCGAAAGTGACGGTTTCGATCGAAAAGAAAGTACAAAATGGGAAACCAAACGTCCCGATGAGCTCAAGTGCCAGGTTGAAAATAATGGAGTGGGCTGCAGGGACTCCCTGTTAAGTGTCGGATGTGTGTCTTGCACAAGCCTTTTAAGTTTAAAGAATATTGGAAAGTCTGGAAATGGCAACAATCAATCTGAAGGAAGTTTCAAATTTAGTAGTTGTCTACCAAAGTTTCACCTTCCAAGCTGCAGTGGTTGTGAAAACCTCAAACCCATCAAGTGTACGAATTCTTCCTCCAACGGATGGTGTTGTGGTGTGGGTGTCCCCGTGATCTCATCGACCAAAAAGGGTCCACTGAAAAACGACTGAAATATTTTCTTCTGTCTCTCAATCAATCACTGCCTTTTCTTTCACCCATTTTTGTTTTGCAATGCGAATAGATTTATTGATAAAATCTCTGACCTTTAAGCTCTGATGGACAACTTTAACGTCTTGGCCAGCGAGGAAGACAAGCAAATTTGCGATGAGAATCACGTCAATGAAAGGTGATCCCATTTGTGTCATTGGTAATTCAATGAATAATTCATTAATGATTTTTTTAGGTATATGGCTGAAATCCTTCAATCTTTACAAGAACAAGTATCATCGCTTCACACCCAAAATCGAAATCTCGTCCGTCAAATAGATGAAGAGTCAAGGGCCAGAAAGAGGTTGGAGAGTTCTCTAAGAAACCTTAACGTTATTGACTATTTGGAGAACGAATGAAAATGAACCCTCTAGAAGAGGGGCCTCTTTTTTTATGGTCAGGTCATTTTTTTAATTGTTATTAATTTGATTAATAAAAAGGCTTGCTGTTTTATGAGTTGAATAACTAGTGGACATGTTTAGGCGCCCAATCAATGTTAAAGTCAGGAGCTCAGTGAGTATCTTACCTGGATAGTATTAAAAAGTGCAGAGATCCTATATGGTTTAATGATAATGGTACCTGACCTTACACCCCATAATTGAAACGCAATCTACAGAGCAATTCACAGAGAGTACAACATATCAGGGTTAGGGGATCAGGTGGGGCACACAGACGGTGATGGAGCATCACAAAAACCATTTCTTGCTTATTATACATTCAATTCAACGTTCAATTGAATAACTTTACCTCTCACTAGAACGCTGATGGCAAAATTTGCATTAAGCTGACAACCTTAATTTCCTCCGCCCCGATAAGCGCAACCTTATAAACTAAACAAACAATAACAAAAACAAACAAGCATGCTCGATTTGATTCGATTTCTCTTAAATTGCACATCAGATAATAAGCTTAAAAACTAGTAATTTAGATTAACATTGTGTAGTATACAAGTGAAGGTTAAGATTAAAGGTGGGCGAAAATGTCGAAAAAGTCTGGACAGAAAAGAAAAACTTTAAAGAAGCCTATTTCCAATATAAAACGTGCGAACCTTAAAAGGCACAAACTTGTCAAAGCTGGTAAATTGAAACCAAAGTCAACGCCACGGTTCGTTCAAGGGGGTCACTTTCAACACAAGGGTGAAAAGCAAACTTTATCCCAAAATGACATTGCTCAACGTGAGAGGCAAAGAAAGTCTGATGAAAAAGAATGGGTAAAGGATTTGTAAAATCACGGTTTTTTAATTCATGCTTTCTACTGTCGCTCAAATTAGGAGGAGGAAGCTTATGCAGAGTTGGGGCAAATGATTGATCCAGAAGATTTGGTAAAAATCCTTTGAATGTGATAGAAAAAGACTTGAGTGTTAAGAATTATGTTAACTGCACGACCAAATTTAGGATTATCTGAAAAAAATTCACCAAAGATCGAAAGTAAAACAGGGACCGTCTGAAAGCGAGAGTGATGAAGAATACGAAGATGAAGTCTCCAAAAGACACAGTCAAAGAGTTTTGGCTGATGAACATCAGGAAGGATCAAAAAAGGGGCTTCTGCCAATAAGGTTAAAAATTTGGAGTTTTGAGAAATTAATAATTTACTAAGTTTTACCTTGATTTTTGTACAGAACGAAAGATGGGAAATGGATTACTCGATCGCAGGAAATAGCAAGGAAAACAGATGAAAATGGTGTACCTGACTCCACGAAACCTTTTGAAATGGAAGAACATAGTTCAAGCGGTAGTGAAACTGACGTGGAAACGATGACTCCGAAGGTTGTTAGTGTAATTGATATTGTTGCAAACAGAAAAAATCTTTTGTACGAAGCCAAAGTTCAAATTGGAAGCATGGCTAGCAGCTTTCTGGAATTGCCTGAAGAAAGATTACATATTCTACAAAGGTTTTTGAAAATGATGTCAGGACAGGTGTGTGGAAAAAGTTATTTATGATTTTCAACTAGCTTTATAATATTATAAGTCTTCAATATTTTGAAAAAGGATGATGAGACTGACGTTAGTATAAAGCACACAGTAGGAAAACTTGCCTCTGCAACTCTTCTTGAGATTCTCAAGGATACTCTACCCAATTACAAGATTGCAGAACATGATGACAAAAAGTCAGTAAAGCTTAAGAAAGATACTCTTAAGTTGAACAAATATGAAAGTGGACTTTTAACAATTGTTAAGAGCTATTTGGTAATTATTATCGATTAATCTTATTTTTCCTTTGTTTAAATTGTTTTGTAAAAACTTTTTCAGGCTAAACTCAGCAAATCGATAAGAAGTGGTCAGGGCAAAGAATCTAACTTTTCAAAAAGGTCAATAGGTCTACATAGCTTTCAATGTTTGTGTCAACTCTTCACTGCCCATCCAAACTTCAACTTTACAAGGCATATTGTTCAATTCTTAGTTCCCTACCTGAATTGTGGTGATCAGGTGAGCTGTCAAATAGATTTCAAATGTTTAGGCAAACTCCTTGTTGTAGCTGTTATTGACAGGAAATGAGATCACTATCCAGCTCAGCCTTCGAAGAAGTTTTTCGCAATGATAAACGAGGGGAAGTATCGTTGATAATTGTTAGACAGATCAATCATTACATCAAAACCAAAAAGAGCAGACATGGAAAATTGCACGGCGACTTATTAATGCCACTTCTGTCAATAAAGTTATACCATTTGAGTGATAATCAGGTCTCAACATATTGTGTGTTCACTTTGAGTTTCTTCACACTTACCTTTTAACAACTTTTTTTAGCTGACAGAAAATGAAGTCGTTCAAAAGTTCCATCGGCCCAACTTGAAAGGGCTAAGTAAAAAGAACCGCCACCTTGCCCAGCCAATATTAAGTAAAAAAGAAAAGAAACGTGCCAAAGAAAAAGAAAAACTTGACAGAGAACTTCTTGAGGCCAAAGGAGAAGAGTCTGCAAAAAATCGACTCAAATTTGCCACAGAAATAACAAATCTTCTCTTTGCAATTTACTTCAGAGTTTTGAAAGGTTCTTTCATTCAATTCTATAGTGGAATCAATCGCTTGAGAAACTATTTTTTTGCTCGTAGGATTTCTTGCCGATCAATCGTCTGGCGCAACCAAACTTCTTCATCCTGTTTTAAATGGACTGGCTAAATTTGGTCACCTGATGTCCATCGAATACTTCCAAGATGTCTTGACAGCCATCAAGATTTTAATAGACGATAATTGCACCTTAAAGGTTGGAAACTACGAAAAACTATTGTGCTTAAAGACTGTCTTTTCCATCTTAAGTGGGCAAGGTGATAATTTGACCTTGGATCCAGCCAGGTATATAATGGATTTCGAATTTCTTGAGAATTCTCCATGAATACTTGTTACAGGTTCTACACAATTCTCAACAATATAATTTTTCTGTCCAATTTGAATGATGATGAAGTTTATTCTGCCATCAGAGATAGAGAGTACTTTGCAAAATCGAGGTAAGAAAGCTTTCTGTTACAGTCGAAAACTTTTTTTTAGCTTATGAATTTTCAGGCAATCATCACTTGCTCTTTCCGTCTTACGAGACGCACTGATTGAACGCCGAAAAAAGATCTCCAAGGCCTCTGTAGCAACCATTATCAAAAATACTTCCATTCTGTGCTAAATCAGTCGAGTGATGCAGCCCTAGCTATGGTATGGTAACCTTGGGTCATTGTACCCACTTTGGCAGTCTTTTTTAGATTGTTCTCTTTTCAGATCAAGTTCATCCGTGAATGTCTTTTTGTTGCACATCCTCAATTAGGTTCACTTATTACATTAGAAGGTGAGGCTGAAGAGGATGGCTCAATTCTGGCTAATTCGTCTGTCCATCTACCAAATACTGGTGAAAAAGACCCTTTTGGAATATCAAATGGTCAATCACTCATGTGGGAAACATCACTTCTTGCAAACCACGTGAGCCTAATTTTCACTTTGTTAAAGGAAATAATTGTCTGGATTTTATTTTTTTAAGGTATCCCCAAAAGTTTCTGAAGCAATCGTAGACCTTTTAGGTTTGTGTTATCAATATTTGGACTCGTGAGAGTTATACCCTCAATTTGTTGTTTTGTTGCAGATAAGAAGTCTTCGAAACCACGTAAAAGGACTTGCCAGTTAGCTTTTCCTCCTGAAACGAAAAAATCTCTCGAAGATATCGATTCAAACATTGATGAGAGCTCATGCTTTGAAATTCTTTCCAGTGGACTACCTGAGATGATCTTGCAGAAAAGGAATAAGAAAAATTGACTCACATGTTAAAGAGTGTTTGTCCAGTTTCCACCCATCCCTTGTTTATATTTTCATCATTGTCACAGTTAGATAGAATAATTTTTATTGAGACACTGTAGACAAGAATTTCTCACTATTAATATTTACAGTAGGTCTGTCACGATTAAATCGAAATTTCAAACTTAGTTATTTACAGTCTAATAAAAGCAGATCCTTAATCTTAATATTTTGTCTACGGAAAAAATGCCGAAGAAATCTTTGAAATTATGCTAAGTCTCTGTAAACAAAAAAGGGAACATTTATAAATGTAGGTAGAAAGTATGGCTAAACTTTAAAGTGATGAAGTCTTTCCTTCTCATAGGATTGTGAACACTAAGACGCTGAATTTTGACATGAAATTTGGTGCTTGCTCAAAAGGACATTACTTTCGAGATTTCAGATTACATTGATCTTCTTAGTCTTGCGAGTTCTCAGAGGCTCAATTCATGAGGCCAACTTTGTAATTACTGGATTAGGTAGTGTCGGAGCAGATCCTGAAGAACCAGAAGGTGCAGATGTACAGTGAGCCGGATCTAAATCAAGATTAGAATAATTCAAAGTGCTTTTTGAATTCGACGTTAGATTGGCATGGTTGATACCTGATGGGACGTGCATCAAACACGAGGCATCATGAAACGGCTGAAAAGATAAGAATCAATATTGTTAATACCTCTTTTTTCTAAGCATGTAAATATGAAAGATTTTTTACTTGAATGATAGACATTTTCCTAGCCGGCACTGTATCAGGAGTAGGGATTGCTTCTCCTGTCGGAGGCTCTGCAAGAATGGGGATTACCATGTTACTGCGACCTGGCAACCCTCCCATTCTAGACTTCTGAAACAGAATTTTAAAACCACTGTTTAAACCTTCAAGGTTTAAATTTAAAGCACTTAAAAAATACCTGCTTGGCCATTTGATAGTCTCCAGAGTCAAAGTACTTTTGCCCTTTGGCTAAGCGCTTTTGCAAGAAAGCAGAATGACCTCCACCCCCAGCACCGCTGTGAGCAGGCTTGGAAATGTTTGAATACTTGGAGCGCAGTTTTTGCTCCTCAGCTCTCTCGATGGCGATCTGTAAGAGACACAAAAATGGGAAAATATAGATGTGGACCCTATTATGACTAAAGTTTTACAGACCTTATCCATTTTTGTGACATCCATATCTTCTTTCGTATCAGGAGCAGGTGGTGGCGGCATATCATTTGCAGTGTTCGACTCCATTGCGCAAATCAGACGCAAAATTTGAGATGTTCGATCTAAAATAAATAAAAAATGTTAATCAATTTCTTTATGACAGGGCCAAAGTTGCATTGGAAAAACACTTGAAGTGTTTACTTAATTTTGTATCACGTAAACACTAAACAGAGAGCAAGAAGATAGAGATGATCAGAGAGAGAGAACATTTAGGTAACTTAGAAAATGAGCCTTGCCAGATAGCTGCGTCGATATTCAAAAGATAAAAGTGGCAAACGAATAACGTACCTTCCTGTTTTAATCAGGCTTCTTGAGGGTTATTCAGGAAACTTTGCTATAGTCCAATCTGGAACGACTTTTGTTTCTCTCTTCTCTTCGGTTATTTTTTTGTTGTTAAATAACGATTGGAAATTGGAACGGAAAAAATACGAGAATCGTGTATAGATCTCTACGAATGAAAGGAAAGCAGCGAACCAAGAAAAATCAACCTTGGAACTTCAATCCATAGACAGAAATTTGAAAATTAACGCTGGTTATTGTTTTGTTTTTTTGCCGACAAGAAAACGAACTCAACCAAGGTGGCTTCAGTTTAGTTTGGGAGCAAACGTTTTGTTAAATAAAGATTTGTTAAGGTCTTTAGATTGTGAACTTACTTTCAATAAAGATGTCGATCGGAGTACCTGTAAAAATGCTTCATGAGGTATGTTGGAACTACTCTAAACCAAAGCCAAAGGCTTTATTTTCTCTTTTTATCTCTCAGGCTGAGGGTCATATTGTGACACTTGAGTCGGCTACAGGAGAGACTTACAGAGGAAAACTTATTGAAGCGGAAGACAATATGAATTGCCAGCTGGCTTCGGTAACGGTGACTGCCAGAGATGGAAAGTCTTCACAAGTGGAGCACGTCTACATAAGGGGATCAAACATCAAGTAATGCCTTCCGATTATTCTTTTGAAAGCAGTGCCATGGTTCCGATGTTAGGGTTTTGAGGTTTGGCCCCTGGCTATGTCAGCAATCTTTCACCGCAGATTACAAAAACCTCACTGCAGCAGGCATTTCTAATGTTGTTTTATCTTTTCATTCGATATAGGTTTGTTATCATTCCGGACATGTTAAAGAATGCTCCAATGTTCAAAAATGTGGACAAAAGCCAAAGGGGTGCTGGAGAACAAGCAATGAAGACACGCATTTTAAGAGAGAGAATTGGCCGTGGAAGGGGAAGCGGGAATCCACAAAGAGGAGGATGGTGCGATTCAATGAAAATCTTTAACTTTTTATTTGTATAAGATACCTATATAACTATATTTTAGGTCTGGTGGTGGACGTGGCGGTCATTGAGACAACATCGACTAAAAAAATTCCCTTACATTAATCAAATAAATTTGACATTTTCTCGAGATTTTGTCTTCCTTTTTTCAAAACTAATTATCTTTAAAATGTAATTTTAGCACTGCTCTCAGACTAATCTATAGTCTAATTGTGCCTTTCTTCTATAAAGTGTCAATCTTTGCAGTTGCAAATAAGTTGAATGGTGGCAGAGTAATGAACAAAAAATTCTTTGAGTCAGCCATTTATGTCTGTCAATTCCTGGCTAAGCCATGCGGATCAAAAGACTGAGGTGGAGACCTCAAACTCTCCGTCACTCAACCAAAACCATGAGGGTACAACGACCCCTTTGCTCCAGCTTCAATCTCTTATCCAAACCCAACCTAACTTTTTTGGCCTAACCCTGCATTCCTTACAATCAAAGCCCTGCGACTAAACACTTCAGGAGCTTTCCATCGAGGGAATGCAGGGGACGAGGGGGTAAACATGACTTTAGCATGCTGAGGGTGGGGGCAAGCGGCTATCTA
>Ga0194133_10007172_pt1 | contig 13460 bp, 11 predicted proteins | sample TA2KigOf40mmetaG_FD_155448 | JGI IMG/M metagenome (GOLD analysis project Ga0194133, IMG submission 155448) | Freshwater microbial communities from Lake Tanganyika, Tanzania - TA2015055 Kigoma Offshore 40m | ecosystem: Environmental > Aquatic > Freshwater > Lake | place: Tanzania: Lake...
CAAAAAAATATAAATATTCTAAAAAAAATGGACGCGGCGAGAATTGAACTCGCGTCTTCTAAAGTAAAAATTAAAATTACTACAAGTTTAGCTTATTCCGTTTTTTCGCTATAGTGTCGAACAAGCAATCGGGCTATAGCTATTTATTTAATTATAGAGTTAGCCTTGGTCAACTCTATCCTAAGTAATATCTTTAAAAATTAAATAAAAAGGATTTAAAGATATGCATCTAAATACCCATTATTCTAATAGATGCATCATAGATAACAGGTCGCAGGGTTTAAGCTGCGATAAGGGCTTCCTTCTTGTGAGAAACTCGCAAGGAGAAACTTCCCTTTAACTTAGCTGGTTTGGCAGTTAAGTGTTTTGAAGTTTTTATAGAGCCTACTTCAAACTCTACTTGCAATTTTAATCCATGACTCTAGAATCGATACCGTTACGCGCCCATTTGTAAAGAACTAAATATATTATATTTTACTTATAAGTTTTTGACAATCTTTTTTATAAACAAAAATGAACTTTAATCTTGCTCCATTCATATCTGAAGCTAAGTATTGTTGAGCTAAACAAGGATATTGATCTGGATAATAATTTGCGTCTATATCTTTTATATCAATATTATAATTAAAAGCTTTATCTTTTTTATACTTAATCCATGCTTTTTCGTTTTTAATGACTTCCATAAAAAAATTATATAAAAAGATTTGACAAATTTCAAATATGTTTGTATGATAGGTTTATTGACATAGCCTTCTAATTATAGGCAATTTTGATAATTTTATAGAAAATTATTTAGTATGTAGTCTCAAGAGATAGCAACGCTGTGAAGACTTGCGACTATGAAAACCCTCATTGTACATTAGATGGCTTTGAGGTTAATGTGTGGATGTATGGGACGGCAGTATGCATAGGGAGTAATCCACCTCGCCCCTATAAGTGCCGTAGTCTGTTTCTTCGCAAGAGGAAAATGGGAGTTAAAAGAAAAGTAGAGACTATATACTAGATAACACCTCAATATATAAAATCTGAGGGAAAGTCTTCTATGGGATATTAAAGAAAAGTTAATATAAGAGAAATAATCGATATAAGTAAAATATATACCTCTAACGCTGAGACTAGAAATTTTAAATTAATTAAAGTTAGATGGACATTGACGGAAATGGAATATTTTCATAAAGTTTATACTAAAAATTTAAAATCTAAACAAAGCTTGATGATTTCTTGGTGTTATGATGAGATGAAAGAGTATTTTAATTTTTATGAACATTAATCAAAACCAAACTTCATTATGTATGGTTCTTAATACCTTAATCCAATCTTTTAAGTGGTAAGATACTTCTTCTCTTTCTGAATTTTCGAATCCGCTTTTAGCTATGTTATAGTATGTACTTTCTGATGGATATGATCTTCTTAGCTTCTCTAAACTCTTATAGAAAAATCCTAAAAATACAGTAACAGATTTTGCAGTATCTTCATTATGATCTAACTGAAAAAAGTATTTATTTTGTAATGGATATTCTATAAGATCATAAAATTTACTACTCACAGCTTCTGATATATATTCTTTTTCTTCAAAAGAACATTTAATATCTTTACTATATTTTACTATTGTTATCTCTGTGAAAACTGGAAAACTAATATCAACAATCCCGTCGATGTTATCTTCTGATACTTTATTTATTATTTCTGGTAAGCAATCTGGATCTTGAATAAGCAGAAAAGTTTTCTCTGGTGATAAGCCTAATTTTTTAGCAAAGAAATCTATATCCCTCTCTGAAACCGTCACAAAACTAATTACATTATATTTTTAATCTTTAGAAATATGTTTTTGTATGTAATCAAAATTTCGGTCTAGTTTAGTATCTATTTTTTCTATAGCATGTTCTAAAGAATCTTGAGTAGCATATGTTGTGCTAACCTTAAGAGCCAAATCAGATATTTCTTGTTGATTTTTTCTGCTCTCTGCTTCTACTTCTTTTCTTAAAGTAATAAAATATGTAAAAGTCTTATCGTTTAAATCTTTGATAAGTTTTTCTTGTTTGTCAAATAATGAGAATACTCTGGTAAAAAGCCATCCCCCGAGGAAAGAAAGAGCTCCTAAAACTAGATTAAAAAGTATATTTATATCTAAATTCACATAGATATTTACACTTATAGATTAATATTTTTAATTTAAATTATGGCAAAGTAGCACTACCATCATTTGGTATTTTGGCTAGTTCTATAGCCGCAGAATGAGGTGGTAAAAGTCTTCTGTAATGCTCTAAAACATGCTGATAGTATTTACATTCAATTTGTCCAGCTAATCTATGAAGTATAGATTCGCATTCTTTAATATTAAGTTGATTGACTTTTTTCTTTTTTTTATTTTCTGTCACACTATATAATACACTATCAGATTATATTACAGCTTCATATTTCCAAAGTCATCGTCAGATATATCAGTTTTTCTTGCGCCAATTTTATATGTTGAAATTTCTGTTTCTTGTGGTGCTACTTGAACTTTACTACTATCTAAATAACTGTCTAACCATCCAGCGATAGGATTCTCTTTTTGATTAAAAATTTTCTTATATCCTAATGATCGCAAACGTGCATCGCAAAGCCATTTAGAGTATCCAGCTAATACTTCCGCATTTAATCCTAAAAGCGAACCTTTACTAAAAAGGTATTCTGCCCATTCTATTTCGTTTTTAGCTGCTTGCTCGTAGAATGCGTAAACTTTATCTTCACTCTTTTTTGCAGTAGAAGTAAAGCCTTCCTTTTCCTCTTCTCTAAGAATCTTAATTAGATTTTGGCTTGTAGCAAAATGTAAAGCTTCATCTCTTTGAATAAATTTAATAATTTTAGCATTACCTTCCATTTTACCACGATATCCAAAATAAAATGAACAAGCAAAACTTACATAAAATACAAGACCTTCCATAACATTAACAGAAAGAATGCAGTCAAATATCTTCTGTTTTAAATCTTTTTTATCATCATCGCCTAATATTTTATCAAAACTGTTTCTTATTAGTTCTGCTCTAGATACGATTTCTTTGTCTTCCATAATGCTATCAAAGAATTTACTAGCATCTGGATGTACATTATTAAGTAAATAAGAGTAAGAATAACTATGAATACCTTCAAATCTTTGCCAAGTATTCATGCAGATCTCTAGTTCTGGATTGGTTACATAATCTTTAAGAGAATGTATACTTCTTGATAGCATACTGTCTCCAAGAGTTTGGAATTTTAAATTAGTATCAAATACAAATCTTTCCTCTGGAGTTAATTCTTTATAATCTCCTCTATCTTTATTAAGAGCTATTTCATGAGGCCACCAAAAGAATTCTTCTTGCTTTTTAAATAATTCAAAAAAGATAGGATATTTAAACTTGTCATATCTTTGAAGATTGAGATCTTCTCCAAAGAAAAGTGGCTGTTTAGTATGATCTATGTTTTTCAAATTTAAAACGCTTTTCATAGATTATAATTTACACGCTCCAGAAGAGCAATCTCTATCTTCTTTTTGATTCATTAGTTGTTCTTTATCGCCATCATCTGTGTTGTTATAATACAAACTAATCAGTCCTAAAGAATATGCAAACATTATTTCTTTCATGACTTTTGCATCTGGTAAAACATTATTTTCATAATGAGAATAATTATAGTATACATTAGTTGATATAGCCATATCAATATATTTTTGAATAATAGCATTGACTTTTAATAAGTTAGAATTGTCTCTAAAGTCATAAGCTAATTCGTAATTGCCTTCATATTTTCCAATTCCTGGAACTAATACTGGTAATTTACCCATCTTACTCATCTTATAAGTAATAAGACTTCTAATAGGTTCTACTCCATTGGTTGAAGATTGAATAACAGAACTACTCTCACAAGGCATACAAGCAGATAATGTAGAGTGTCTCAATCCATACTCTTTAATCTCTTTTCTTAATTCTTCCCAGTCAAGAGATAATTTTCTTTTGCAGATTTCATCTACTTTATCTTTATAAGTGTCTATTGGGAGAACTCCTTTAGAGTATTTTGTTCTATCAAATTTTTCACATTTACCTTTTTCTTTAGACAACTGAAGACTAGACTTTAAAAGATAATATTGAAAATGTTCCATCCATTCATCTAGTACTGGCAATGTTTTATCAGAGCTATATCTTAATTCATTTTTAGCTAGATAAGCTGCAAGATTCGTTATTCCAACTCCAAGACTGCGACGTTTTTTAGCAAAATTTTCAGCAGCAATATTAAAATAATCTTGAAGTTCAATGATTTCATCAAGAAATCTTACGATAAGATCGCAAGTCTTTTCAAGATCTTGCCAGTTTTTAATTTCTAGCATATTAACTGCCGAAAGAATACACATTCCAATTTCGCCTTCTTTGTCGTGATAATCATTTAATGGAATAGTAGGATGAATAACTTCTGTGCAAAGATTACTCATAGTAACTTTGTCTAACCAAGCTCCGTGTTTATTAGCATGATCTACATTAAGAATATAGATTCTGCCAGTTTCAACGCGCTCTTTTATAATAAGTGAGAATAGTTTTCTAGCAGATACTTTCTTTTTAATTTTTAACTTCTTAGATTCACATTCTTTATATACTTTATCAAAGTCTTTTGTTCCCCATGCTTCATATAATTCTGGAACTTCTACATTATTGAATAGAGTAATATCTTCATCTTTAAGAACTCTATCATAAAATAGCTTGCTCATACCAACAGTATAATCTAATTTGCGCACTCTATTATCATCTGTGCCAGCATTGTTTTTTAATACAACAATATCTTCTATTTCATAATGCCACCATTGAATATTACAAGTAGCACTACCGCCTCTTAAACCATTCTGTTGCCAAGCTTTAACACTACTCTCATATATTTTTAAAAAAGGAATTAAACCAGTATGCACAACTTCACCATTTTTAATAGGAGATCCAATTGCTCTGATCTTACTAACATCTATTCCAATTCCACATCTATTTGCAGTAGCCATGCTAACAGCAGTAGCACTTGCAGTAATACTTTCTCTTGTATCATCTACTCCGATAAGACAACAACTTGCATAGTTTTTACTAGAAGTTCTTACTCCTGCCATTACTGGTGTTGGTAGATTGATCTTGTGCTTGCTAATAGCATCATAAAATTTACGCACATAATTCAATCTTGTTTCAACTGGATAATTTATGAAAGCATAAGCAGCAATTAACACATAGGCAAATTGTGGAGTTTCATAAATGGTTCCGGTAGTTCTATTTTTAATTAAATATTTATCGCACAATTGCTTGACGCCAGCATATGTAAAAAGATAATCTCTATCGTGGTCTATAAATTCACCAATTTTATTTAATTCATCCTCGCTATACTTTTCTAATAGGATAGGATCATATGTTTTATTTTTTATACCATTTTGTATAAATTCTAAAAGCCTTGGAGCATGTTTACCCTTCCATACTTCTTTTCTTAGTTGATAATTTAATAATCTACTGGCTACATATTGATAATTTGGACTAGATATTGATATTAAGTTTGCAGCACTTTCTACCAATAGTTTATGTATTTCTTGAGTGCTAATGCCTTCATGCATATTAATTTTTGCATTTATTTCTATATCAGTAAGACTTACTCCTACATAACCATCTATAGCCCATTTTATAACTCTATTTATTTTTTCAATATTAAATTTTTCTAATTTACCATTTCTTTTTTTAACTAAAATTTCTTTACTCATAAGTATAAACTAAACTCTATATTACAGCTTTATTATAAATAAACAAAGCAAAAAGATCTAGTTATTGACAATATTTTTCTTTTTTAATTTTTTTTGTGTATCTATTATCTTGTGTAATATTACTATATGCCTAGAATTTTTAATTCAGATTCAGTAAATTCAGATACCGTAACAATCGGTCCAAATAGCCAAAGTCTTGTAGTACAATCAGATGGTAAAGTAGGAATTAATACATCTACTCCAAATACCAATCTCACCATTGCACATGAAGACTCTTATAGTTTTCCCCATCCTGGTGTTAATAGTCTAGGAGCTATAAATTTAAGAACGACCACAAATAATAGACAGACAGCAATAACTTTAACTAGCGCAGGAACCAATAACGCTCAAGCTGGAATTTACTTTCATCAAGATAATAGTAATGGTACTCGCATGCATTTTGCTGCAACTGATTCTTATGCTACTGGACCTCAGATGAGAATGACGATTAATAATGATGGCAACGTTGGCATTGGAGAAGTATCACCATTAAAAATTGCAGGTTACGGAAGGGCATTAAATATAGTTGATCCTGCTGGAGGTACTTTAATTCTAGAAGACTCAGACACAACTACAAATTATAAAATAAAATGGTTTTCTGCAGTAGATGGAGTATTAAACTATGGTAGAGCTAATGATGATGGATCTAATCCAGTTACTCAGTTAACCATGGATCACGCAGGAAATTTATCTTTAAAAGTTGGTAAAAGTTATATGAGATTAGCTTACAGCTCTAGTAGTGATCAGTATTCTTCTACTTTAGGATGGAATTGGATCAATTTAGGTAATAATGGTTTTAACGATATTATAGCGGGTAAAACTGCAGCAGGCGGAACTCTAAGATTTATAGTTAATAATACAGCTGATGTTGTAGCTCATAATGGGACGAATGGATCTGTAGCAATGCAATTAGCCATCAATCAAACCACAGGGTTACCAGAGGCAACTTTGCCAGGTACATCTACCATATCATTTGGACAAACCCAGAGACAGATGATTAATTTATGGTCAACGAGTTATGGTATAGGAGTTCAAAGTAATACTACTTATTTTAGATCAGGCGGTAGATTCAGTTGGTATCGTGGAGGGGCGCATAGTAATGACGAAAATAGCCCAGGGACAGGAGGAACAAAACTAATGACTTTGACTGGTACAGGTCTTGGAATTGCAAGAGAACCATTTTATGCGTTAGATGTCGAAGGAGATATTTATTCTAGAGGATTTTATAGAGGAACTTTACAAAGAGGAAGTTATGGCAGCTTAAGTATTAAGGGCGAAAATGGTGGATGGGCAGGAATAGATTTTACGGACCGGAATGTAACATTAATGATGCGAAGCGATTATCAAGGAGCTTACATTAATAATAATACTTGGTTGTGGTATTTTTTAAATGGAGTCCTTACTGTAGGAACTGTTCCATGGGGAAATTTATCAGGTATACCATCAAACGCTAGAGGCAATAGGACAGTAAGTACAGGAGGACCATCTAGCGGATCAGATGGCGATATACATTATCAAATAACATAAAATATGCCAACTAGCAGTTACATTAACCTTGGAGGCAGCAGTTGGCGTTTTATAAGAAATATATATGTCAATGTAGGTGGAGCTTGGCGCACGGTTAAGAATGCTTATGTAAATAATAATGGAGTTTGGGTAAATACTTTTTATCAATTTCAACTTTCTACTTCTAGCAATACTAGTATTTTTACAGAAGGTGGATATACTTATTATTATTGGACTGGAAATGGTTTTTTAAATATAGATAATGGAGAAAAAGGCGCGGAGATACTTTTAATAGGTGGCGGTGGTGGAGGCGGAGGTCATAGTGGAGGTGCTGGTGGAGGCGGTGGAAGAATCATTAATTGGTCTGGTATTCATTTAACCGCGGGGAATTATACTATAAATGTAGGTGGAGGAGGTGGAGCCAATGGAACTGGAGCTACATCAAATATTGTGCGAGGTTCTTCTGCTATATATAGCGCTGCAGGTGGAAGTGGTGGACATAGTTTAGGTGGAGCAGGAGGTGCAAGCGGAGTTGGACATGGAGGTGGTGGCGGAGCAGTTTATAATTGGTGCAATAACTGTAATTCATGCGCTACAAATTATTTAGGCGGAGGTGGAGGAGGTCAAGCTGGTGGCGGAGGAGGAGCAAATTCGAGCAGTAATATTGGTGGCAGTGGTGGAGTAGGTATTAGTCTTTCTCCGTCTAGGCTATTTGGAGGAGGAACTCATGGTAGAGGAGGCGATGGTGGAAGACAAGCACATGGAGGAGTTGGGGCTACCTCCGGCCAACACTGTCATGGTAGTGGTAAGAATAGGAGATGTGACAGGTGGTCATGTAGTGCAGTAGGCGGAATTACAGGATATAACGGCGCGATGGGCGGAGGATATGGAGATGGAGGTGGAAGTGGAGGACAGTCAGGCAGGAGTGGTATTATAGTAATTAGAATACCAAATTAAATTTTACTATCTTTTAAAATCCCAGCTAAATAATTATCTACTTGATGACTAGAAGATATATCATATACAATATTTAGATTATCTTTATTTTTATCTGTTGGATCTTCTACATATTGCTTAGCTTTTTCTATCCAATTTTCGCTATTTTCATTAATAACAATCATTTTTGTTATATCATTTGCAATAGATTTTTGCTGTTTATTTAATTTCTTAATATTAAATTTCTCTTTAATTAAATTAGATACATGGTCCTCTAGCTTAGAGGCTAGCACAAAATTTTCACTTACTTTTTTAGCGCTAAATTCTGCTTTAGATTGTTGACCAGTTCCAATTGGATTTATATTCTTAGTTGATTGTGGACTACTACTACCAGTTGGTCGCCCAGCTTGAGGCTGACTACCGCCAATTAGTGGAGTATAATATCCCTGATCTCGTAGGTCTTTATATTTTATCTGGCTTTCTAAGGAAGACTCTGGATCTGGAAGACGGCCAGTTTCAATAGCCGTAAGACCTTCTTCGGGAGTAAGAACTCCAAGTTCCACAAGACGATTATAAATTCTAGCATATTGTATGTCATCTTTAAGATCAATATCTTCAAAGTATGGTGTTGGGTAATTTTTGAATCCTAGATTTTTACTTATTCTTACTATCTCTGGGAATAAAAATTCATTGATAAAAGCTTCTCTAGCTTGTTTAAGTCTTTCTATAAATACTTGTACCTTAATACTTTGATTTGCGAATTTTTCGCTACCTATTAAAATATTATTTAACCCTATCTGAATATCTTTATCTAAAATTTCATACTTTTTAGGATCGAGAATATCTGCAATTTGAGGTATAACAAATTCAGCTTTTGTCGTATAATCTGCTATTAATACACGTCCAACGCTTTCATTTTGAAATAGAGCTTGCATTGCTTCAAGATTCTTTTGATTAACCCCACCTTTATCTGGTTCAGCGCCCATAGTAACCAATAGGATTGCTTGTTGCATAGTTCTACTTATAGCCATATCCATTTTTCTTAATTCTGCTTTTGCATTAATATCTTCAAGAACAGGATAACCCATTGGAACAGCAAATGGCTCATAGTCTTGCTTTTTATAAAATACTGCGACAAGTCTAGACGTATCCAATGGCATTACAACATTATTGGATTTTTTACTAATTGCATCTTTGACTTCTGGCGGTAAAGAATTATATACTTCTACATCTTCTTCTGTTCGTGGAGTTCTTAACCTTTCTAGCTCGTAATCACTTAGTATTTTATAGAATCTATTTGATACAAAACTTATGTTTCCTGCAATTTGTATGTCGGCAGGATTTATGATGATATATCTAGATGGTAGAGTAAAAGATGCTGCTTTACTAATTCCAAAAGTTTGAGTGATTTTAATTAAATCATCTTGTTTAATATTTGTATCAAATCTATACAAGAAAACATTTCCACTTCTGTAGTATTCTCTAAAAAATTTGTCTTGAAAACTCCAAATATTGATTTTATCAAATAATGCCTCAAAAAAATCTCTGCTTTTCTGACTCCCATTTTTAAAATATATTTTACTTGAACTAAATTCAGTCATTAGGTCTATCGTATTTCTGAATATAGCAAAATTATAGTATGCTTTTTGGCATAATATTACCGCGTCCCTTATGTCCATATTAGAACTACTGTAAGCGCTTCCAGTCGTAGATCTATTAAATGGTATTAGCCCATTTGTGATATTTGCATATCTCTCAGTTCTTTCAATAGTAGAAGATCTATTTCTTCTTACTTTGTTGTCTGAGCCTTTAACTTCTTTATATGAAGCTACAGCCATAAGAGGGGCAACTTCTACAGCATTAGTATTTTTTTGACTTTTTTCTTCTTTTTTAGACATTTTTACTTATTTTTAAAAATTACACTTATTTATAACATTATAGGCTTAAATGTTTGATTTTCAACTTTATCTTCCATTTTTAACATATCAAAATATATCTTACTCGCCCAATTACCCAGCATAAGAGCGGTATATCTGTCCTTTCTAGCTCTTTGTGCACTAGTGTTTCTTTTAAGATGCTGCGGAAGATCAAAAGATTGTATCCCACGGCTTGTACTTCTTACTTCGATAAGGCTGCATTCTTTTTTTGTGGCGTAGATCATATCATCTTGATTCTCTATAAAGTCTATTAAATTATCAAATCCTGTATTTTCTACGTTAATATTTGATCCAGTAACTCTTCCAAACGCTTCTCCATTGGCAGATATTCTACTTGCAAACCAAATTTTTTTATGATCAATAGAAGCTTGTAGATATTCATTAGATCTACGTATAAATTCTGTAGTGAACATCTGTTTAAAACATATCTTTTTAGATTCTTTATTGTATTGTCTTTTTGCTTCTTTAATCATCCTATCATATTCTGCACCTTCTGCATCAGAGTTAACTTCAAAAAATTTTAATTCAATTCCAGATTTACGGAATAATTCATTTTCGTTTGCAGAATCAATAAACTGATATCCAGCGTTATCAATAATTACCATCTCAACATTAAAATTAGTCATAAGATAATGAAAATATATAATATGATCCTTTAAATCACCTCCCGCTACGGCGTAACCATGAACAAGGATTCCATCTTTTTTTTCTTCATCTAATTCAATAATACTCATAGCAAAATAGTCTGAACTTGGGCTGTTGCTAAAACTTGGGTCAATAGCTAAAATATATTTCTTATCTTTATCTCCATATATTTTTGAGGTAGGAGAATCTCCATCCGGTATTGTGCATTCATGCATTTTTTTTGCAGAAAAATAACTATCACTTCCATCTGTAAATTGAGCGCAGTATTCTCTTAAAAATCCACTATGACTTAAACCACCAGCTTGAGCTTCTTCAATGATAGTTTTATCAACCATCTCTTCTGGTAAAGCCTCGTAACCCATTTGACTGACAAAATATGTAGCATCTTTTACGGCTTCTTCTGAATAGATATTACTAACCCATTCTTTATATGTTTTATAAAGATTTTCAAATGTATAACTTGCAGACGATAGAGCGATCATTTTTGATTTATTTGGAAACACCATTCGATCCTCTTCTTTCATTAAACCTTCTTGAATTAATTTATCCTCCATTTCTCTGATCTGAATGCGTTCTTTCATGTTCTGTGGAGCGACAAGGAATGGCATTAATACATTTTTGATAATATCTTCTGGTATTAGAAGAAACTCGTCAAGTACAAGAACATTAGCACGAAAACCTCGTACCTTTTCTCCATTAAGAGGAATAGCCACAATATTACCACCATTAATTTCCCATTCGAACAAATCGTTTCTTTTACTTTTGACTCCAAAAGCTTGTTGTAATAATTGAGCTTCTTTACTATTTACAATTTTTTCTAAGTTAGTGAAAATATTTCTAGCAGTTCTAAATGTTGGTCCAGCAATTAATATCTTAGAATTAGGCTCAAAAATACATTGCAGAAAGCAGTAAACACTTGCGATGAAAGATTTAGAACAACCTCGGCCCCAAACACACATATTAAAATTTCGATTAAAGAATGCTTTTAAATTAACCTCCTGATATGGAGCCAACTTAATCCCACTAATTAGTTCTGTTGTAATACCTAAATTTGCTCTTAAAAATTTAGCAAGACTAATTTTAGCTTCTTTATCCAGCATTGGCCCGTGGACCTCAAGTAGCTGTTTATTAATATCTACAAGATCTTTTTTATTATATTTTTCTGGACAATACCACATATTAAATTATACCTAAATCAACCAATAATTGCAAGTCGTATTTCTTGTGAAAACAATCACCAGTTAATATCTTAATAAGCAACTCAGAAGCTTTTTTTCTACCGTCAGCAAATACGAATTGTATATTATCATATTTTTGATTTAATTCTCTGACTCTATGAAATATAAATTCTGGAGTAGCTTTAATTTTTTTAGATATATGAGGTAAATAATTAAAAGAAAGAGCCTCGCTCAATGACTCCTCAATTAGTACTACAAGATAATAATTAGCGTTTTTAGCTCGTTCTATCTCATTATTAAATCTATCATAGCCAGCGCTTATGGTTCCTATAAAGTCAGATAAGTTCTTTCTTTCTACAGCTGTAAAACAGCATTTTTCAAGATCGTTAAGAGTATAATCACCAAAGTCTAATTTAGCGATTTGTTGTTGATATTTAAATCTAAGAGGATTTTGTTCTCTAGTATCTATCATTATTTGATATCTTTCTGATTCTCCAAACTTTAGTTCTTCATTTTCATAATTAGTGAACTTATTTTTAAGCCCAATAGATTCACATATTTCATAATAATTTAATTTATATTTATTAAAAGTCACTATAGAAGGCATAATCAAAGACCTTAATTCTACCTGACTAGGCGAGTATATTAAGTCTTTACGCTCTTTCCTTTTAACTAATAATCCTTTTAAAAATTCTTTAAGATCTTTTTCTTCTAAACTTTTAACATAAGCTTTTAGATTGTTTTTATTATTAAAATCATCTGTAAAATATTGATCTTTATTTTTAAAATTGATCATCTCTCCAGATTGAAGATCATGCCTTGGGTAGTATTTCTGGTAGTATTCAGCCGTATTAATCTTATGAGCTTTTAGATGCAGATGCAAAAACTTATCTGCTTGGAATAATTCATTACAAATTTTGCATTGAATTTGCATTTCATCCGTTCAAGACTTCATCCTTAGATATACCCATAATTCTAGCTTTAATTTCATCTATGGTGCTAAGTCTTTCTACTTCTTTAGCTAGTAGTTCCTTGCGCATCTCAGCAAGCCGAATCATCTCTTTACGGCTTTCTTCTTCCTTCCAAAGTTCGACAAGATTTAATATTGATGCATTTTCTTTGACTTGTTTACTCAATCTTTCGCTTCTTTTAACTTTAAGATCGCTTAATAATTTTTGTTGCCTACCGACGCTTTGATTATATTCATTTCTTGCTGTACTAATTGCTTCGACAAGAGACATAGATATTTTTTCACCAGCTTCAACTGCTCCATCTAACTGAAGTTGTAAAGCTTGGATTGTACCTTGAATATTAGAAGATATAACTACTTCTGTAGCAAGAACAATATATTGATCAACTTCTTCTTGAGTTAAATCATTTTTATCAAATGTATATCTAATAAAACTACTTTCAAATAGCTCTCGCTCACTCTCGTCTTGATAAGTATTGATTTGATGAAGAAATCTATAGGTATGAAGATATCCA
>Ga0194133_10007173_pt1 | contig 13460 bp, 17 predicted proteins | sample TA2KigOf40mmetaG_FD_155448 | JGI IMG/M metagenome (GOLD analysis project Ga0194133, IMG submission 155448) | Freshwater microbial communities from Lake Tanganyika, Tanzania - TA2015055 Kigoma Offshore 40m | ecosystem: Environmental > Aquatic > Freshwater > Lake | place: Tanzania: Lake...
ATTTATATTTTTGGGGGTGTGAATCGACAAAATGCAATTAAAACTTACCTGCAACTGGCTCCAGTATTTATTATCCTCAGTCTTTGTTAAGTTTGTCTTTGGAAATTTCTCAATCTCTGTTCCTTTAAATCGAGTATCTAAACTCCAAGAAGAACTCATCTTAAAAGCCTTTAAGTACAAAACCCTATTTAAATCTAAGTGTTTAAGAATCTATTTAATCACAATAATCTAAGTTCGCCAAATATCAAAACTTCAATGCGGCAGCCGGCAATGTTTTGATTTTGTTGGCAGAAATAACGTGTTGACTTGTTTGTTTGTTACAATATTTTCCAATACTAATTTTGAATTGAGCTTTTGCCATTAGTGAAAAACATGGAAAAAGGATAAAGACCCCAAAGATATGTGGCTGACTTTCCATTTCAGATCATACATTTGATGCAAAATTATAATAGAAAACATAATAGAATCTTTAACTTCAATTGACTTTTTTTACAATTCTCAAAGGAATTATCCTTTAAATGGATAATATTTATATTCAGAAAAGGTCAGCAAAATACAGAATGAAAACCAAAAATACGTCACTATAACTTTTCTATCATAATTGAGCTGGCTCCTCCGCCACCGTTGCAAATAGATGCTACCCCAATCTGACCTTTTTGGAGAGCAAACGCAAGACGCAGGGCTATGCGCGCACCGGAAGATCCCTTAAAAAATTGTATTTAAAGGATGAAGGATCACTTAATTCGCCAATGACCAACCAACGAGAACTTACCAGTGGGTGCCCGAGTGATACGGCCCCTCCATGAATGTTAACTTTGTTCATATCAAGTTCTAAGAGTTTGGCGTTTGCCAGGACGACTGCACTGAAGGCCTCATTGATTTCCCAAAGATCAACCTGAAAGAAAATGTAAAATAAGTTGAACTGTGAAGGGTTTTGAAGAAAATAAACTCTCGCCTGATGAGCATTCATGCCAACTTGTTTGAGAAGACGCTCGTTGGAAACTTGGGGTGCAGTTGGAAAATCTATCGGGTCAACTGCACCATCAGCAAAGTCTACAATTCTTCAAACGTGAAAAATCTTAACCCAAACAAACTTTACAAATCTCGGTTAAGAAACTGTCATTTATTTGCAAAATTAGGTACATACCTCGCTAATGGTTTTAACCCAAGTCGCTCTGCGGTCTCAGAAGAAGTCAAAACAACAGCAGAGGCTCCTAGATAGGAGATTGAATTAGTCAACGCACTTCAAATTGTTGGTTAATTAAGCTGAATTTTTGACCAACCGTCTGACAGTGCCGACGCATTTCCTGCAGTAATGGTTCCTCCCTCCTTTTGAAAAACTGTGGCAAGTTTAGTAAACTTTTCAAAATTGACTTTCTTGTATTCCTCGTCCTGAGACACAATTACAGGCGGCTTTCCTTTTTTTGTGACAACTGATACGTCAAAGAGCTCTGGGCCTAATGCACCCGATTTGTAGCTAGAGTCTGCACGCCGATAGCTGTTCATTCCGTACTCATCCTATTTGGAAGGTTCAAATCAAGTGTCATTTATGACATATAAAAAACAAACTTTCGGGACACCTATTTTTACCTGCTCTTCTCTTGATATATTCAATTTTTTCGCAGTGTTTTCGCAACAATTTCCCATGTGAATTTTGTTGTACACGTCTGTCAGGCCATCAAACACAAGCCCATCAGACATCTACAGTTGACATAATAAATTGAATCAGAATGCACTAAATTATGACTGAAATATTGAGAAAAGTCAGGCACTCACTTGAACACCTCCATATGGAGTGTCTCCCCTCTTTAAATAGTATGGTACGTTGGACATGCTCTCAAACCCTCCAGCTACCATTATATTGCTCCTCCCTAAGCTGATGCTTTCCGATGCCATCATAATGGCTTTCATACCACTGGCACAAACCTAGTAAAGTCAGGGAAAATAAATATTATACTTCAAATATTCTCTAAATCTATTTTTACCTTGTTAACCATAGTACAAGGAACAGAGGTTGGAAGTCCTGCAAAAAGTATTGCCTGACGATCTGGGGCTTGACCTGATCCTGCCGGCAGCACGTTACCCATATAAACTTGGTCAACTGCACTCTTTTCGACATTGGCACGTCTCAGAGCTTCTTCTATTGCAAGGGCTCCAAGCTTGGGGCCAGAGAGTGACGACAAAGCCCTGTTAAGTCCAATTCTTTTTACAGGCTTCTTTAGCCAAAGAGGAAAAAAAGACCCTTTTTTTACCCTTTAAAAGAGCCCATGGGAGTCCTTGCAGCTCCAACGATGACCACATCCTTGGCAAACCTAGTGACACCGGTAGAGAAGCTTCTTTTCGAAATATTTGTTATCATTGTTGCCAGTTTTAGGTCTAAGTTTTCACCAACATTTACCTTTTTCTTGGTTTTTTTTTGGTCAACGACTTTGTAAAATGGAACCTGACGGTTTGACGCACTAAAGTCAAAATATTTGTTTTTATTTTGATGCCGCTTATAATTGGCTTATTTGGTCTCGATACTAAAATTCGCCACCTTTTGCCATTAGCAAATACTTTGAACTTGAAGTAGGTTGAAAGCACATTTTAAGTCTTAGCAATCACATGCAGTTAACTCCCAGTCCTCTTTTTTGGATGACTTGAATGATTGAATCCTCCTGAGGTGGGTTTTTTTAATGTTTGTTGACACCCAAAGCGATGTTTAACTGCAAAATCACAGATTTCTACATGCTGTAGTTGCACAGTACCGAGTTAAACAAACCAAAACAAATATTAGAAATTTTTCTCGCTAAGCCTTTGTTGCTGCGATGGTTGTTATTCCCTTCCTAGTTCCTATAGTTGTAAACTTGTCGGCGTCAGTGTAAAACAAACCTTCAAATTAGACTATTTGCCTACTTGAAATTATAAGCTTTATTTGTGAACTACACGGCAGTCACGCCTTACCATGGGAGTTCCAGCCTTTTTTAGATGGCTTTCTCGAAAATATTCATCAGTGATCATAGAATGTATTGAAGAAAGGGTAAGGCCTATGGAGAAATTTTAATGCTATTATTAGACAGAAAATAAGTTGGTTATACCTTCTTGATAGCCAGAAGCTGTAGATGGGGTCAGACCTCCGGTGGACACAACAAAACCGAATCCCAATGAAGTTGAATTCGACAACTTGTACTTGGACATGAATGGAATCATTCACCCTTGCACTCACCCTGAAGACAAGTAAATGGTAGAAGCCCTTTTTGAAACATCTCACTTGCAAACTTTGAAATTGATTAGGCCAGCTCCAAGAGATGAGGACGAAATGATGGTGGCTATATTTGAGTGCATTGACCGTTTGTTCTCAATCGTTCGCCCAAGAAAACTCCTGTACATGGCCATAGACGGGGTTGCTCCTCGAGCTAAAATGAACCAGCAAAGATCACGACGCTTCAGAGCGTCCAAAGAGATTGCTGAAAAAATTTTAACCATGGAAAAGTTGAGATCAGAAATAGAAGGAAAAGGAGCGTATTTGCCTCCTCAGAAAGAAAAGGGCGCTCACTTTGATTCAAATTGCATCACACCAGGAACTCCTTTCATGGCAAGGTAACAAAAAATACCTCAAAGGGTTTCAGCAACCTAAAAAAAGCCGACCCACGTCCTTTTTTATACAAAAGTTTATCTTATTTTTACGTTCTAGACTCTCGGACTGCCTTCAATATTACATATACGACCGTCTCAACACTGACCCTGGGTGGCGAAACGTTAAAGTTATTCTCTCTGATGCAAACGTCCCAGGTTGGTAAATCCTGAGTGTCACATTGAAAGCAAATCAATATAATATTTTCATCTATGTGTTTTTACTAATTTCGTTAAAAAGACCTCTCAATCTCATTTTTACTTTTAGGAGAGGGTGAACATAAAATTATGGATTTTATTCGGAGACAAAGAGCTCAACCTGACCACGATCCAAACACTCACCATGTGCTTTGTGGTGCAGATGCTGATCTTATCATGTTGGGTCTGGCAACACATGAACCCAACTTTACCATAATTAGAGAAGAATTCAAACCTAACAAGCCGAGGCCATGTGATTTGTGTAGACAAATGGGTAAATACCATTCTTTTTCTCAGACCATCTCTCATTCTGTAGACTGAAACTATTTGCAGGCCACGAGCTGGCTGAATGCACTGGCGCTGCAAAGCCAATTGATAATGCTGACTATGTTGGTGAAGATACTAACACTTTTGGTGAAGAAACAAAGTATATATTTGTTAGACTGTCTGTTTTAAGAGAGTATCTTCGACGTGACTTGGTAAGACATTTTAACTTTTTTGTAAAACTACATAACTGAATCTGAAAAATATAAAGCATGAAACTTTTTTCAGGAAATGCCCAATCTTCCGTTTCCCTATGATTTCGAACGTGCAGTTGACGATTGGGTCTTCATGTGCTTTTTTGTTGGAAACGATTTCTTGCCCCATTTACCCAGCCTCGAAATACGAGAGAATGCAATCGACAGACTCGTCACATTATACAAGGATGCAGTTTATAAAACAGGAGTAAGTAAAAATGTTGAAAAGTTTTTACTAATCGTTTAGTTTATAACACGTTGTTCAAGGGTTTCTTAACAAAAAGCGGTTTGGTGAACCCCTCAAGGGTTCAACTGATTATGGTGGAACTTGGAAAAATGGAAGACGAAATCTTCAAAGAGCGTAAGAGCCGAGAGTTGCGTTTTAGGGAGATGGACAAAGCCAGAAAGCGAAGCAGGCAACTTGAATCTTATAATGCACCATCGTTCATGACACAGGGTCAATTTGCACCTCACGTAAGGCCTTTTTATCTTTGCACGGATTATTGTTTAAAATTGAGCTCGCGATATTCTCAGGCACTGGGAGGGCAGGCTCCTAACGCAGTTACAAATCCTAAACAACAAGCAATGGACATGCGAAAAGAAGGACTAGAGTGGAATAAAAACAAAAACAGCGAAGGTTCTTGTTTAACAATGATTTTAAGCATTTATTAATTGTTCAATGCTTCATTTGTATCTTACAGAAAACAAGGGGAAAAAACGTCCCCACGACGAGTGTGACTCTGATTCAGACGATAACGACGAAGTTCGTTTGTTTGAGGACGGATTTAAGGACCGATATTATGAATCCAAATTTGGACTCTGTCCAGGTAATTACAACTAGCAGTAATGCCTTTTTAGTCGCACGTCATGGCTTTTAACTTAACTTGAATTAATATCACAGACGATCCTGAAAGTTTGAAATTTCGGCAAAAAGTTGGAGCCGAATACACAATTGGACTCTGCTGGGTATTGAGATACTACTATCAGGTACCAACTTAAAAAAAAGCTTGAGTTCAAATTTTAAAATTTAAACCATCTTTAGGGATGCTCATCTTGGAAGTGGTATTTCCCCTATCATTATGCTCCTTTTGCATCAGACTTCACTAACATTGATATGGTGAAGAATGAATTTGAGAAAGGAACTGAGCCTTTCAAGCCTCTCGAGCAGTTAATGGGAGTATTTCCTGCTGCTTCTCGGTGCGTCTCTCATAGAAAAAAAAACATTTTTCAATGAATGAGAAAAATCTTTACAATTTTCAAACATTGGAACATGAAGCATGAAATCGAATGTTTATTTTAGATCGCACGTCCCGGATCCATGGGGTGAGCTCATGATTGACCCAGAGGCGCCAATCATAGATTTCTACCCTGAAGATTTCAAGATTGATCTGAACGGAAAAAAATTTGCTTGGCAAGGTGTTGCACTCTTGCCATTTGTTGATGAGGTATCTTCGTTTATCTCAAATAGCATTGGAGATAAGTTTTAAATGTGTTTGATTTAGACTAGGCTGAAAAACGCCCTGGAGCCCTTTTATTCAAAGCTGTCTGAAGAAGAAATTGCCCGAAACATTCGGGGCTCTGATCGTCTGTACATACGCGAGGGCCACATGGGTAAATTAATGTACATATTGCAGACAAAAGAAATACAACTTTAGTTTGTCCCTCACTTTTAAGGTTACGACTTTCTTTTGAACACTTTCTACATGGAGACTGACGGGGAGAACAATGAAGTTCAGCTAGACGGAGAACTATTTGAGGGGATGCGTGGAATTGTGAATAATTCTAAGGACTGTGTGGAAACTGACGGGTACCCTGCACTGATAAAACTTTATCGTTTTACCATTTTATCACATGGTTTTTTTAGTATGTACACATCTCCTGTCAGAGGTCTACGCACAGTCGAAGGGAACCGAGTCATTTGTGTCACTTTCAAGGACCCAGTTTATCCCGAGGAGTTCATATTTCCATCAGAGAGGCTCCAAGGAGCGAAGGATCCACCAAATGTTTTAAAACCTGGTAAAATTACCATATGTTTATTTACCTGAAGAAAAGATCACATCTTAAATCATAATTTTAGGTGATTACACGCCTTTTCGTTTTGGCAGTGGCCGTGGTGGAGGTCGCGGAGGTTATGGCCAGGGTGGCTATCGTCCCCAGATCGGTTTTGCACCGAGGTAATTAGTTAAGATGTATAACTTGTGTGATTCAGAAAAACTTCAAATTGGCATTCTTTGCTTGGAAGGCATAATCAAGCCAACTTAGGGGAAGCAGGGCACCGCATGCTAAATCACTATGGTTCTGTACCTCCTCCTCAAATGATGAATCAACATGAAAGAGAATACGACAGAAATAGCCACAGGGGCAACTACGGCGGTCATCGGGAACAGAACACAAATCAATATCGCGGTGGCAGAGGAAATTATGGATCTTATGGGAATGATCGACGACAGGGTGGAGGCTACAATCAAGACAGGCAAGAAAGCCTTTAAGTTATTCTCCCAAGACCTCATCAGATTTTTACCTATATTTTCCTGTTGTAGGAGTCGGTACGATAACCAACATCAATATGACAATAAAAGGTAATTTACGATGATCTTCAAAGTTTCCCCCCAAAACTTTGTCTCTAATCATTTGTCACTAGGGGTGGCGGCTATGGACAAGGTCATAATCGTGGAAGTTATGATGGAAATCAACGCGGAGGGCGTTACAATCAGAGTGGGGGATACAACGACCAAAGAGGAAGAGGCCACAACAACCCCAGAGGAGGAGGGGGAAATTATCAAAGAGAAGGGAATGATCACCAACAAGGAAATCATCGTGGTGGTGGATCTAACCGAGGTTACTACACGTCAGGTTATCAGGGTCCTCGAAATTATTAACGGTTGTCAGCATTTTTGTATTCGTTCACTTAATCCCATGAGAATCAAAGAAATTTAGTTGTATGAATTTGAAATGGTCAAGACCCTTCTTTTTTTCTTTTTTTTTGAGTTCGATCCTGAGTACAAAATAATAATAATAATAATAATGACCTGGTGCAGCAAAGATTCAGGAATGTAATGCAAGATCTGCACCTTTGATATCAGAGTCCGGCCCAAGACATGATTCCATGTCAAAGGTCACTGCAGGTTACCATTGCCCTAACTGAGAGTACCTTTTTCATTTTTTTTGCAATTGCTGGCATGGCTGCGGGAGTTTGAGCTTATATCTGTTATGTTCTCAATGACCCAAAAAAAAGAATTCTTTCAAACAAAAAATGTTTTGAATGACTTAATCGTGAAAGTAAGTTTATGGATTTTCTATAAAACTTGAAATAGATTGAGATAACAGCAATACTCTTTAGGCATCTGAACTTTCAGAAAAAGAACTTTTTTTAGGCATGGGATAGCTCTTAAAATCCATATATTTTCGGGATGAGCCTGTTATTAAGCCTAAAAACTCCAAATCACCCAAGGAAAACAATTTCAAGTGCTCTGAAGGCTTTTACAGCCTCATGGGCCTGAGAGTCAAAACACAAAAGGCTCATCTGTGGTCAGTAGGGATCAAACAAAAGTTGTTGGGCTATATCCAATTCTAATCAGTAAAAGCTCTGGGATGACTCTTTGAGTGACCCAAAGGGTGAGGAGTAGGTAGAAATTTAAAGTGAATCTGTTTTGCATTAAACTAAGCTCAGGGTGTACCTTTTCTGCATGCACATGTCAAGGGTCACCCCATTAGTTGGGTAGCTTTGCCCTCAGGATAGACATGTGATGGGATTGATAGGGGAAAAACCTAACCTAGGCTTCAATAGGGTCATGTTTCTGTAGTTCCATTTGAACCTTCCTATCGATGGATTACACAAGAGTTTTTGAGTGGTGTGTATGGACGCCAAAGATCCGGACAAACCCCCTGCAACAAGAACAAGGTCTTGCTTGTAACAGGTAACTATACCAACTGAAGGGTAGCTGTGACGGGCAAAGTTCAAATTGGGAAGTCTGGAGAAAACCATATTGGCTTCTTTTCTATTCATGGATCCTCAAAGGGATGTTTTTGTGAAGGAATTGAGACAAACTTGACCCAACCATTTCAATTTGTGGGATTTTATTATGAAAAAGTAGGTGACATCACTCGCAGGGCTTAATAAAGTAAGCTGGCACAATTACTGTGTTGATAGAATGTCTTGGCTTTAATAAGGTCACATTTCTGTAGTTCCATTCAAACCTTCCTGTCAATGGATTAGACGAGAGCTCTTCAATGGTGTCTGTAGAAGATAAAGAACCAGACAAACCCCCAGCAACAAGAACAACATCTTGCTCGTAACGGGTTACTACGCCAACTGAAGGGTAGCTGTGACGGGCAAAGTTCAAATTGGGAAGTCTGGAAAAAGCCAAAATGTCTTTTATTCTATTCAAGGATTCTCAAAGGGGGCACAACCTTCAACTGACCTAATCCAGCTACTAGTGATTGGAGTCAATCCCCAAGGATCAATGAGCATAAATTCAACCGTACCAAGAACAGTTGAAGAGTCTGATTGACCTCCAGCCACTAATATTCCAGCTCCAAAGTCTTCCAGTGTGACAAAAGTGCAGCCATGAAATGCCCTGGGGCTAAGCAGTGTGGGCAACCTGACCCATGCAATTTCGTCTTCGTCTGTTCGACCCAAATAGGTGGCATGAGACAAAAATTCACTGCCAGTATTTCCACCTGTGACCACAAGGCCGTGCTTCAAAGAGACAGCACAGGCACCCATCTATAGACAAACACCAACTCAAAAAACTGGTCCAGTCTGCAAGCTCAACAAATTTGAAAGCCTCACCAATGGATTTGCCATCTCTGCAAGTACCAGCCAAGAGTCCCTGAATGGGTCATACTCCAAAACTGTCTTCTTGATAGTTCTGGTGTGATCCACGCCTCCTAGGACATACATCTTTTCATTCACTGACGCACTGGCAGCACCATGGAGTCTAAAAGTACAATCCAAGTCTTTTTTGCGGGGTCAGGTTAGGCCCAAATGATAAGCCTGGCAGGGTTAGGCCAAGGTGTTAAGTCCTGCAGGGCTAAGCCCAGATTTAAGCCCTGCCGGGTTTGGCCCAGAAGATTGAAATAGGCATGGTTAGATCAGCAGACTTGTAGGTAGACAAACTGGGTACTGGTACTTGGTAGACAAACTTGTCAGGTAGGCGAACTCTCTTTTTTCCTTGGGAAAATGTCAATTTGTCTAATGATGGTTTGCCTAATGTTGTTTCGCCTAATGTCGGTTCCCCTACTTAGGTTAGGTTAGGTGAAACGACATTAAGCAAACAATCATTGGCAAAATGCCCTTTATACGAAAGATCATTAGACGAATTGACATGGTATCTTTTTCCTCAGGATTATATTCTACCCAGTACCCAATCAATCACCTGAACGGCATAGGAGAGATCTTTCTCCAAGCTTTTTTCCTGGGTTCCGTGGCTAAACAGGTACTTGTCACAATCGAACGGTCAATCTGGAATCTCAATATGACATTAATCTTTTAAAATCTTTAATAATGGGGATATTCTAGACCTGTCCTCCACACATCACAATCATATTGTATCCCGAAATAAGTTGCACCATGGGCTCTATCCTAAAAAGAGGGAGGATTAGCCCTGACCATTTGACTGCTAGGTATGTAGTAACTTTTCCTTTCACCTGTACTCTGGTAGTGAAGGTATTCCTTTAGCCCTACATGTTTTGCCATAAGATAAGACATCAATGTGAGTGCTTAAAGACCGACCTTTGTACCCAGCAACCAGCAAAGTCACTGACCCCTTCAGTGGACCATGGAAGAAAGCAACAGGGAGGATGCAGCATAAAAGGCCTACCATTAAATAATAGTAATAATAATAATCGTCTTGTGCAGAATAGACTCATTCGATAACAATGTACGATCAACACCTCTAAAAGAGTCGTGCCACGAACTTCGAATTGTGTCGACATAGTCACTGCAGACCACTATTATCCCTGGCTGTGGCTAACTCATTGATTTTATTGCAATCCTGGACTCATTGTGGTCGGAGATTCAATTCACATCCTTGAACCTTGGTTCACAGTCAGGTGCCTATGGCCTCTCAGCCATGGCTACCCTAGCAGGGGAAATTGTAATCTTCAGTGACCATAGGCTGTGACTATGGCAGGACTCTTATAAAGGTGTTGATCAAAAGAGTGAGTATTAAGTAAAAGCAAAACTAAATGTCAAACTATGATGATGGGGAGAGCCAAAGAGACTTATCAAAAATGGTCACTTCATCAATGTTACAAACTTGCCATATGACCTATAAGTGATTATGTGCATCAGAGTGGGTATTAAAGGTTCTGGGGTTCAATACCCAGACTACTCTAAGTTGTTTCTCATTTATATTAACAATGCTGCAATGAATGACTCATGAACTTAAACTTTTAGTGCTCTTAGATGTAAGTATTAAAGGAACGTATACGCGTACGCTTTTTTCTGGAGGTATTTACAGATTCTGTGACTGTTGACATTTTTTCCGGGACAGTTTACATGTTTTTACAAGCAACCTCTACAGACTTTTTTCTGTGAATAGTGTTCATATTTGTTTTGATTTTTAGTTGAGGGACTCATCATCAAAACAAATTTGGAGAAAATCAACCCATCAGGGAGCTGCTCTTCAAAATCGAAACCAATCGTCAAGTCCCGCAACTAAAAATCAAAACAAATGGGCAAGCTCTTCAGAGAAAAAACCTGTTAATTCTTACATAAAAACCTGTGGAGGTTGCGTGAAAAAAAGGTCAATAGTCACAGAATCTGTGAGTACTTCCAGAAAAAACGTACGTGTAGATGGTCCTTAAGGTTTCATTTTTCTAAAATGATGTTATCAATCAGCTCATATAAATGACCTTTTAGGTTATACTCAATCACAATCCTTTTCCTGATGGCCAACCTTAATCCGATGTATTACCCTTAAATAAATACCACCTTCTAATCCTTTCAGATAGTAACCACATATCTTCAAACCTTGACCGGAAATCTTAACCAGGAGCTTGTCAGCCTTTCCTGACCACCAAAGCTAAGGATCCAAGTTAAATGTATAGAAACCCTCCCACTGTCTCAAATAAACAGTTTGTATCTTATTTGGGTCCAGCCACTGGTACACCTGTGGAAAAGCCTCACATGCAACTCAAAAAAGACCTTATACCTATAACCAAAAGAGCCATCCTGATGGAAATGGCAACTTGTTTGAAACACCTCATCCCATATCTTTGCTTCAAATTATCCAGTCTGACTTTGAGCTTCAGGGCTGGCCATGAAAAGATGAAGTCATCTTTGTGGCTTGTCCCAATCAAGACCAAAGTGAATAGGGTGGAAAAAGCACCAAGACCCATGGAAATTTTCAAGAACAAGTCTAAACGCTCCTGTGTGAAGGTAAAGTTCCCATTGTTAGTTTTAAAAAAATTCCTCAAAGTAGCTAAATTTACCTGGACAATTATCAGAGAAAAAAGTCTGTAACTCTCTTGTTGCATCAATACTGAACAAATGATAAGGCTCAACATCAACACTGCATTTCCCCCCAGGGTTAAGACCTGTAAAAGTGAGAGTCATAAAATCACTATGCAGCAAGTTTCACCTCTCTTGCTCAGACCTGATTGATAAGCTTGAAGGGTGTGGAAACAGTTGAGGGTCTAACAGACTCAGGTAGGAAAAGTGTAGGTGAAATCATGGTAAAAATAGGGATTGGCCATTCTATATGGATGAGGTTTTTCTTGCTAAACACTGACAACTCCCCATAGTTTTGTTTCCAAGCAAGGATTACAATCCCATGGCACAGGATGGCAAGTATAATTAAGATGCTCCACCTAGTCAGAAGGGATAATAGAAACAGGGTTGTGGTGTGCAGGAGAAATTAAGCTCACCATCCAGCACAAATAAAAATGAGTGTCCAAGATATGATCCTAAACATGACCATGAAGATGAAGTGTGAGAGCCAGGCCAGGGCAACCTCAGTCTGGTTGTTGTTAAACAACTTCAATATGTCTACAGTCTCACCACACCCTGAAAAAAGGGAACTAGTTTCAAGCTAAGATTGATTTTAAGGAAGTGTTTCTTCCATTAACCTTTGAAGGCTGAGATAGTGGAAAAAGTCAATGAGAGAAGAGTGAGGAGAGGTCCATAAGACACCATGTGGTTCTGGGCATCTACCTTTCTTGTTGAGTGAACCCAAGGGGGTTCAAGGACATCAGTCATCACCAAGTAACAGGTTAAAATCATCTGATCAAAAATGAATCAATATTGCAAAATCAGGTGCACACACAATTTCAAACAAGGTAAACTATCTTGCAGAGGCTACACCTCTGAGGTTATCAATATCTTTTCAACTCCTATTTCATGTCAAACAAAATCCCTGCATCTTTGAAACTTTCTGTTAACACAAATGATTCAACACTATGCAGCAGAAGCCAAACTTTCTTCTTATGGTGGTTTACCTAAAAACCAGATAGGGACCCTCCTTTGTAGCAATATGGAAGTCAGGGTGGTAGAGTGGTAAGAAGCTGGAATTCTATCCCAGCAACCCGGGTTCAGCTCCCGCCCGGATAAAATACTCCAAAAAAGGTCAAAAAAACACCTAGTGTGCCTATAACGACTGCCGAGTCGCAAGGCGTTCTTAAAAAGAAATGATAAAAAAATATATCTCACTGCTCCTCTCTGCCTTTACTGTACCTTTCCACACTGCATTCCTCTATTAGTATTAAAAAGGTATTTTGCAGTTGAACCATAAAATATGTTTTCACAAGGGGTGGTTGCTGCTTAAGGCTATATGAGAACTGGGAGACTGGGGCTCAACCTCATTCTGGGCAAAATTTTTGACCCCTGGATTTGCCTTAATTTATCATTTCTATGAGATGATTATCTCATAAATATAAGCTTTCTTCTGGACTGCAAAGACTGTTTTTTACTTGTAACACCCAGTCATGATTAATTTACTTTGAGCCCTGTCTGTGAGTCATGTGAAAAGCAGGTGTCAAAGGTTGACCAATGTTTAAGGTTTTAAACCCCCAAAACCTCAGATCCACAGCCAGATATGATTCATAATAAGCATCTTGTGCAGATGAGACTCAGCCGATGTTAATGCGAGATCAAAACCTTTACAAGAATCCGGTCTTGGACATTTAATT
>Ga0194133_10007174_pt1 | contig 13460 bp, 7 predicted proteins | sample TA2KigOf40mmetaG_FD_155448 | JGI IMG/M metagenome (GOLD analysis project Ga0194133, IMG submission 155448) | Freshwater microbial communities from Lake Tanganyika, Tanzania - TA2015055 Kigoma Offshore 40m | ecosystem: Environmental > Aquatic > Freshwater > Lake | place: Tanzania: Lake Tanganyika...
TTATATAACCTATTTTTCATCTCTCTCTAGAGGTTGCCGTGGTTGAGAGGTCTAAGGCACCAGAGTGGGAACTAAGATCTAAGATTGTCGGTTCAATCCCCAGCCCTGTCAGCAATTTTTAAACCCCAGATTGCAAAAAATCAACAAGGCACTGCCAGCCAGGGTAATAATAATCTGCAGTGACTCTAATAAAGGTGATTACCATGAGATTGCTTGAGTCAAAACAAACTGAATGTTAAGTCCAAGTATAGAGGTTTCTGTGGTCCAACATGATGTTATTTGGCTGAGAAGGGGGGGATCGATTGAAAGTTCAAACCCCAGTTGACTTTTTACCCCAGGGTGATACAAAATGCACCAAAAAAATAGTTAAATGTATGTCAGCCAGGCTTTCTTAATGTGAAGAAAATATCCTTGGTAAACTGAAAAAAGGAACAACATTCCATTTGCCAATTTAAGATTGCAAGACTTTTTATTAAAAGAGCAAACCAATGCTAATTTTTTTATCTTTGAGCACTTCAAATGTGATGATAACAAAATGTGTAAAGTTGTAGGAATTGAAATTTTCCCATGCGGTTTTTTGTCATTCCCTTATCTAAGGATTGATTGGGAATGAAAAGCAAGTTTCAGATACCTTTATTAAGCATTACTTATTCACACTGTGGAGTAAAAAACTACGTTTGTAATATAATAATAAATATTTTTTTACTTTTAGGGAAACTCAAGGATGGGTCTCGAAATAGAGAATAAAATAAAGTACCCTCTGCTAGCATTGATTGGCTTAACAATGATGGGATTCGAAGTTCCAAAAACTTGGACATTAGTCACATCAGTACTCCTGGCCTCTTGGTTGGCAATGGGAGGACACAAAGTTCTCTACCTGATGTATCACACTTTAGGCAGAGACTTGCGGTAGAGTAAAAAAATGTAATTTGACATGTTAAATATTCATTGAAAAATCCTGCTTTTTTTCAGAGCTGCCCGGTTCATGATCTCTCTCCTACTTGTCATAAGAATTGCAAGTTGGCGAAATTGGACTGTTCCAAAAATATTCTCTCAGACTGCCAAGAAGAATCCCAAAAAAGTTATGTTTTATTTTGAGGACCAAAAGTGGACATTTGAAGATGTAATAATTCAAACCAAATCTAAAATATTTTTTTGAACACTTGCAAGGGGTTGATTTAACATTGAAATGTACTATCATTCAAGGTTGACAAGTACAGCAACAAAATTGCAAACTTTTTCCTGGAAAAGGGGTACAAGAGGTGACTATAGCTTACATTATAAAACCTGTATTCTATTTCACTTAGTTTTATTTTCATTTTTTAGGGGAGATGTTATTGGCCTTTTCATGGAAAATCGCCCAGAATATGTTTGTATCTGGTTGGGAATAGCCAAAGCTGGAATAGTGCCTGCTCTGATCAACAATCAGCTGAAAAAACAGTCTCTTTCTCACACTTTCACTGCTGCAGACGTCAAGGCTATTGTCTATGGAGAGGAATTGGAAGACAGTAAATAAGAAATGAATTTTGAAATCCAGTTCTCTGCAATATTTCACGTAAATTGTTTTTCAGCTTTGCTTGATGTCATTGCAACCCCAGACGGAAATGAAGCTTATCCGAGCTTTTGTAATGGACTAAATGGAAGGCGAGGGCTTATACCCGGCACAGTAGATTTGGACATGGAGCTTGCCAAAGTCTCTGATTGTAAGTAAAGCAAAGTTTAATATTTGTCTTTCTCAGAGCTAATATATTGAAAAAAAATTTAGCTGATGTTTTGGAAGAGGTTAAAAAATCAGCTGGATTTCAAGATGTTTTACTTTATATCTATACCTCTGGAACTACCGGTCTTCCAAAGGCTGCTGTCATCAAACATTCTCGGTAAGCTGATTCTAAATAGAATTTGTCCATGTTAGTTTAAGAGGGTGAAGGGTTGAGCATCAAGAGATTTTGGTATCAAAAGTCCTTACAATAGTTGTCCCAAAATCATGAGACCTCAAACTTACCTCATGCTGATTTAGTTTCATCTTGGGATCAAAAGTGGCAACATATTTGGGAGGCATTCGCCCAACGGATGTGTTTTACACACCTTTGCCATTGTGCCATTCTTCAGCGACGATGCTAGGTCTTGGCCCTTCAGTCACTACAGGAACAACAATTGTGCTAAAAAAGAAGTTTTCAGCCTCAGTGTTCTGGAAGGACTGCGCCCACTATAAAGCCACGGTGCCAAAATATTTTAGGATTTTTTGCCCTCCTGACACACAGATAGCAGCATCTGCTGTAACTTATTTATAGATCTATTATAACTTCATCTAACAACTTTTCCTCCTACCTTTTGCGAACGGCTGTTTTACATGAACTAACTAATCCACTCAAAAAAAGCTTAAATGGGGTGAATTTCAAAAACTAATTCCAAGCATGAAACTGGCTTAGTTTAAAGATACTAATCTTGTCTCATTTTGGCAACAAATCCACTGTAGTTAGCAACTAAAAATTTAACATTTCCAGCTTCATCATTTCTTCTGGTGGCTGTCGATACGTAATTGGTATTTGCCCTAGTGATGTCCTTTACTCACCTCTTCCGCAGTACCACACTGTAACCGGCATGCTGGCAATGTCGGCTACGATGCGATATGGCGTGTCCATGGTTATGAGACATAAATTTTCTGCAACAAATTACTGGAAAGATTGTAAAAAATATAAAGTAACTGTAAGTTAACTTTTCACTTTCTCACTATTCTTGATCTTATTTTACATTACTAACATCTTCTTGTTCTCAACTTGTCTTTATTTGTAGGCTTTTTACTATCAGAGACCAACAAGCACACTTTGGCCATGCTGTATTTGGCAATATTCATATTTTTAATTTTCTTTTCTCATCACTTAAGGTTGCTCAGTACATTGGAGAGATTTGCAGGTTCTTGTTAAAAACTCCTGTAGTACCAGAAGAAAAAGAGGTTTGAATTTTAGCATGACAAAAGTAACATGTTAACATGTCTTTTTTTGTATTAAACAAAAAACCTTTTAGCATCAGGTCAGGTTGATGTTCGGAAATGGCTTACGCCCACAAATTTGGCAAAAATTTGTAACGCGTTTCAATGTCCCGAAAATTGCAGAATTTTATGGGAGCACAGAGGGAAATTCAAACATAAGTATGAAAAGTGGAATTTTAGGAATTTTCAATTGAAACATTGAAACTTTTTTTTGCTCTAGTCAATTATGAAAATGTCATCGGGGCGGTTGGTTTTGTGTCTGTCCTGTTACCTAATCTTCTCCCACTTGGCTTAATAAAGGTTGACAGGGAAACGGGCCAAGAAATCCGTGATCCCAACACTGGGCTTTGTATAAGATGCAAACCAGGTAAAAAAGAAACCTACCAGCTTGTTCTTAGTGCCTTCAATAATACATCAATCCAAAATCAGGCGAAACTGGTGAGCTGGTTGGACTCATTGTCAAAGACCACCCGGTTCGAGACTTTGTAGGTTATAAAGATACGGAAGCAACAAATAAAAAATTGCTTCATTCTGTCTGGAAACACGAGGATACGTGCTTCAGGTATAAATCAGATCCAATAAAGTTTAATAACTTGGAAGGTGTCATTTAATGTTGTTTACCTTATGCTTTTGTTATTACAGATCTGGAGACTTGTTAGTTAGTGATGAATTCGGTTGGCTTTTCTTTGTGGACAGAATTGGTGACACTTTCAGGTAAACTTTCAGGGGGTTGCCGTGGCTAATTGGTCAAAGGCACCTGACCTAGAACTGAGATTTGAGGTTGCGGGTTAGATCCCAGCCACACCTGCAATTTTTCAACCCCGGATTGAAAAAAAAATCAACAAGGCACCCTCTGTCAGGTTAATAGTATCTGCAGTGTGAAGGTGTTGATCAGCCTCACCTGAGTCAATACTGCACCAAATAATTAATTTAATGTGTGATGGACTCTCATACAGTAGTGAATTTTTTTAAATATGTCTAGAATGAGTCAAGTGAGCCAGATAAATTACACATGCTGAAGGGCGGTTTGCCAATTCAAAGTTTGCATTGTATTACAGATGGAGAGGAGAAAATGTCAGCACTGCAGAAGTTGAGGGAGTACTTTCTAATCTTGTCCAGCTCAGAGATGTTGCTGTTTATGGAGTAGAAATACCTGGAATAGAAGGCAGAGCCGGGATGGCAGCCATTTATGACCCAAATGATGATGTAGACATTGAGCAGCTTTCTATTGATGTTCAAGTAAGACACTTTATGTCTAACTTATCTTCATATTTTATTGATCAGAATGATTTATTTTTCAGGACCACTTTCCCAATTATTCAAGGCCACTATTTTTAAGAATACTAGGCGAAATTGATGTCACCGGAACTTTCAAGCTTCGCAAAGTTGCTTTAAAAGCTGAAGGTTTCAATCCAGCACTGGTGCATGATAAATTATACTTTCTTGACCCATTGACTGGAAAATTCATCCCCGTAACAAAAGAATTGTACGAAAGCATTGTTAATGGAAAAATAAGGCTTTAAACCTCTATTTAAATTCAAATGATCTCGAAAATCTTAGTTGCTTTAAAGATTGACCACTCACTATGTGATTGTTAATCAAGAGCTTAACATTTTCCATCTGCTTTCTGCACATTTGGGCTCCTCCTTGTTGTTAAATTTACTTGTTTCCAGACTGAAATGAAAATGAACCAAGCCTCTCAGTATGCATTTAGGCATGGCACACCTCAAATTATCACCCATGAAGCTCAAAAAAGCAAGGAATCCTGTCACTTTAGTCTAACTCCAATCAAAATGTCTCTGTGTCCTAAGATGGCATGTTAAATTTGCAAAAGCTTTGTTTTACTCAAGTAGTCGCCTCTGCAAACTGATTGAAAGCAGCTACAATAAATTTGAATAGAGTGAAAATATCTTTTTTATTCATTGAGTAAAGAGGGTATATCTGAAGGATGACTTATTAAAAGCTGAACTTCTTTCAGGAGTGGATCTATGATATCGCAGCTCATTGGATGGCAGGGTCCGTGGGTTACTACAGCAATACGCATTGCCTCGACGAGGAAATCTTGTGCCTCTTTCAATTCGTCTAGATAGCAAGCAATTTTTCCAAGCTTTGTCAGTGTCAGGGCAGTGTTTGTATCATATTCTGGATACAATCGTTGGTAGCTTAGCAGCAGTATTTTTGAGGTCTCATATGCAAGGTCCCACTTCTGCAAGATTTTGTTTGAGTTTAATGCTCAGAACTTAAACGTAAATTCTATTCCATCACTCACTTGCTTTCCAATACTGTCTTCAAATGCATTTTCCAAAATATCAATGAAGACCTTGTCGTACCAACTGAACATTTCCTTCATCTGATACAATAGAAAAGTTATATGATAATCTTTATATATATATATAAGTGACTATTTGTACCTATGCCCCCTTTTCACGCCCGAACCACTGGACCAATCTCCACCAAATTTTGCACAGACCTCCCCACCAACTCAGGGAAGGTTCTTAACACAAGCATGACCCCGCCAGCCCAACCCCAGGACCCCGGGTCACCCCAAACTCCAAAACCCAAACGGGTCACGGGAAAGAAAACTTTGTGTAACGTAAGCTCATCAAATTTTTCCCGGGCAGCGCCGGGGCCCGGTTGGCCATTATATATATAAAAGTGACTGTTTGTACCTATGTCCCCTTTTCACGCCCGACCCACTGGACCAATTGCCACCAAATTTTGCACAGACCTCCCCACCAACTCATGGAAGGTTCTTAACACAAGCATGACCCCGCCAACCTGACCCCCAGACCCCGGGGTACCCCAAACCGGTCACGGGAGAGAAAACTTTGTGTAACGTAAAATGTTCAGATGGTTGACGTTAGCGCATCAAATTCCAGCAAAACGACTCCTCACCTTAACGTAGAGAGTTGTGGCTTTATCATAGCCAACTGTTTCTTTGTTTTTCTCAAATTCTTCAATGTACCTCTCTGCTTCATCACGCAGAACCCTGTGTAGTTGGACAACTTCACTCAGGCTAAAACTACACTGTGTACAGCATCCTGGAACATAACAGATGGTAGAGGAACTCTTCTGATTCCATCGTGTCTCATTTACCTTTTATCAAAAAAGTAGCCACATGAGAACTGCATTTGCCACAAATTATTGCACCTTGTTTTAGTAAATCATCTGGATTGTTCTCATCAGAACATAGTTCGCATGTGCAGTCAAAGTAATAGCGGTCCTAAGATCAAAAGTGTTGAAACTAATTGCTTTGATTAAAACAACCACTCAGCTTTCATACCTTTATTGCAAGCTGTCTGGTTTTTGTTGTGTCAATTTGGTTCGTGTAAGTGATTCGTACTTGGCTAAAGTCTCCATTGAAATTTTTCTAAATAAATAAATTATTATAAATGTAGACGGCACACACGGATCTTAGCCTTAGATTTAAAGTACGGCAAAGTATTATTTCGATCACGCAACTTTTACCCACATCTGATTCCCGAGCGCGCTCCTGTCTCACATGTCAATAAAAGGCCTGCGTGCCTTAGAAAGATTACCTAGTTATTCTCCGTGTGTTTAGACGTTAGTCATATTGAGTAGATAGCTAGGTGTTATTTTAAGGATATTTCATGTTAAACTAACTCAATAAAGTATTATGAGCATATTTAAATACCATGCATTTTTATTATAAGGACTGGGGGCATTAGATTCTCATAGTCATGGGTTAGGTGTTACTAAGATTTACGCCCTAAAACCTTGCGACATGCAGCAGCCTGACGCTCGGAATTAGTAAGTCTACATAAATGTAGACATCACACACGGATCTCAGTCTTTAGATTTAAGTTAATGATATTTTACCCTTTCTGATCACGCAACCTTTTACCAACATCTGATTCCCAAGCACCCCTGATCAGCGCGCTCCTGTCTCACATGTCAACAAAAGGCCTGCGTGCGCCTTTAGAACAGTATCTAGTTATTCTCTATGTGCTTAGACGTAAGTTACTTAGAGTAGATAGTTAGATTCCTCTGTAAGGATATATTATAAAAGTGTATTAGATATTATGTGTCAAAATTAACCCAAATAATGTATTATGACCATAAGTTTACATCCATCTTTTATTCCATAAGAGGGGTTTTGAGTTCATGAGCATGGGTTAAGATATTTTGTCTTCCCTTCCTTGTCTTTGCGCTCGTCCTCATGACCGCAAAGATCGGTAAGTCTACATAAATCACTTGAACCAATCTATTTCATTACTGACTCTACTGTACATTGCATTTACAGAGGCTAGTCTTTTACACGTATAGGAAAGTACTGGGTCAAAAGAGTCATGGGGCATTACCCTTCCAAGAAGAACTCAAGGATGGCGCGACACAACAATACAAACCCAATAGAATAAAGAACAGAAAACTAAGCTATCAAGAGATTATTTACATTAACTTTCAGGATATTGATATGTTTGCTAAAGCAGCAAAAATGCCACTCACTGAAATACATCTCACAATCAACTGGGTTCCTTGAAAGACAACTGTGGCGTTTGGTTTGCAAGAATGATCCAACACTTATGCAGCGAGGAAAATGATAACCAACTAACTAAGTGAGTGTTCAAGATAAATCTTATTTCAGGAATCTCAAGGTGTCTGCGGATGTATCTGAGCGCAAACAGTAATGGTCTACATTTTTGAGTAATTTTGGTGACATGCAGTTCCCAGCTTAATTTATTAGCCATAACTTCTCCTAGAGCCCTCATTGTCTCTGAGGACTTGATTACCACATTCTCAACCTCAATCTCAAAGTCAACACCTAATGCCATCATTCCAGTTTTCGCTGTATTACATACCATTCCTATTGATTTTAGCCATTCATAATGTTTCACCTCACACAATTTAAATTTGCTTAACAGTTCATCCCTGGATGTGGCCGTTACTACCACATATGAATCGTCGGCATAGCTGACTACAGTGTTAGGTCGAATAATCTTATACAAATCACTTGTAAGAATATTAAAGTACAACACAGCCAGCCATGATTGGTTCAACAGTGGAACGATGTTCAGAAACTTTCACATAACCTGATCGATCCGATAAGTACTCATTAATGATGTTTATTAAGTAAGAAGGAGTCCCTTTTTCTATTAGAATTGCAGATAACTTATCTAACCTCAGAAGGTCAAAGGCTGCAGTGAGGTCAGATTATTTACGTTAACTATGAAACTGATATGCTACTGAAGCAGCAAAAATGCTACTCACTGAAATACATCTCACAATCAACTGGGTTCCTTTAAAGACAACTGTGGCGTTTGGTTTGCAAGAATGATCCAACACTGATGCAGCGAGAAAAATCCCAATACCTGAAGGTATAACGTGAGTTTAAAAGGTAGTTTGGATAAAAGAATCAAGCCTTACCTATTGTTTGATTTTCATTGTCATTAATGCTAAATGCATTTATAAGTATACGCCCATAAACGTCCAAAACTTCACTCTTTGGGGGAAGACGCGAACCCAAACATTCCTTGAAATAGTTTGAGAAAAAGATCTTTAGAATTCTTCAAAAGAAAGGTTGATTAAAAAACTTGTTATTTAAAAGTACCTTCAAAACTTCATAAAAAGCCTCAAAAGCCTCCAACCTCTTGCTGTCATTTACAATGTTTTTCTGTGATTATACAATTAAGTAATTCAACAAATCCACAATTTTCAATGGAATTATTACTTGATGGCTCATAAGATCCTCAAAGGACCTTTTGGATCCGTCTGGTAAAACTGCAGTTTCTCTAAGCCCTCCATTCTGTAAAATTATACTATAGAAAATAGGCCTTTTATTTCCTCTGAAATTTTTACCTTACCAGCAGTTTCAGAATGATTCTTGCAATGAGCCTGACTGTATCAGGAGGCACTTTTGGAGCAACTGCTTTGAGATAGGCACACTCCTCTCTGTGGTTGGACCATGACTTTCGTTGACAGTTGGTATCACAGTAGTGAACATGCTTACAACCACTACATCGCTTAAATCTGACAATAATAATAATGAGGTAGATGTGAATTTATTGTACGATGAAAAATGCAAAACCTTCCACAAGCTACACGATCCTCCCAAAAGCACAAAAACAAAGCTTAGCAATAAAATCCATATCTCAGCCCCCAGACAAAATTTCAAAAATCCCCATCGCAAATTTTCTTGAAAAGGTATAAACTGTCTGCACGCAAAATTTCAGCTCTCTAGCTTTAAAACTTAGGGAGGAATTTGAGATAACAGACGGACGGATGAACTAGCAAGTTGTCCGCAGCCATTTTACTTTACGAATGCAGCCTATCCTAGACAAACCCCATATGTCAGCCCCCAGACAAAATGTCAAAAATCCCCTTTGTGACTTTTTTGCCATTAATATAAATAGTCTGTATGCAAAATTTCAACTCTCTAGCTTTAAAACTGAGGGAGGAGTTTGAGGTGACGGATGGACACACATCCTGACACGCTAAAGAAAATTCTACCATCGTAAAATTGCTTAACTTATTGACTCACTCGCTTCGCTTACTTGTGGAGGATGAAGTTTGACAATGTGAGTTGATGCAAGCTTTTAGAAGGAAAATTACCTTTCTTCATTGATAGTCCTTTTTAAGCAAGCATCACAAACGGAGGTCTGAAGTTTGGATAAAACAACATGGGAAAAGGGTTCACACCTTAGGATTTCATCACCAAGTTTCATTCTATAGATTATAAATTTGCTTGCTTCAACTGTGAACCAAAATTATGATAGATTTAGATTAATAAGCTACACAAAATGCAAAATCCTAAAATTTCAAACGAAGTTTGTTTACATTTGTTTGTTTTGTTATTTCCCACGCAGCCCTTCCCCCGAGAAAAGGTTAGACCATAGGAGTCCTTTGCCATCAGCACTATGGAGTCATAAGGGTGTAAAAGGGGCAGGGGGAAAGAGATAGATAGAACTTTTATTGCTCATTTTACAAAATACAAGTCCACTCTTCTCACAAGAGTGGTGACCAGTCAATCTGGTTCTAGGATGAGTCGGTCAAGGAAATCTAGTGGAGTCTAATGTTGGATTAATCCTGTTCAAACCTGATCCAAGATGAGCAGGAAAGTGGGTGTGTCCTGCTCAGGACCTTTGGGGGCAAGAAAGAGGAAAAACAAAAGGAGGAAAGTCCCCTTAATTTTGTCAGGATTGAAGGGTCTGTTTTTCAGAGTCCATGCAGGATGGCAAGGGCACCAATCCTCTGATCAAAAAATCTGATTAAGAGACTGAGTCACATGACTGCCCAACCACCATCCCAGGTCATCCCCGGGGGAACTCGACTTTTCTTTATTTTCACTCATCAATCCACAAATCGTGGGGCTGGTTAACCTCTCAGGTGGTTTTTACTCCGACGAGATGGAAGAGTCAGGGCTGAATTGGAATGCCACTGGCTGCATAACCAATGGGACCTGATTCCTGTCCCTATTGTGAATATGTATAGGAGGAGGTTCCTCTGTCTGGTCCTCCAGCCCGTCCAGTACTTCCTACATGAAGTCTGCCATCAGTGTTGAGGTTGAGGGTCATATTGAGACTCCAGTTGATTGAATAGCATGGAGCTCGACTTCTTAGTTTTTTATTTTTTATTTACTTTCACTCGTCAACCCACTTGAGGTGGGGTTGGTTAAACTCAATTTAGGAGGTTTTTGCTCTGATAAGATGAAGGATATGGTGCTGAAAAGCCACTGGTGTAGGTGCTGATCAACATTTTGTTCACAGCTTAAGTCTTCACTGAAGTTGTTGTTAACAGCTCAAAAGTCTTCGCCGAATTTGTTATTCACAGCTTTGGAGTTTATTGCTGGAGTTACTGCCCACGGCTCAGAGTCTATGCTTGAGTTTTACTGCTCACAGCTCAGCTCATAAAAGTAGATGTTGTCTACAATGTGATGGAGTATTTTCCAAAAAGTCTGGTATTTTGGAAACGTGAGTCCTCAGCACTTACTATCCTGTTGAAAGCGGAGGGAGAACCTCTTCCAAGAAAAAATAACCCCCAATATTTCTCTCAGAGGACCCTAGCATGTGCTGTCTGGTCAAAAGCAGAAGAGAAACTACTTTTTTTCCCTTTCTGCCCCCCTCACAAGAAACTTGTGAGGGAAAAGTTACCCAACTCTATTCTGGGTTTGGCTATGAGCAGATTGTTAAAATGGCGTGAACTTCTCTTCTTCTTCAACCAATGGTGATCTGGAGACCCTGGCAGGTGCAGCTCAGATTCTTCACCCAAGAACTAGTTGCGGAAAGGGAACAGCCGAGAGTTCACCAAAAAGTTTGAAGAAAAGTCTCTCCAATTCATCCAAAAAAGACATATTTTGGATGGTGAGACCCTGACACGTGCAACCTGATCGGATGCGGAAAGGGAACTCCAGAGGAACTACTTATTTTGTTTACACTTTTGTTTTTAAGTGGGATGCAACAGCTGCGTGAAATGATTCCACAGGTTTCTATGATCAATCCATTTTGGTATCTTCATCAAAATCAAAACAACAAAATTCGACTTTAGTTTGTCGAAATATTTCAAACAAATCAAGCAGTGAAAAACTTTTACAGTAAATTCAATATCTTAAGAACGTTACAGTGCCATTTTTATAGTACAAAACCTGACTGAACCTACCTCAGTTTTTCCTCCTTCTAGTCAAAAGTGAAAAAAAAAAGATTTTAGTTTAGTTTATTTGTATGAGGATTGACGCCCACTTCAATAAAGACAAAAGTTAAGTGAAAGTTTTATTCGGTCGTTAAACTTGTTCTGCAACACTTAACAATAAGTTCACAGCAAATGGAAATAAAAAAACTTTCATTATGGTGTGTTTTTGATGTTGTCATTTTGGGTTAATAGCCCACCCGGCTAAAAGTGAGATCTGGCCTTAGTTAGAAAAAAAACACCCCACCATCATGAGTGACAATTATTTGTCAGAGGCAGAACTTCGTGAAAGATGCAGAATTGAAAGGGAACACATTGTTCAAAAATATGATGTGGTAAATAGTCTGATTTTCATAAATGTTAGTTTATTGCTTTACAATTCTAATTACCTCTACTTAATTTTCAGGGTCGTGTGGAAGGGGCAGAGATTGATGATTGGGAGGATCCCAAATTTGAAGTCTATCTCAAACAAGACAGATATGGATTTTTGCGGTAAGCCAAGTTGTTTTGGAAGTCCTGTCACCTGAGTATATCGTAAATCCTTTGAACCAAAATAAAAGATGTGTTTGATTGAACAAAATCTAATTTGTGAACGACTCTACAATACATTGCGTTTACACACGCAGTTGGAAAGTTCGAGGGCATAAGGGTTTTGACGCGTTATCCTTCCAAAAGAGGAACTCAAGGATGATGCGACATAACACCGCACGCACACCTAATAAAGTATAGAATGGAAACCTAAGCTATCAAGAGATTTTTACAATGAATAGTTTCATGCTAACTCTTTTTTTTGAAATTGTTTCATTAAAATTTATAAAATGTATTAGACTGAAGATGAGCCAATTTTTCATAAGATTGATTTTTTGTGATTTCTATAACCTATTTGTTGTACTCTCTTTAAGGGTAGTAACACTTATTGTAATGGTATATAGAGGGTTGATGGTTGTGTGGAGACAAGTAGGATATGAGAGCAAATCCCTCCCAATCAAGAAAGGCATTAATACTGAACTGTTTATTTATGGAATGGCAGCACTTTTTTACATGCTGGGAACATATCAATTTAAGGAAGCACCAAGGACAATAATATATTTGGCTGGCATATGGAGTGATGCATCTGTAGATCAAGGAAGTTATTGTAGTGCTGAAAATAAGATTGACACACTGCAACAACTTGCTTGTTTGTACCACCTTATGTGATCGATTTACTTGAAATCAAAATGTAATGAATTAACACTTGAGGAGTTTATGGATAGAACTAACAGTTTAAGAGCGGATAAGCTGCCCCTTCCCACTTGCCACGCCCCATCCGTATCTGTGTGCCATGCCCCTAACGTAAATCTCTTGATAGTACTAGGTAGATTCCTTATATTCTTTGCAGGACTTCCCGTATATGCTTTGTTCTGTGATTCCCTTTTCATGCTCAGAATGAACGCTTGTACGCCTTCCATTCTTGTGTGCCCTTTTACCTGTGAAAACAAACGCATTGTAATTTAATAGGTCAGTTACGAATAGAAAGTCAAATGAAAACCAACTGTGTTTTATTTGAAGATATTCACGACCCCCCCCCCTCTGCACCCTAGCATAATGGACAGACATTAGTGTTTTGTACATATAAATAGGAGCCCTTTAGGTGTTTAGGTGTTGCTATTCAAGGGAAGCACCAAAAAAAGGATTATGTAATACAAATTATTCTTTTTCATGACTCACACATTCTACAGCACAATGATAATAAGAACTGTATTAGAGTCAGGGCTGGACTTTTCTCATTACCTTTTATTTTTTTTTATCTTTTAAAGTATGCCTTGTAAATTTTCTTAATTAAAAAGCAGGC
>Ga0194133_10007175_pt1 | contig 13459 bp, 8 predicted proteins | sample TA2KigOf40mmetaG_FD_155448 | JGI IMG/M metagenome (GOLD analysis project Ga0194133, IMG submission 155448) | Freshwater microbial communities from Lake Tanganyika, Tanzania - TA2015055 Kigoma Offshore 40m | ecosystem: Environmental > Aquatic > Freshwater > Lake | place: Tanzania: Lake Tanganyika...
TTGTATGAACAAATATAATTTAGTTTCAATATTTTCTCAGCAGTTTTTGATAATACATTACTTTCTTTGGAAAATCACATTTGATAAATTTGTTAGGATGAAAAGACACTTAGACCCTTCAACACCTGAAACAGTAATTCATAAACATATGAGGTATCTGTATCTCTTGAATCTTTATTCAACTTAACTTAGATTCTCAACATAAACTCTTTTATCAGGATCCCATTCAGGAAAGCAATATATAGCACACTTAAGTGATCCACCAGACGTCAGATAAGAAACTGGATGTTGGTTAGAACCCAGAAATGGGAATAAATCTGGATTGAATAATATTTTTGCTACTGATAAATTGTTTCATTATGAATATTTTTAATGATATCAAAATTAAAATAGTAAGTTGCAGAGTCACCTTTGCCTTAAAGCAATCCTTATTTCTACACTTAATTAATGTTTAATTAAAAAAAAATTTCTTTTTGAAAATATTTTTTTGTCAAAAGTCTGTAATTCTAAAATATTTGAGCCGAAGCCTTTTGGGATTAAGGCAAAAAGTGACTTAATATCACCCAAGTAAAGAAAATAGCGGCATAAAGGGATGAAATATTTAACAAAAACCAAATAATCACTTACAACTTTGAAACCACCTTTTATCAATCAACTATCAAATATTGGGCAAGCCAATAAGCAATCATTGCAAAATAAAAATTAATTAAATCACTAAAAACTGTTTTGAAAACAGGTTCTTGTTTTTTAATTTTTCCTTTACAATAATATCTTGCTAATATTTTCAGAACAAAAAATAATGAATGCCAAAATTTTTATGGATGAATAGAATGCTTTAGAGGAGACTTTGAAAAACTTCTGTTTGAAAATTTGCTTTTATGTGAGAAGCATTACATTTCAATGTTTGAATATGAACCTAAAATAAAGAAAATAGATGAGAGATTTCAAAGGAGAAGAAGTTCAGCATGATTCACGGAGATCCATGGTACAAGTAAGTAAAGAATGTTGAGAATTTAATTCATTTTCAGTAGGTTATTTGGTATCAAAGCAACTAAAAACTTTTTACCACAGTTTTGCAAGAAAGGGCAAAACAAAAAAGATGTTTAGAATTGCTTTCAACCACAGTCAATTCAGAATTTACTCTTGACAACCAAGAAAAAAGTTACAGCTAGTATATGGCTTTATAGACAGAAAGCATATCTACAAAATATCACTTTTTTGAGGAGTTTTTAAGGTAGAGAAAAATAGTTGCCAAAGTATTTTTTAATGTTTATTTTTTAGCATGGCATTTTCTAATCAAGCCCATAAAAATGAACTTTGATTCATGCACTAGTATACAAAAACCCTTATTCCTAGCCATCTAAGATATCTTGGCTCTTTCAAAATTTGTGTAATTCAAAGGTGAAAAGTTGTCTATTACTTCCTACAAATCAAATATGATGCCAATTTAGACACTAATACAGCAGAATCTCTTAATGTTTGTGACAAAAAATATTTCAAAACATATTTTTGGAATTTTAGTTTTGGAACACATATTCATTCATTCAACGTTTATCAAACTCAGGATTTATAATTAAATAAATTGCAGCTTTACAAGAGTCACAAATCTGAGACTATTCACTATTTTTAAAATCATGAAAGAAAAGGTTTAGTATGTCACACCTTGGAGAGTCTTAGACCAGAGCTGGTAGACAATTGATTCAAAACAGACTCGAGCATATTATACTAATTGGCTGGCTTTGGAATAATGAGAATTTGTCAAATCATTCAATTAGAATTTTACTGAAAGACATATTTTTTTCTTACAAAAAATAATTCTGGAAATGTGTAATTTTGCATTTTCATTTTTCACAGTACATCTGTCTGTCATCCTCTATCTCCTAGCTCAGTTTTAAACACTTCTCATATTGATTCCAAAAAGTTACCAACCAGATTTTTGAATTGTTGTCTAGAAGCTGACTCTCACTAACAAAGCTTCACTCAAGAGGGTATGGCATTTTTGCCCGTAGCAAAAAATGCCCTCCTACTTAATTTAAGAAAGTATTCTTTACAAAAAGTTTTCATCATCTAAATATCAACTTGGCATTTGGAACAAGACATAAAGAGTTGTGCCATGATGATGTTATCCGGATAATTGTAAAAAAAATCAATATTTCTCTCATGGTTTATGCCTGAAATAGTCAAACTCAAAGATCATCACTCATGATATCAGCCAGCTAGCCCAATGTCAAATTATTGTTGGTCACAGAAATCATGATATTCTGTCAGATAGCGTGACCACTTGACGATTGCTACCCTCTAAGGGGTTTTCTGCAAAAACAATTTGAAACTAGTTTAGAAAGCATTGTTGAAGCTAGAGAGAAAGAAATCAACCTGTCGACAACTTCTCTCGAATCAACAGAAAATCAGAGAGGTGTGGAAGAAACCTTTGAATCATTTTGTACCCTTAGCTTTTACATAGTCATGTCAAGTCTTTTCCTCACACACATAATGTGAAAGTGAATCAATACATCAGCTAATCAAACTTATTACTACTATTGATTTAGTTTTGAAGTGAAAATGTCTTGATGAAGTTATTCTTATGAATTTCGGAAGTGTTGCAGGAATTCAATAAATCAATATCAAGATTGGATGGAAAACCAATGAGTATTAGGAAAAAATTCTATAAAACCAACAACTTGCTCATTTTGCAAGACTTCCAGTGTGTTTTAGTGTCTCACTTAAACTTATAAATAACTTGTTGTGAGATCCAAACAATTTGTGAAATGGGTTAGTAACCATGAGCCTTGAAATTTTACCTGAAGACAACCGATATATATCAAATGACACATATGTTCTTTGGGATCCATGGTTCAAGTAAGATATTCATAAATTTCATCATTTGAATTTGGAAAAAGCTGCTGAATATTTTCAAGTTGAAAAGGTTTGTTGAAAAAATCAACAAAATTTTATGGATGAGAAAGTCTTAAAATGAAAGCTTAATCATGTGAGATAATCATACTTAAAAAAAGGTTTAAAAATGAAGTTTTAGAATTAATCGAAAGAAAAAAAAAAGTTTTTCTCTCCGTTAATTTTTCATCCAAGTTTTCTTGAAAATTCACAATAGATTTTAGATATACTAGTAGTTCAATAAGTAACTCTTCGATACTCGATATTATATGAAAAGCACTTTGGAAGAATTTTCAATTTTTAGTGCTCTGAAAGAGTGAAAGAACTAAAAAAAATCAAGTTTTTGGAACATTAAGGCTTTTACACAAAATACAGTATTAATTAAATGATTCCTTTCCAGAATTTAAAATTAAGCTACAAGATGATGAGTTAAAAAAATTGTGCATTAAAAAGAATGAAGCTTTGCTCGGTTTTCAGTTGTTAAATCCCAGGAGACCATCCAATAACAAATTTGTTAAGGCTTAAGATCAGTCAAGGGTGGTCAATTATATCAGAATTTCGAAAACATTGGCCAAACTATGTAAAACATGTTGGGATTAAAAAGAAAACGTCATCTTACATTATGGCAACATTTTTTTAAATGCTCCTTGCAGCAATTGGTCATGAAAGATATACCTTTTAATTATGGCTAAGAATAATATTTTTTAAGTATATTTTTGTTGCAAGTCGGTGCCAAGGGCCACCACAGGTGTTGGGACGTAACCCCCAACCATCAGGTCTCCAGAAAAATGTCTAAGATTTTCATAAACTGTGAAATGTAATTTTTAGACCAAGTCAAGTCAAGGGTAACTCCACACATTAATCAATCATCCAAAAACAAGGGGTTAACAATATCCTAAAGGGTTGAACCAGGGCTACTATTTCAGCTTTTTAATTTATAGATATTATGTGTGCAATCTGGGAGAAAAAGACCCAAGAATATCTTGGAAACTGAAGGAAGCATTCTATGTGAATGCTCGAAAACCTAAGCTGGGAACTTTCATGGGCCAGTTGAGGTTGAGATTTGGAAGAAAGGTACTACAAAACAGACTACAGTGTATGAAAAGGGTGTCATTTGAATGGTTAGTAGGCATAGATAAACATGCCCTACAAGTTAAACTCAAGAAGACATTCAAATCCCAGTGAAATGGTGATTTTAATTTTAATTCTTATTAGTCAAAATTATAAAATGTTTGGGTTTAATCAAACAGAATTTTTATCAAATAACCAAGAGTTTTATCAATTTATTTATGATTAGCTGAGGTACCCTGTGCTGCCCGGATTAATTTGCAACCTGGTGAACATCTTTTGTTGTGTAAACAGTTTTCAAAAATGTCAGACCCAGGTGGGAGGGGGCAAGGATCAAACCTGCACCAAAACCTTCCTTGGACAGGTGGAGATGTGTGTTCAAAATTTCATCACGATCGTAGCAGGGGTTTGGATTTTCATTAGCCCTCCACAGTAGAGATGGGCCCTGACCCAACCCGAGCTTACTTTTGACCCGCAGTAAATAAGAGGCCAACCCGCCTTTGACCTGGGTACTTTCCGACTTGACCCGAAGAGATTTTTTTTGACCCGAAGGGCAAAAAATTGAAAAAATTGACATTTTTAGGGGAAATTTTCTAAATTTAAATGGCTGACCCAACCCAGCCCAAGCCACAAAAAATTGACCTGACCCGGGTCAAAATTTTTGACCCGGACCCATCACTACTCCACAGACCAACTGACGGACAAACAAACATAAGTAAGCCCATTTTTATATATATAGATTTCAGAATTCAGCATTTTTACAGTTTTACATATTGAGTTTGTCATTTTATATCATACCACATGCTTATCACAGGATGTGAGCTCTTAAAAAGTTAATTAAATGCTATGTGTATTGTAATTTTTGATGGAGCAGTGTAATAAAATACAAACTTGCTGAAAAAAATCATCATTTATGCTGTTCAGACAATTTGAGAATGATTTGAACAATCAATAAATATGTACATTTTTGGTTCCAGGTGTTTTAAGAATAGGATTTTTGCAAGTTTTTATTAAAGCCTCTGCTGTAAATTCAAAGCCACATGTAACAAAATCAAAAGCTGTCTGTTACCCTATCTTTAACCTCCCCAGCAGCGCTAACCAGTATGAACACGTTTGAGGTGTTTCCCACCAGTGGAGCATGTAAGTTCTATTGCTGGGCTGGAAATAAATAAAAACTGGGTTATCCCTCTCAGTGGTGGGATTTCCATATCAAGTCTCCAACAGTCCCACCGTCATCACACCTGTAAATAAAACACAACAAGCACAAAAAAAATCTTGAAAAATTGTCTATAGTGTGGTATTTTATGAAAGAGTCAGTAAATCCATATCAATTATGAAAATATCAAAACTCTTTGAATCCTGATTCTTAGATTATATGATATTAAATCTTCAATCATTTTCACTTCTCTATTGATACCGAACTGTTTTTCAATTTGCATACAATTTATTTTTCAGCTTACAACTTACCGATAGCAAAAAAAGAGGCTCAGGAAGTACAAGAAATGGTGGTTCCAATAGTAGGCTCAACAATCATCGAACCAGCTTATTGGGGAAGCCGTTAAGCTATAGGCCAACCAGGTAAAGTTATCATCTTAAAATAGTTTTTTCTCTTGGTCTTTTAATTTTGCTTCATTCATGTTTCATTTACCCATTTTCAGCTAATCTATATAAAAGAGACTGTTTGTACCTATGTATCTATATATTAATAATAATAATCTGGTGCAGTATAGACTCGTATAATCCGTGAACAACACCTTTATAAGAGTCCCACAATAGAAGTCTATGGTCACTGAGTTAAATTTATTTTAAAATTTCGCCTAATTCCTCAATGATGTATTTTCACCACCATTTTGTCTACTTTTATGCAATTTTTTTCTAGAAGAGATGCTAAGTATCGAAAACTTCAAGCAAAACTTTATAATTTCTTGGAACGGCCAAATGGAAGAGCTGCAGCAATTTACCATGCTCTTGTGTAAGTATATTTAAAAAACCATTATCACAAAATAATACTCTTATTAATATTCTGTCGAATTTGCATTTTTATAACATTTTAGACAAGAGGCAGTACTCTTTTTTAAGATTATTTGAGACTGTCAAAACCATTAATGATAAATGGTTACAAGGAGAAATTAATTTTTCCCACTGTCATAATTATTTATTGGAGTGATAAATTAAAACAGATAAGAGCAACTTCTTGCAACAAATGAAAATTAAGCATGTAATATTAAGCACAGCATCATAAAAATTATAGTTTGGGACAGTATGGACACAAAAAAATAGAGAGGATCAAACCTTAAGGAATATCAACTTTTGACTCCTCCCTTTACAAACATACATTTCTGTTTGTAATAGCGAGTCTGATGCTGTGGTCTTAAGAGAGCGAGATTCAAACCCAGTGATGACCTTACCAATCAAGAGAAGAATCAACACTGAACTGTTTATTGATAGAACAGCAGCCCTTTATGTATTGGCTAGTAAGATCAAAGATGAAAATGTAGTGAGGTTGGTTTATCATTGTCACTTGTTGATCTACAGATCGAGTATACCGTGCGCTAAAAGTGCCAAATGATGCGGGACGGGGAGACCATGGGGTAGCCTGTTTCGAAATGAGTTTGACGGGAATGTAAAAGAGATTACAAGTTGTCATAAAAAATATCGTGAGGAAAAAGAAAAGAAACAACTTGAATTGACCGCATACTATGATAGTATGTTAATCAAAAGTATGAAGCAAGGGGGAAGCTGGTGTTGTTTAAAAAAAGCAAAAAATAAGTTATTTTCCCCGTCATGAATGGTGATAGAGATGGGGCTTGACAGGATCAAACACACAACCAAATTTGACTAAGTTTTTTAACTGGATAATTTTTTGGCCAAAGGTCTATTGGGATCAGTATCAGGTTTTTATTGAAGCACAGATGCAAGTTTTCCAATCTGTAATGGATTATATGATTAAAATATTTGACTCTCAAAGACACAGTTGGGGTAAAATTTGCATTTATTTTATTCAATTTTTTGATTAAACATCCTTTAAGGCATCCATAAATTGAAATGAAGATTATATATTGATGAAGAAAAACTTGCCTTTTTTGATATTTTGAAGAAGATTAAACTTACATAAAATAATCAGTCACATTTCTTTTTATGATTTACAATTTCAGATTTATCTTTGTGTTTCTATGCCTAAGCTTAAGTGTTGTGTCCACCATCGAAGACCATGAGTATGAAAAAGATATTGAAAAATTTCTTTTCAAGCTTGAAATTGTGATTGTTGTTTGGTTTGGCTTTGAATTTATCATAAGGTAAGTTGTTTTCTTCCAAAAAAAAATTGAGGAAAAGCCATGATTAAGAATGAGCGATTAGACCTAGTAATCTATCTGTACATGTATGTAGTTAGCCTGGAAAAGATAATTATGATTTAATTGAGCCTTCAGCTGGCTTGAAAATCATTAAGGAAAGCACCCTGTCTGGTCAAAAATGTATTCAGAGCACAAGAGAATTTTTTGTTCTGATCAATTCATCAAACTAAACTGCAAACCTTATGCCAAACATTCATACCTGAGGCATTTTTGCAACCCTTGAATGAATGAAAGATTTATTATCTGGCAATATGGCATAAAAGACAAGATGTGAGTATTAAGGTTGGGCTTCCAGACTAGTTTATGGAGCATGACTGAATCTGCAAGTAATCTCATGGATGCAAAATTATGCAGCCCTGACTTTTCACACAAGAGTCTGTTAGGAAGAGCCCTTAGTAAAGTCAAAACAGCGGATGGGCATTCCAACCAAAAATAAGGCAGCATATTCACGTATAATTTTTTAAATAAAAACTGTGTTTTCACGTGTATTATGGCAATTTACGACATAAAAGATAGTGTAAACACTTTTAAAATCTTGTTTAAACGTGTAAGCAATGAAAAAATGAAAAAATGCAGGTGGTTACACCTGATATATGGAATTTGTATGTCTTATTTTTGATCGGGATGGCTATATAATTTTATTTTACACTATTTTATACAAATTAGGCTGTGGTCCTCAGGATGTCGTTCAAGGTATCAAGGTTGTATAGGCAGGTTACGCTTCATGAGGAGTCCCTTTTGTATCATAGGTAAAGTGTTGGATAAAGATTTTTTTGTTTGTAATTTCAAATTAACTGTCTTTAGATGTGATAACTGTCGTTGCATCTATTGTTGTCCTCAGTGGTCCTGGTGGTCAAATGTTTGCAGCTTCTGCTTTGAGGGGGTTGAGATTCTTTCAGGTAATTGAGATCATCTTGAAAAAAATTATTACAATATATTGAGATGAGATGCTTTGTGTAGATTCTTCGTATGGTTCGTATGGATCGAAGAGGAGGCACTTGGAAACTTCTGGGTTCTGTTGTTTATGCCCACCGACAGGTAGTTCAGAGATTTTAGTTTTGAGTTACATTTATTGATGGATCCGGGTCAAAAATTTTTGACTCGGAGTCGGGTCAATATGTTGTTGCTCGGGTCAAGTAAGCCATCTTTGGTTTGTTTATAGGTTTGGAAAAATTTCCCCTAAAAATATCAAATTTTTCAATTTTTTTCACGTTGGGTCAAACAAAATCTCTTCAGGTCGGGTCTAAAAGTACCCGAGTCAAAGACGGGTCGGGCTCTTATTTACTGCCGGTCAAAAGCATGCTCGGGTCGGGCCCCATCTATATTTACATGGTTCTTAGCTAGGTTCATTGGTAAGAAAATCATTCAGCCAAGGAGTGAATAAAAAAGTTTGGCTCCCAGCTTAATTAATTGATTTAGAGAAAAAAATCATCATGCCTGGATTAGCCAACCATGTCACAAGATGGTGAACAGCAAAGAATTAGTTTCTGTTCATATAAACATTTGAAAATGCTCTATAGGTTAAAAAAGAAAAATACCATTTGAGCTTTCCTTCACAAGATATATTTAAAACATGCTGAGCAATTTTTTTATAATTAATAGGAACTCATAACCACCATTTATATTGGTTTTTTGGGTCTTGTATTTTCTTCATTTGTGATTTACTTGGTGGAAAAAGACGAAAATCCTAACTTCAAAAGTTTTGCAGATGCCCTTTGGTGGGGAGTGGTAAGAGTTTTGAATATTTATTATCATTCGAATGCGATTTACCAAAGATTCTTAATACTTAGATAACTTTGTGCACCGTGGGTTATGGTGATGCAGTTCCCAGAACTTGGAAAGGGAAGCTGATTGCATCAGGCTGTGCACTTCTGGGTATTTCGTTCTTTGCCCTACCTGCAGTAAGTCTCATCATTTTCTCACAAAATAGCCAATTTGAAGATTTTATGAAAAAGAGAGGTTCTACATTTGAAATACAGTACAAGTTTCGAATACCAATTTTTCATGTAAAAATATCATCCTAACAAAAAATTGTTTGTGAGCCAACCAATTGGTACAGAAGAAAAGTAGTAGTTGGGAAGAAAACCTACAAGATTTGATAAATTGGAAGTTTTAATCATACAGATTAATGTTTTGCAACACTTAAGGATTAGCTAAATTAACTACAAATGCAACAACATTTTATGTAGTACAAGTCACTGTCAATTAATATAACCTTGATTGAGGCTGCCTTGTTTATTTATTTTAGCAATCTGGAGTGAAAAATTGTTGGCATGACCAGGGGTTGAACCAACAACCTTATATTTAGTCAGAGCCCATTATTATCTTGATCAAACCCAAGTACAATAACCTTCAATTATTTCATTTTATAAGAAATCTGTGATGAATGACTACTTTCCTTTTCAATTAAAGTAACTTAGAGAAACTTACATGTTTAATTATGATAACAACCAATATCTTTTATGTGTGTTTGTCCATAAACTGATTCAGAGAAATCATACAAACAAATATATGATTGGATCATGAAAGGAACATGCATGTCATGGAATATTGTATAAATTAAGTGGTCACCGTGGCAGAGAATTCATTAGCACCTGACTGAGAACAAAGATCTAAGGTTGTCGGTTCCACCCCCGGCCGCCCATGCCAGCAATTTTTCAACCCCGGATTGCAAATAAAAATCAACAAGGCACTCTCAGTCAGGGTAATATTAATCTGTAGTGACCATAGACTTCTATGGCGGGACTCTTATAAAGATGTTGATCGTGCATTAACATCGAAGGAGTCTGTACTGCACAAGATTATTATTATTATTACTATTAAGCATAGATATATATACCTTCTACTACAAAAATGACAATAATTGATGTGCTTTTTCAGGATCTTTATTACTTCAAATCTTAAAACTTGATTTTTTAAAAAATTAGAAACTTGGAGCAAACAAAAAATGAAAGTGTCAGAAGATATTTTTCTTTTCAATGAAGGCCAAACTTTGTTTATCTCAATTCTTTTTTGCTTAAGAAAAAGGAATTACCTATCAATAAATTTTCTCCCACAAGAAAAAGTTTATCGAAACACTAAGTGAACGTGCATAAAAATAAAACTATTTTAATCACAGGGTATATTGGGTTCTGGATTTGCTTTGAAAGTTCAACAGCAACAACGTCAGAAACACATGATCAGGTCTGAAATAAATTTTACTTTTTTCATTATAATCCATACTTTTGAAATGTGAACCTGAAAATTTGTGTAGACGTCGTGTTCCAGCTGCTACTTTGATCCAATGTCTTTGGAGGTGTTATGCTGCAGATGAAAACTCATGTTCTGATGCAACCTGGAAAATTCACATGATACCCCAGAGGTCACCCCCACCGTGAGTACCTTTTCAATCATGTGTTTAATGAAATTAGGGATGAAAAAGCTTGTTTTAAACTGCAATTAAAATGCAAATTTTTTTCACTCAACCAAGATTTCAGTTCAGTTATCTCGCTTTTTCATATTTCCAATGGTTTTAGAGGAAAAGGAAAAATGAGGTAGATTATTCATTTTAAACCCCATTACAAACAAGTATGCAAAGTTTTATAGAAAAGGTTTGGAGGAACTCAGCCTTAAGTTTGTTTCAACAAACATGTTACCTAACTTACTAATTAATTATTTGTAAATTTAAGTCATTTCAAAATTAAAAACCTGCAACAATCCTTTCTAAATCTCAGAATGGTGCAAATACCATAAGTGAAAGTGGACAACAAAATGGTCACTTCTTTTTCTGCTAGTCAGCTCATTTTTTACCAGATAGGCTTTATATATATTTAGTTAATACAAATGAGTTAAATAAAATATGATGTTCAGAGTACAACTAACCTAGAACCTTTCTCAACTCAGAAATTGACTGAAGAAGAGTTTCATTCCAAAGATGCAATACAAATACAAATACAAATACAAATACAAATACAAATACAAATAAAATCCATTCTCTATTGACAAACTTAGATCTGACGGATTTAACTTTTTCTTCTTGTGCTGCCTAGACAAGAAGTGTTTTTTTTCTTCAACAAAAAAAACTTCCAAATGATTGAAGTTTTATGTTAAACAAAAGTTTTTTTGAAGACCTTTTTTCTTCAAAAAGTTGAAGAGGTTGATTGAGATAAGACTTTGAATACGTCATTGTCAAGGAGAGGATTTGACCTCTCTTACTTATTGCTTAAAATAACCAAACAGATGGGATGTGTCAAATAAAAGATTATTCTTTTAAAAATCCAACGAAGACTAACTTTCCAATTTTGTTGTGAATTTAAGATGAAATGATAAATGTCTTGCATGGTTATTGGGAGATCAAAGAGAGAGTTTCCAGGCCAGACTTGAAAAAAATATTTTCTAACGGCAAGTGATGGCCTCTAGTTTTAAAGCTCAAAGTAGCCCTGACCTGACTCGAGCATACTTCTGAACCACAGTGAAAAAGGGGCTGACTTGCCTTTGACCTGGGTATTTTTTGATCCAACCGGATAAGATTTTTTTGGCCTGAATGGAAAACAACTGAAAAATTTGGAAATTTTGAGAAATTTCCCAGACCCAGACCCCGAACTTACCCAAACATAAAAAAATGAGCTGACCCAGGTCAAAAAATTTTATCCCATGCCCATCACTAGCTTCAGAGAGCTTGTCAATTGGAAGTCTGGGATTTTGAATATGCATCTATCAGACTGAAAGTTTAAGGGAAAGATTAATGATGATTTTCATCCAGGATTAGTTTTTAATGATCTTCTAACAAGAGCTCTAAGCCATTTTAACACTTCTAGCATAACATATTGCTTTAAATCTAGAAGTAGTTGATAAAATAATAATTGCCTGAACTTCAACTACCACCATACTGTAATCTAATGGTCCTGTTGCAACTGACAGTCAGCAATTTTCTTAAATATCAATCAAATTTGACAATATTAGCAATTTTCATGTCTCAGAAATTCTGTCTCTAAACTACTAATTTTAAGTTTACGTCTTCCATTTTCATTCTTTTTGAAATCTAATTTGATTCTTGTTTCGACTGATTGACGTCAAATCAGAATCCCTGAGAATCCCATTCGAAAGTTGAGCGCATCTTTGTTGGAAAAGATCCCAGTGCCAAAGAGTAATTCTGGGCCAAATAAAGATAAGTAAGTTGAGATAACATTTCACAAATGAGAATGAACCTTGCCTGGCTAAAAGAAAAAACCCTAGACTTGAAATATTTTGACAGTTTATTTTTTGAACCGCTGTTTATTAATATATATATAATGACAGCCCCTTATGTAATTTTTTTTATAAAATCCAACCGTCAAACAAAGATCTGAGGAGTGATACTTTGATTGCCTTGTGTTTACTAAAAGTTTCCTATAACACATAGAGTCTATTTAAATATTTCTTGGGATTTAAAAGGTAAGTAAAAAACCATCAATTTTTAACTATTTTAAAATTTGAATAATCATAAGAATATATATTCTTTTATTGCTATCAACAATCAAACCTTTTTATCATCTTAATTCTAACATGTTTTATCTTAATGGGAAAAGAAAATTTAATAAAATTTTTGTTTGTTCAAATAAAGAACAATGAATAGTCTTCCTGTTGTTGAAAATCCAATTCGACGATTAAGTGCAAACTTAATGGAAAAGATAGTGATGCCTTCAAGTCTGAATTCTACATGCAAAAGTAATTATGAGTAAGTTCGAAAAATCACCAGAAAAGTATCCTTTGAAACTGTATTTGTACCTTTGAAAACATGACAAGACCAGAACGTTGATTTAGATGCATCAGACTAATATTTGAGTAGTGAAGAGTGATTGAACCAAAATTTGAAAATTGGACTACAAAAGCAATTCCCTTAGCTAACTTATTAATGCACAAATATTAATAACCCTAATTATTTGATAAATATAGTCACCCTGTTTATCAATAATTCATATATGAGATGAAGAGAAGTGTTGAAAGTACCCTAATATGTATTAAAACTAAGTGATTTTTTGTACTTTTAGATTGTATATTGGAAAGTATTCCTTTTCTCAAAGTTCATATATTTTCTTAAGCACCTTAAATGGAAAGTAGAGAATTTCCTCAAACCTTGAAAAATCTACATAATTCATTCATTATAGTGTAAATTAATCAATACTTTTTGA
>Ga0194133_10007176_pt1 | contig 13457 bp, 15 predicted proteins | sample TA2KigOf40mmetaG_FD_155448 | JGI IMG/M metagenome (GOLD analysis project Ga0194133, IMG submission 155448) | Freshwater microbial communities from Lake Tanganyika, Tanzania - TA2015055 Kigoma Offshore 40m | ecosystem: Environmental > Aquatic > Freshwater > Lake | place: Tanzania: Lake...
TCAGTGCTCTTCAAAACCAATATTTACTCTTTGCTTGGGATGAAATTACCTTGAGGCTGATCATTTACAAAAACCATTTCTTTTGTTGACATAACAAAATGAATTTTCATTTTATTATGTCAACAAGAAAAGGTTTTTCCAGAAAAAAGGGCATTCCTCAAAAGTTTTATGAAAAATGAAACTTAAAACTTTGATCTTTTCTGGTCTTAATGTTGGTTTGGACAAACTTGATGTTTCAAAAACATTTTTTTTAATTGAAGAGGAAAAAAAGTAAAGTTGGTGACATTGAAAATCAATCAAAAAGACCTCTCATTACCTGGCCAAAAATAAGGCTGTGTAAACACATTTGAATGGAGTACTATGATTTTAAGGTGTTTGCACTTGTTTTTTGGCGGTTTACGACAAAAATTTGCTCAATTGGCACATGTATTCCAGTGTGCCGGGTGTAAACAGGGACGAGACAGGTAAAACGCGGGTGGATACACCTGAAAGTTGGCATACAATGTGTCTTATTTTTGGTAGGGCATCGCCTTTCAAATTTCTTTACGTCTCAACAGATATTGAATCCATAATCAATAACTTATATTATTGTTCTTGTAACATGAAACCTTTAGCAACAAGTTTGATGTAAAGTAAGTAAATACCTACACAAGAAAGCTATGGTGACGATAAGACAGTTGCATAACGAGCCATCATAGCTACCACAACCAGAGTCCTCACCACTACATTCCTTTTATGTAGGTCATATAATCCCAGTTTCTCACACATGTGAAGATTCATATCTGCTGTAGAGTTCCCATGAGACTTTTCCACAAAAGTAGAAATATAAGCTCCCAAAAATTTGCAGTAATCCATAAGAGTAAAAAATTGGAAGCATGCCCAACTAGAGTTTGACATTATTTCTTCAATGGTAATTTTCTTTCCAAAGAGATATGAAAGTGGTTTTGGTACCCTCAAATCAAATGTGGTTGTATGGAGACTTTTACATGGTTTCATCTTTTGATGTGTAAATGAAAGGAGAGAATGGTTTTTGAGATGTTTTAAAGGACAGTATGTTTGAAAAAGCACTGATATTTAACCAATATGTAAAAAAACTTGTCAAACATCAATGATGTTATTTTACTTATCACTACAGTGTTCGAAAGTTTGGCCACACCATTGCCTTTCGATTTGATCACAAATTTATCTTGGCAATTGGTAACTCCCTTGAGACCTCCTTGGTAGTTATTTTATGTTATTACATTTGCCAGATAATCATCAAGATGTTTTTTTTAAATTGTTTATACATCTCTGACTTGAAAAGGCTTAAACAACTATAAATTAAACTTAGGGTTGGTATTATGATCTCAAAAATACTTCTTGATGAGGATTTGATTTTAAAGAGTTGCTTCATTAATCTTTAGTGTGTGAGCAGAGTGATGAGATATTAAGGATGCGTAAACAACAAAAATTTTGGTGGCACCTTCCCGGCACGGATTCAGCTGTTAAGCGTTTTCGCTAATTGGCAAAGATAGGATTTAATTTATCATTCTAGGTATCCATCACAAATGCATTCTTTGTGAAACAAGCTTGACCTTCCTCATCATTTGAGATATTAAACAAAAAAAAGACCCTTTAAAAACCCAGATTGGCTAACATTTTTTTTCAGTAAAGGTACGCTGAGGTTGGGAATATTTTTGATGTTTTTTAGGCCATCTGAGGTCAAATGTTGCCTGAGGGTTTCAGTAATTGAACCCCGGTTGTAAGGGATTGAACCCCCGACCCTCAGATTCTCAACCTTATGCCATCACTGCTAGGCCATGGGGGCCCCATATTTTAAAGTAGTCTGCAACGACCATGGACATAACTCTATGACTATGGTTGGGGATTTATGTTGATAACACAAAAGGATCTCGGTACCATGTTTTTACTAACACGATATTATTTTTGCAACCTTTCTTTTAACGTTTGATTCCTGAGCCTACTTGATCACAGCACTCCTGCCCCACAAGTCGATAAAAAGGCTTGCTTGCCTTAAGATATCAACTAGTTACCTGTCACTGTTCTTAGACATAAGATTGCGGTAGATAATTATGCTGTAGTTTTAAGTTTTAGTTTGTAAAATTAATTATCCCGATTAAAGTATAAGGAGCATTTCATAGCATCCCGGCCGGAAAAATGATGGTGTTTCGTCGCTTTTTTTAGCTAAATAAGGTTAGTGCACAATTATGACACAAATTCGGACAAATGCACGCAAAAGGCACCCTTTTTTTAGCTGCGAAGTAAGCCCGGACTGAAGCGTATTTTGAACCTTTTTTTAATATTGCACAAAATAGATTTGAAAAATCCAAAGTAAAAGTGGGGTGAATAAGGTAGACCAGACACTATTTTTATATAGCACAAATGGCCAATGTAACTTCCCAAAATATGGGCCCAAAAAGGGGGGGTCGTGCGTGCTCTGCCTGGCTACCCTCGCCTCCAAACCTTGCAGGACACTAATCTACTTTGTCCTGCAAGGAACTGTCAATTAAAAAGGTTAAGTAATGGCGTCAACTGTATATTCTATAGTCATATTGTTGGCACAGGAATAAATTCTTTCGTAAATTCTATACAAATTTATCCGACGTGATTATACTCAAAACAGGAATACAACAAATGACTGTAAATCAAAAAAAGAAATGTAACTTTAGTCTAATACTTTGATACAAATTAACACAACAAACACAGGGACCTTTTGGATACAGCTTTGACAAATATTTGTAATCACAGAAATTTAATTGAAGCTCAAATAATTGCACGAATTCAGGTAAGCAATGTAAAGATTCTGGAGCTCTTGTAATGTCCGAAAGTTTTACAGGAGTCACTGTCAGGTCACACTGTTGCGTTTTTGAATGTCTTAATCAGAGTCCTCATCTGAGGAATGAACACGGGCCAAAGCAGACTTTGCTGTGCCAACTGCGCTCTGAGCCAAGGACTCTTCCTCGCTGTCTGACAAAGGATCCGCATGATTGATCTTGTAATCCCTGAGAAAGTCGGTAAGACTGCGGACGATGGAGCGTTGGTTGCCCATCATTTCGGCATGCTTTGGGTCCCCCCTGTGCTTTCTCAGGTACTTTACATCGAAGCCAGCATACTTTAAGGCATAGTCTGCAAGGAATTAATCAATATTGAAAAGGGAACTTTGTTAAAGGTTAGACTCTGCAAAATGGCACCCACCTATGATTGCCTGCTTCTTTCTCTTATCAAGGGCTGGGAAGGGATCCTTTAACCTGGTTTCATTGTTTTTGGGTCCTGACCGACCAAGCAAAGATTTGGTCATCAGCTCGTCATGATTGCAAACAGCCTTGAGCAGAGCTCTGGCAACCTTGTTTGGGGTTTCTCTGAAAGGCAAGAGAACGATTACAAGAAATGTCAACTCAATGTAGAGTAAGTTGCATACTGTGTTTCCAGAACTTCTTTCAATTTGTCCTTTGTTATGAACACACCAGAGTACGGAAGTAATTCCACCTTCCCAACATAAAGATCCTTTCGGGCTTGAATACACCACATTTTGTGCGTTTTCCATTTGTCTTGCATAACGGCAAGCTCGTGTTTGCATCGTTTGTAACCCTCTAAAGAAATAGAAATTAAAGCTAGAGTTTAAGGCAAAATGTACAAAATGGAGGCAAAGCAGCAGAAATATACCTTTGTAATAATTAAAATCCTTTTCCTGCTTTTCAAAATCCCTATCGTCACTTGTATTGGGTGAAAAGTTTTTTCTGGCCTCTTCACGGACCCTCTTGGCCTCCAGAGCATCTGGCTTTGTCTTGCCATCAGGGCCGTATTCATCAGGAGTCAGGTCATCATTGTCAGATGCCCCGTCCAGACCCTTCAAGGCTTTCAAATCTTCTCTGCAGCCTGGCCGCACCTTTTGCAGATTGGGCGAGCGAGGTTTCTTTTTCTCTGGTGTAACCAATGTTTCCCCAGAATGTCTTTTGGCACCCTTTTCGGAGCGTGGCAGGGGATTTTTTGCGACACTTTGGAGGGCTGCTTTTACGGCCTCCTGAATCCTCCTTGGAGTGAAGGGCTCACCTGAAATGGAAGCATTTTGACTAAAGGGCATACACAAGTTAGACTAATGCCATAATGTGCAAAGACTCTTACCCTCTGAATCTCTGCGTACACCCTTCGACGTGGTGGGTGCTGGATTTTTTGCCACTGCCTCTAGTGCTCGTTTGCATGCAGCACTTACCTTATCTGGTGTCAGTGGACCAGGGTTCTCATTAATCCTGGACTTCTCATTTAAGACAGAAGAAATTGCTTTCCTACAAGCTTCCTCAACGTCTTGAGAATTCAATATTTCACGCTCGGAGTCACTACTTTTAGGATTTGGCTTAGCAAACGATTTTCCACTCTCTGCCTGACGCTTCATGACGTTGGGATGAGGCAATCTCTCTTTGCTCTTACTCAATCCTGAAAATAGGACTAAGATTTTCGAAGGCAACTAGTGCAACCAAAGGAAACTTATTATTACCCAATTGCTGTTTGTTGTACTCACTGTGGTATAACAATTCAGTGTCCTCGGCATCAAAAGTGAGGGGGCATAAATCACCACTGGGCTTGCGTTTTTCTGTGCCAGCTTTCTTTGATTCCTCATTCTTTGATTGGTTATTTTCACCATCCTTAATTCCAAGAGGCTTTATACCTAAGGGGTAATCTGTCAGAAAAAATAAGGGGCTTTGGTTTAGTGACAATAGACACTTACTTTTAGAGGCAGTCTTAGGCAAGGTGGATCGTTTCTTTTTCCAACGACGAAGCTCTTCATCAGAACTTGGGTGACTGCCCTCGTCATCTGTTGCAAAGAGGTCGGCTATTGGCAAGTCAAAATGAGAAAAAGAAAAGTTAGATCACCCACAACAAATTATGAAAATAATGGAGCGCACAAAACAAGATGCCTTGTTACGTGTGCTCCAATTATTTACCAACAATCATGGCTTGAATGGATTGTAAATAATTTACAAATCCATGCCCACCTGCCCTTGGTAAAACATCTACTGTTTTGATTAAAGCATCTGTAAGAACGTATTACACAAGTGGCAAAATACAAAGGTTAGGGTGGAAGGAAAAAAGGCGTATTACCACTAGGCGGATCCATTCCTCGCTGTTTGGCCAATTTCTCGTAAAACGCTTTGTAAGCTCTGACACCTGAAAAGGAAAAAACTTTAAATTTAGTCTAAATAGCAGTTTGGTTGATTGAAATAAACAAAAATAGATAGACTTGGAGGAACGTATTTATCCTTTGCTGCCCTCTCCATGTCATATAGTTGCCTCTTTTGAGAAGGCTGCATATACTCTTCGCTGTCAGACTCTGGAATGCGTTTCTTTGTTGGTGAAAGTCTGGGCGAGGTTCTGGGTGACCGTCGGGGCTTTAACAGGAATAAGTTGTCATTGTTGACTTCGGTTAGGAAGTTCTCAATTTCAGAATTTGATTCTTCTGGCTCATCGCCTAAACAAATAGGGTACAGTGAAAAGAAATGATTTGTGGAGTATGAAATATAATAATCCTCACGTTTTTTCGCAGGAGATTTGGTTTCAAACAAATTACATTTCGGACTTAAAGAGTCACTTAAAGTCTTTTTAGCAGGCGACTTTTCCTTTGACTTAATCAGGTTGCTCTGTTCCTCCTTTAAATTGGCAATCTGCTGTTTTTTCCTTATGTCCGCCATTTCTACGGCACAAAAGTTTTTTTGAACAAATGGTTATAACAAGATTAAGATTGCACATGCTCACCTTTTTTACTTTTTTGTCTCGAATCTTCCGCCGCTGATGAGCTCTCATTCTCTGATGGATTGGCAGTTTCCACTTCGAACCCCTTGCTGGTTGTAAACCGGGAACTTAACTGCGCCATTTTAGAGTCAAATGTTTTTGAAAGGTCGTCCATAGACCTAAGCCTTTTGTCCCCTTTTTGAGAGTCATCTGTAAACACATGGTTAGAGTATTAAAGTTTATCAACTTAAAGACTAAAAGCTGCTCAAAAGGCTTGATGAAAGAGACAAACCAACAGTCTCATTTCGCTCCCTTTCTTCGTTGCTGATATTTTCCTGAAAGGCCTGTAGTTCTGCTTCCCGGCGATCAATCATTGATTGTTTAGTTCCTAAATTGTGCATTGGGGAAGAGAGAGGAGTGTAAAGCAAGTGAATATCAAAGTGACAGCAGACTACCTGTGGCAATGATTCTGGCGGGGGCATATAATCCAATTTTGTACCGGATATATACCTCTAGTCCTAGCAGTTTGCTATCCTTAAGTGCCCGTTTGGTGCCCTCCCTAATGGCGTCTCGTCCTACAACCTCCAAATGGCGGGTGTTGTCTTTTTTCTTTCTGATCCATTCTACGAGAAGGTAGTTTTGGAAATCTGCATCTAAAAACAAAGCAACTCATTGTTAAAGGCAACAAAGGTGAGTAGTAAAAACACAAACTTACCGTCTTTTGAATCCTCACGGCCAGCTGGGCGACTACGAGAGAGTTTTGAATTTCTTGTTGTAGCCGGCAAAGGCATTTTTGTAATTTTATAAATAAACACGTCTACAACTGAACAGGGATTGTTTCACAACAAAAAAGCAGAGAAAATAAGTTAAAATTCTTACCTTTCGAGAAGATTTACTTTGAGAAATTTGAAAAGCGTCAGGTCCGCACGGCAGTCATAACAAAAGTGCGGGTTGTTTTGAAAAATCCGGTTAGGAAGCCGAGGTGCACCGACACCTATGGCGTTGTTTATGTCGGTGACGGCGCAATCAACAAATGTGAAATGTAAACCTCGCGCGACAAAAACGTCAATTCAAAACAAATAAATAAAACAATCAATTGTCACGTTTTCTGTGGAATCCAAGAATCCGTAAACGTTCGTAAAAAATGGCTCCAAAGAAGACTTACAAAAAATACTTTCTTCATAAGAATGACACAAAAGTGCCAAGGCAAACAAGGTCAGACATTAGGAAAAGACGAGGTATCAGTTTGCAAGCCATCATGAATGATACAAAGTGAGTAGACAATTGTAAATTTGTTGTGTAAAAGGGTAGGAAAAATCTCCCATTTTTTACAGATGTTACAGACCTATACAGCATGGCCAATTACTTTTGGGCTCTCCATTTTCACATGATCCTCAGTGAGTACCAAACGGAAAGTGGTAAAATGTCTTTTTGATTGAAATTGTTATTATTTCTAGGCGTTTCCAACCTGACCTCCCGTCCGATTGGTATATGCACTCCCCCCGCTCAGGAAATCCAGGGTGAGTCGAGTGTGTGTGTGAGTGAGGTGGTGAGTGAGTGAGTGAGTGAGTTTGTTGTTGGCAAAAAGAACCTACCATTATTGCAATTTTGTTTTAGAGATATTACACCAGACAATCAGCAAAGTGATAGATCCCCTTGTTCAGAGATTCTGTCTGAACCGTGGCTCGTATCCTCGCAATCACCGACAAGGCAGTTGCTTCAAGAAGCAGCCATCAGTCTGTCAGGTACAGGCCTCACAATTTGCACTAGCTGGCACTCCAGACTTAGCCTAACCTAACCTAACCTAACCAAAAAGAACCTGACCTGACCAAACCTATATCCTACCCTAATCTTAACGCATTTCTCAGGTATCAATATAGAAGACCAAGTGGATTTGCACTCAGTTAGAAGTTACTCACACTCTCCTGGTGAAGACAATGCAAGCATTGCCACAGAGTCGCTAAATTACATTGGTCCGTCTGCTCCTCCATCTTTAAATCCCAGTGATAATGACACTGACAGTGACAATGAAAGTGTAGACACAGACGAACTGAATGCCTCCGGAAACAAAATTTATGACAATGCAAAAATCACAGTGCAAGAATCTGTTGTCTTACTTTATGCCTACATCTTCCGCCACCACACCACAAGGGCAGCAACAGAGGACCTCATGAAGGTATTTGTATTAATGACCATTTGTATTTTGCAAGTGGCCCCCATCTTGTACAACCATCCGTCAAACATCTTTTACCACTTTGGTGTTTTAGGTTTTGCAACACTTTCTACCGAGTGGTGTTAAAAGCCTGCCTCGCTCACTTTATCTGTTGCAAAAAAACCTGCACGTGGATTTTGATAGAGCTAACAAACACTTCTATTGTCCCACCTGCCAGGGAAGTGTTCAATTTGATGGAAGGCAGAGAGAGAAATGTCAATTTTGTAAAACCATGTGTGTGCAAAAGGATCTTAATGAGAGGGACAGTTATTTTTACCTGATGGACATGCGACCTATCCTGCGTTACATCCTGGAAATCCCCCAAAATGCAACAGAGGTTTGTTGAAAATATGATTACCTTTGACTCCCCATTTGTAACCTTTTGTTTGACAATTGTAAACTTTACGCGGCAGGTTCTTACGACCATCTCAAAAAGAGATAACAATGTTGCCAGTGATTTTGTTCAAGATGTCGTCGATGGGACTATGTACAAAGCCCTCGGTATAGACTTTTTTAAAGACTCTTCCTCAGGCCATCAAGCAAAAATCTGTTGTTTTTCTAGCACTCGAGGGATATGATATTTCTTGCCAGATAAACACTGACGGCGTTAAACTCTTCAAGTCCGGAGACAGTGACGTCTGGCCGATTTTCATATCCATCAATGAATTGTCGTACAAAAGGAGACGAAAGTTCACATCCCTTGTCGGGCTCTGGTTTGGCAACCACAAGCCAAACATGTCAACCTACCTCCGTCCCTTTATTCGTCATTGCAATGAGTTTGTTGCAGACCCATTAGCATGGAAACACCAGGGACAGACCTACAAATCCCGTGTTTATTTTCCCCTGTGCACAGCAGACTCAGTGGCCAGACCTGCTTTGCAGGGGTTTAAACAATTTAACGGATTCTACGGCTGTCCCTGGTGCGTCTGTCCAGGTGAACGTCCAAAGGTAATGGACTAACCAAGCCTAACCTAACCTTGCAACACTAACCAATTGTGTATATTTTTTAAACGTCTAGGGAACCAACAAGCTGATTTACACCTCAAAGTGCCTTAGATATGAGAGACGCACTGATGCCTCTGTCAAAGAGCAGCTTCCTATTGTGGAGGAGATTGTCGCTAAGAAACGCCACCAAGATGATGCAAAGGGTAATAATTGGTTTCATTGTGTCAACCAGCAGCCAGTCTTTTACAACAAGATTATCTAATTTACACACAGGTATTATCCGGAGCTCACCTTTCTTATCCCTCCACAAATTTGACATGATAGAAGGCTTCCCTTATGACTATATGCACGGGGCGTTGTTAGGTGTTGTGAAGCATCTGACTGGACTTCTTTTTGATTCGACCCAAGACATGGAATATAATGTCAGTGGTCGAGGTAGATCTCTTCCCAAACAAAATTAGCCCATTCATTATTTAATTTATTTTTTTTCCCTTTTTTTTCACCTCCAACTCTAGCAAAAGAAAGTGTCGATGAACGATGGAGGCAGGTACGTGTCTCCACTGGTACAGACCGCCGTGTAAGAGGGCTTGAGTCCACGCCTCTTTTCAAAGCCCACGAGTGGAAGACTTGGCTACTCTTTTGGATTCCAGTGTTGAAGGTTGTATACCGAGGGACATCACACAAAAGTCCAACCCATTGTCAATTTAATCTTTGCATGTGGTCACAGGGCAACCTTCCAAACAACATCCTGGCATTGTTATCCAAGTTCACCCTTGGAGTCCTGTTGCTTTTGCAAGACAGTGTCTCCAGGGAGGACATTCGCCAATCTCGCCTTCTCCTCAAAAACTTTTGCAAAACCGTTGAAGAGGTGTTTGGGCCCAGTGAATGTACGTTCAACATCCACATTTTGTCTCACATTTCTACCACTGTTGAAATGTGGGGACCCTTATGGTAATCCTGTGACTTACCAGACTTTCCATTTTGTGTTTTGCACGTACCATAGTTTCTTTTTTGTCTAGGGCCTACTCCCTTTTCCAATACGAGAGTGCCAATGGTCGATTGCGCCATTACTTTAATGGCCCCCACAAGGTGATTACACAAATTGTGCAGCAGGCCTTAATACACCAGGAGTTGCTGACAACAAGTATTTAACCTAACAAATTGTTGACTTTGTACATTCATAAATATCATATTGCAAACTGTGTTTTTCAGGAGATACCCTGAATGGTTCACAGGATCTCTTATTCTTTGTGGATCACCTTTTGACGAACCAGCAAACCTTCTCCAGGTACACAGACTTGGGGAATGGCATCACCCTTGCTGGTCCTCGAAAAGCCTACTCCCTTAACGCTCAGGAGTTGCACTCTTTCGAGGGATCTGGGGTATCGACGGCAGTAAAAATGGCTTGGTGCTACAAACACATCTTCATCAGGGGTTGTCGTCTTGACATTCCTCCTGAATCATTGCAGCACAACCTCTCGTTAAATTGCATTTTTACAACTGACAGCGGCGGTCTTTACTACCTAGATCACATCTTATTGCATGAACAAAGGTACAAATAAGGCACTAGGCCTTACAATGTTTGTGTTCCTTGTAGTTACAAATGTGTATTTTGTCTAACTCTTTTAGAGGATTCCTGCTCGCCAGGTCGGTGCGAACCACACCACACCTTGGACCAGGCCTTGACACGTTCATCTTTAAGGTTACAGCGGTGGGAAAACGAATCAAGACAGTTGCCGTCGAGTGTGTCCTGGGATTTAAGTACCATGCCATGCTTAATTCCTCAGGAGAATTGGCTTATCTAGTCAAAGTGCCAAACACACGCGAACTTGAATAAAGACGGTTAGGTGATTTTTCTTGGTGCAAAAATCACCTGGCGTCTACCTGGTTATTATTATTATCATTATTATTATTATGCATTATCATGTAGAGTTCCATATATTTTTCTTGTAAAATACTACTTTGCTTTTCTTTCGCCAGATGGCGCCTACTCCGAATCTCTTTTTATTGCTTTTTGAATCCAAGTAAGTGACATCAGAAACGTAAGACTGCAAAACTGTGCCACATTTTAATCCCCCTTTGTCTGTGGGTATACCAATTACCCTCCAAACTAACCTGCTGACACCTTTCTTTTCATCCATGAACCACAGTCAGCAACCTTTGCCTATATGGACAGTTGCTGTTTCTTGAGACTTTTTGCTTTAACCTAACCAAGGTGCCAATGCGGGGTTCCACTGGGATACCCTTAAACGTGGCACTGTAGGTATCACACATCACAGTTTGTGCACCTATTTGATAGGTGCGCAGGGCTCCAAAGTTTGCGGTAGGAGGATTGCTTTTTCCCTTTATAAGGCCAGCATCACGATACACAAGACCCGGAGAGACTGTTGTATGATTTTTTTGACAGGTTGCACCACGAGTGCGACCACTAACCGTTTTCAAACTTAATCAAATTTTAAAATTGTGTGTTTTAGAATGATTTTATTTGTAGGGTTTTGGCAACCTTTATTAAAAGTCGACAGTTCCAGTAGGAGCTCTTTCTTGTCGCCGGCGAATCTCCAAGTCGGCCTGACGCATATCCAGAAACTGGTTTTCTGCCAAAATCCGGATGTCCATTGCCTCGATCTCTGGCTGAGCATAAACTTCACTGATGGACATTCCTTTCTCGAGCATCTCATTTATGAGAAGCTCTTGTTTGTTCATAAGGACCATAATGTCCTGTCTCATATCCGTGATGATTTGTTGTTGTCGTTCAAAATCTTCCTGAAATGAAGTTTAGAATATCAACGGATGGCCTGCTTAATAGAAATAAAACACGACAACTTACCCGAACTTTGGCAGATCCAAAATGATAAAATACTTTGTGTGGTCGACACATTTTCAAGTCTTTTCTTTTGTCTATTTCTTTCAATAATAATACTCGATGACCTCGTGCTCAAGTGACTTTTGTTTGTTTTGATTTATTTCACTGGGGTGTAACCTTCCTATCTAAGGCTTGACGGTCTTAATAGCTGTTTTGCCATCAGTGTTTCACTAATGGCAAAATCCAACTGGACAGTGCGTCTCTCGCGTCTCGTTTATTTGGTTACCCTTGTTTCCTTTAGCAAGAAACAGCAAAACATATCAATCCGGTAAATCCACAACAATTGCAATTTGCACGAAAGAGACAGCACGTACGTACTTCCTCGTCATTGATTTAAATTGTGGAAAGTGGATTAAAATGGAGGACGAGGTAGTCTGTAATTGTTAAATAAAGCCTCTAATTGCGTTGAGCCACAAATTGACACTGTTTTTTAGGCATTTCAAGAATTAAGACGATCTTTCATGAGGGGTTACAGAATGCGAGCCCTCCTCCAATCCCTCGGCCAAAATTTGTTGGCCTTGGTTGATTTGGTGGAACAGGGGCACCTTGATGTGCCCCTCTTGATGGACATGATGCACATTGGGGTAGGTAGCCAAACCAATACACAACAACTAGCAATTTACCTTTTTTAATTTGGTTTAAATTTCAGATTATTATGAACGAGCTTCGAAGGGAACTTGGCCTTTTAGACGAAGCAAATGTGCAGGCTTTGAGGGAAGCTTAAATAACCATATTATATATGCTCACAGAATTTACAGAATAATAAAGAATATAAGAATAAGATGGAGTTTTTGTTCTGGATTACACGGGGCTTTCTGGCATCATTTGTTGGTTATTTGTGGGTTGATTACTTTGCCATCAGTGTTGCACAAATGGCAAAATCCAACTGGACAGTGTGTCTCTTGCGTCTCGTTTAATTGGTTACCCCTGTATCTTTTAGCAAGAAACAGCGGAAAACATGTAAATCCACAAAAATTGCACAAAATAAACAATCGTCTATTTTTAAATATATCAGTCAATTACATTACCCAAACCATCATGGAACAAACCAAATCAACAACTTGTTTACCACCACAGAGTTTTGATTTTGTTGAAGAGGATCTTCTTTGTTGTAGCTCACTGTATGAAGTTGAGGATGAAATCGACCAGGAACCAGTGGACTTGGATGATAATGATCAAGTTGAGACAGCCAAGTCTGAGTGGGAAAACAAGGATCTTGATGAAAAAACAGATACCTCAAACAACTTTTCTGTCAATCCTCTAAAGAGAACAATGGAGAATCAGGTAGTTGTTAAATTAAACCTCTATTTCAGTTTTGCCACAAAATGACACACTGTTCCTTTTATAGGCGTCTGATGCTGAGAGGGCCTTCCATCTGAGGGCCCTTAGACACACTTTGTGGGACAACTTTTCACAGTTGGTCAGAATGGCGGAGGAGGGGGTGTTTGATGCGGGCCGCCATTTAAACATGTTGCAAATTGTGGTAGGCAAACCAATACACAACAACTAGCAATTTATCCTTTTCATTTTGGTTGTTATTTCAGATTATTCTTCAAGAGCTTAATGCCGAATTGGCGGCCATAGAGGAGGCCAATCTAGCGGAAGAAAATCAATAGACGCATTTGTAAAGTACAGAATATAAGCGATGATGTCAGTAGAATTTTCAAAGAATAAACTTGATCAAGAATAAGATGAATTTCTGGTATCATTTGT
>Ga0194133_10007179_pt1 | contig 13452 bp, 17 predicted proteins | sample TA2KigOf40mmetaG_FD_155448 | JGI IMG/M metagenome (GOLD analysis project Ga0194133, IMG submission 155448) | Freshwater microbial communities from Lake Tanganyika, Tanzania - TA2015055 Kigoma Offshore 40m | ecosystem: Environmental > Aquatic > Freshwater > Lake | place: Tanzania: Lake...
TTTTTTATATAAAATAAAATTTTTTTTTTTTTTTTTGTTTCTTTAATACTATCAAGTTTTCTAAATAAAAATGAACAACTAAATACTATAAATAATTACTATAGCTTAACTTTATTAAGATTTTTTTTAGTATATTTAATATTCAGAATTTTTTTTTCTCAAATTAAAATAATATCATTACATTTTTTTTTAAAAATAATTTTATCTGCATCAGTCATTTTATCTTTAGACATCTTTTTACAGCATTTAATAGGATACGATTTGCTTGGTATTCGAAGTTTACATGAAAGGTATTCCGGCTTTTTTGGACACGAAGCTATAGCTGGATCATATATATATAAATTTTTAATCTTTTCTATTATTTCAATTTTTTTTACAAATTTTTTAAAAAATTATTATGTTAAGATTTTAGCTTTATGTATTTGTGTTGCTGGTATTTTATTTAGTTTAGATAGATCTCCTTTTTTTTATGGTTTATTTTTATTGTTTATTTTATCTTTTTTTATTAAGAATAAACGCCTTTTTTTTTCCCAAGCACTTATATTAATTTTTTTGATCTTTACTTTTAGTTTTGAAAATTATTCACCATTACAAAAAAGGTACGAAAGTCTCTTTGATAAATTTATACTTTCAAGTCAAAATTTAAATAAAAGTTTAATTGAAAATAAAAAAAATAAAGATTTATTATTAGATAAAGTTAATAATAAAGAAGAAAATATAAAAATTTTTTCTTTCCAGAATTCTAATCTTTTTGAACATTATGGTAATCTTTACTATTCTTCTTATATAGTTCTCAAAGATAAATATTTTATTGGACATGGACATAAATCTTTTTTGGTTAAGTGTTTAGAAAAAAAAAAATTCGAATATCCTGGCTTATTTTGCTCTAATCACCCTCATAATATTTATTTTGAAATAATTAGCTCAGGTGGCTTGGTATCGCTTTTTATATTTTTTTTATTTATTTTTATAATTTTTAAGAAACTTATTAAAAATATATTTTTAAATAATATTAATATTTATTTTATTATATTTTTAATAATTGAGTTTTTTCCGTTAAAAAATTCTGGTAGTATACTATCAACTTTTAATGGTTATTTATTTTTTTCTACTCTCGGAGTTATCTCTGGATTGGTTTTAAGAAAAAAAGTTTAATGAACTATATAAGACTTAATTGTTTTTCTAAGACCATCATCAAATCCAATCTTTGCTTTCCAATTAAAGTATCTACATATTTTTTCTATATTAGGATAAAGAACATTTTGCTCTTCTTTTCTAATTTTTATTTTACCATACCTAGGTTTGCCTGTTTTTATTATACTTACTATTTTTTCTACAATTTTTTTAATTTGAATAGGTTTTCCATAACCTACATTGAAAATTTCTCCCGTAATTTTTTTATTTGAACTTATTAATTTGTAAATTAGAGAAATAAGGTCATCAATATATAGAAAATCTCTATACTGTTTACCTTCGGTAACATTAAATTTTTTTTCATTTAAACATTTATTTATCACATAAGGAATTAACCTGTTAGTTTTTTGATTGGGTCCATAAATTTGGAATAGTCTAAGAACTACAACCGGAAAGTTTTCCTCTTTAAATTTTTTAATACATAATTTAGTAGCCTCTAACTTGGCACAACCATAATGAGACCTTGGTAAACACATCATACCTTCCTTTTTTTTCGGAAATTTTTTTCCATATTCCATACTACTGCCAATTTGTACAAAAAGTTGAATCTTTTTTTTTGAAAAAATATTTAATAAATTTTTTAGTCCAATATAGTGACTTCTAAAAACTTTTTTTTTATTTTTATGATCAATATTACCACCAAAATTAAAAATAAAACTGTAGTTTTTTTTTCTTAGTTTTTTTTCTAGTTTTTTTTTATTTTCTATTTTTACGATGTAATAACTTATTTTTGGTATTTTTTTTTTAACTTTATTTTGGGATATAACGTCAATCTTAAATTTTTTTCTTTTTAAAAAATTACATAAATGGGATCCAAGAAAACCAGTTCCACCAATAATTAATACTTTCTTCAATTAATTTATTTATACTTAAACATTTTATCTAAAACTTCTTTATCCCTTAATGTATCCATGCACTGCCAAAAACCGTAATGTCTAAAAGCACCAAGTTTATTAAGATTACAAATATTTTCTAAAGTATTTCTCTCTAATATACTTTTGTCATTTTTAATAAACCTAAAAATTTTTCTTTCAAAAACAAAAAAACCTCCGTTAATCCATCCTTCATCAAGTTTTGATTTTTCTTTAAAATAAGTTACTTTTGACTTTAAAATTTTGAGACCGCCAAATCTCGCAGGTGGTCTAACAGCAGTTAAGGTTGCAATATTTTTATTTTTAATATGAAAATCTATTAATTTTTTTATATTTACATCAGATAAACCGTCTCCATAAGTTAACAAGAATCTTTCACCTAAAAAATTTTTTAATTTTTTAATTCTTCCTCCGGTCATAGTATTCAATCCTGTATAAATACAACTTACATTCCAATTAAAAAACTTTCTTTTAAAGAAATTTTCTACTAAATTTCCTTTATAGCCAGTTGCAATTATAAAATCATTAAAACCAAATTTTGAATAATGCATCATTATTCTTAATATTATTGGATACTTACCTATTTTAATAAGAGGTTTTGGTAATAATTTAGTATGTTCAGAAATTCTAGTTCCTCTTCCTCCAGCTAATATTACTACTTTCATTACTTTTTTTTAAAGATCACTTTTTTATCAAAAATTTAAATATACTATTTATATTTTTCTTAGATATATAAATATTAAACGATAAGTTTTTTCTTCAAGTAATCCAATAATTTTATATGCTGAATACACAGTTGTAACTGCAATTTTTTTTATAAAAATCTACTAATTTTTTTAAATTATGAGATGATAACGCATTAACATAGGTTTACATAAAATCTTCTCCGACATTGAAAAATTTTTTTTATTTTTTAGTCTTCCATCTGTCTGGGCATGCAATCCTGTGTAAAAAAGTTTTACATTATATTGAAATTTATTTTTGAAAAAAATTTTTTTAATTCATTACTTTTATGCCCGGTTGCAAGAATGAAATCTTTAAAACCAAAAAAAACAATAATCTATTATATGGCAAACTATTAGCTTATCACATATTTGTACTAATGGTTTTGGTGTTAAATTAGTAAGTTCACCAGGGCGAGATCCGAAGCCACCACACAATATAATTGTTTTCATTTTTTTAATGATAAGTCTAATATAGTTTCAACAAGCTTTTTATTTTTAGAAAGTGGATGCTTTAAATGATTATTCTTATAAGATTTGTATTTATTAAAATCTATTTTTTTTAGATTTATATCCCAAGTAGAAATATCATCTAAATCTACTAATAGACCGCCCGTCTCATTCTGCATTGCATTTATCTTATTATGAAAATATTTAATTTTTTTTGAATTTAAATGAACTATCGGCTTTTTGAAAATATTCGCAAAGCTTACACTTGTAGAATAATGAACAAAAACCAGCTTAGAAAACTTAATTAGATTTAAAGTTTTATCTAAAACATAATCATCAAATATTTTAAGTTCTTTAATTTTATCTAAATTTTTTCTTCTTGGATGTGATGCAAAAACTATTTTTAAATCATTTTTTTTTCTAAAATCTAAAAAAAAATTTTTTATTAATTTAAAATAAAAATGAAAATTAATTATACTTTTTTTATAAACAAAATTTTCAGGATGATCAGGCATCATGTCATCGACAAATACAGCATATTTTTTATATTTAATTTCTGGAAGAGTATTTGATTTATTTTCAATTAAGTATTTATTAAAGTCAAAACTATGCATTGGAAGATTTTTTTTATAATTTAACCCAAAATTATAAGATAATTTTCCTGAAGAAATAAAATAATTATAATAAATAACATTTCCTAAAAAAAATTTTCTTAAACAAAATAAAAAAAAATTTTTAATTTTTAAATAATAAAAAATGTAAGATGGGGTAGGCAAAGATCCAAGGTTTAAAAAAACTAAATCAATATTTTTTTTTTTATAAAAAAAGTGTTTTAAATTAAGCAAGTTTTTATTATTGTAATTTTGTGAAAAGGCTAAATCCAAAACTAAATATTTGTGATAAACATTAATACTTTCTTGAATTTTATCAAAATCTTTTTTTTTTTTAACTATAAAAATATATTTATAATAATTTTTATATGAAAATAATTTAAGATATTTTTTAAAATAGTCTTTTCTTAAATAATAAGTAAAATCTATTAACTTAACGTCAAACCACTTTTTTAAGTCTTTAATACAATATCTATTGTAGTCTCTTTTAGAAAAAATATCTTCTACTAATAGAATTAATTTTTTCTTTGACAAAATAATTTTAATTTTTATTAATCAAATCGTTAATGGCATTTTTTACAGATTCTACCATGTAATTAAAATTTTTTTGTGTCATCCAAATATGAAATGGAAAAGAAATCATATTATTAAAAAATTTTTCTGTTTTTGGACAATATGCATTTCCAAAACCTTTGTTTTTAAATAATGGATATTTATAAAGAGGATAGAATTGAACAATACACTGAATTCTGTATTTGAAGTAAAGCTGCTTTATTAGCAAATCCCTATTAAAATTTATACTTGGTTCAACAAATGCTGTTAACAAGTGATAAACATGTCTTTTATTATTAAAATTAGAATTAAAATTTAACTTTTTAGTAAATTTTTCAATTTCTTTTACAAAGTATTTTGCTCTTTTTATTCTTAAAGCGTTCATTTTATCAATTCTTTTTAAAAGAACGATCCCAGAGGCGCATTGTGGCTCTGATAATGTAAATTTATTTGGCCAACTATATTTTAAATCATTAACTAAATTTATCATAGCTGGTTTCCAATAATACTTTCTATTTTTTTTGAATGGTGCATGACCATTTAATCTTAAGCTAAAAACTTTCGCTGCATGATTTTTATTTTTTACATATAACGCACCCCCTTCTCCTAAAGTTGTCATATTTTTTTGAGCATGAAAAGAGAAGCAACTATAATCGCCAAATGTGCCAGCTTTTTTTTTATTTAATTCTGCTCCAAAAGCTTGAGCACAATCTTCAATTAATGAAATTCTTCTTTTTCCTATAATTTTTTTTAAAGGAAATAAATCAACAGCATAACCATACAAGTGGACAGCAACAATTGCTTTTGTTTTTTTAGTAATTTTTTTTTTTACATCATTAAAGTCGAGGGTTCTTGTGTTTAAATTAATATCACACCAAACGATTTTTGCTCCGTTTCTTGCAAAGGGGATGGCGCTAGCACAATAAGTATGTGCTGGAATAATCACTTCGTCATTTTTTTTTAACTTTAAAAGTTGTGCAATTATTTCCATGGCTGATGCTGCAGAACTCGTCACGAAGATATTTTTGCTATTTAAATATTTTTTTAACTTCTCCTCAAATAAATTTAAATATTTTCCTTGACTTAATGGATCCGCATTCTTTATTGCTTTAACAATATATTTAATTTCTGAAGAATTATAATTATGTGATTTCCCGCTCCACAAGATTTTTTGTTTCATATAATTTTCCTGATTAAGAATTTTATTTTTTTTTTCTAAATTTTTGTAAACTATAAAATTTTTTTTGCAATTGAGTGAATTTTTTCCTGTTCTGCAGACACCCCTAGCATATGAACTGGTATAATAGCTGCTGTTCTATCTGTAATGGCATTTTCAAGCTCATAAGCATCCATATTTAGCGTTTCATCAATATTTACAAACACTGGTTAAGCGCCTACGTCAATAATGGCTTCAGCCACAGCAATAAAAGTAAAAGATTGGGTAATAACCTCATCTCCTGGTTTTACTCCTAAAGCTATCAAGGCAATTTTTAGTGCTGCAGTTCCTGATGATACTGCTTGTGCATATTTAACACCAAGAAAATCTGCAAACTGTTTTTCAAACTCTCTAACATGGTATCTACCAGAACGTATATTATCAAAACCATGCACAAATAATATGCCTCCATCGTCAAAAAGATCATTAACTGCTTTGCGCTCCTCTTCGCCAACTAATTCAAAACCAGGCATTATCAAGCTCCCCTATTACTTTAATTTATTAAATTTGATTTCTCAAGCTCAACTGTTCTTGCAATCTTTCTTGATAATGTTTTAACAACTCTTCATCATAAGGTGATTCTTTGTCTTTGAATTGAATTGTAAAACCTCTTCTATTTTTATCACTAGTATTAATGTTGCTTCCATGAACAGTCAAACAATGATGAATAAGAACATCTCCCCGTTCCAATACCGGAGTAATGTTACCTACATTGGCAAACTCCTTATCTAAAATATTTTTTTTAATTTTTTGAGATGTTCCTGGTGCAAAAGAGTCTTCATGCTCTAACAATCCTTTCTTATGACTACAAGGTATATAAGTTAACCCCCCGTTAGTATGATCACAATGATCTAACGCAACCCAAAAAGTGAGCCCATTATTATTTTTAATTGCCCACAAATAATTATCTTGATGCATTGGACTTGCCATACCTACCTTTGCTGGTTTAGCAAACATTTCACATTTTCTAAATTCCACCTCAGCATCTAATAAAAATTTAGCTAGATCTAAAAATTTTTTTTTATGCGAAAATTCTTTAAAATAATCCTCATGCTTATCAATATCATGCATAGTATTTACTTGATTATTTTTTGTTTTATTAATATCTCTTCCTCTTAAAAAATTAGATTTTTCATCTAAAAACTTTTTTAATCTTTTGTCTAAACTCTCAATTTCATGGACTGTAAAAAAACTTTTAATCAAACAAAATCCTGATTTTAAGAATTCTTTTTTATGACTTGTGTATAAATTCATAAAAAAACTTTATAATAATGCTATGAAATTTCAAGAAAAAATATTTATTATAGCTGAAATTGGAGTGAATCATAATGGTAATTACCTATTAGCAAAAAAACTAATTAATGCGGCAAAAAAAGCAGGAGCAAATGCAGTAAAGTTTCAAACTTATTTAACAGAAGAGTTTGTAACTAGCAAAACAGATAAAGTAAATTACCAAAAAAAAAATTCACCTCGAAATGAAACTCATTTCGAAATGCTTAAGAAGTTAGAATTAAAACAAAATGAATTTAAATTATTAAGAAAATATTGCAAAAAAAAAAGTATTTATTTTATTTCAACTCCTTATGATCTAAAGAGTGCTAACTTTTTAAAAAAGATTAACACAGATATTTTTAAAGTAGCATCAGCAGATATAAGCGATTTTTTGTTACATAAAGAATTAAGTTTAACAAATAAAAAAATTATAATTTCAACAGGCATGTCTACATTTGAGGATATCGAAAAAGTTATACCTTTATATAAAAAAAAAAATTTAATACTTATGCATTGTGTATCCAGATATCCATGTCCTGACCAAGAAATAAATCTGGCAGTGATTAATTCTTTAAAAAAGAAATTTAAAATACCAATTGGCTTTTCTGACCACTGCAAAAGCTACCACCCCGCCATGATGGCTGTTTCAATGGGCGTAAAGATTTTTGAAAAACATTTTACACTTTCAAATGGCATGAGAGGCCCAGACCATAAAGCATCACTTAATCCAAAAGATTTTGCCAACTATGTAAATAGAATTAAAATGGCAGAAAAAATTTTAGGATCTCCAATAAAAAAAATTTACCAGGAAGAAAAACAAATGAAAAAAATATCCTCTAAAAGCGTAACTTTAAAAATTGATCTTAAAAAAAATCAAAAAATATCTCTAGCAAACATTATAATGAAAAGACCAGGAACGGGATTAAGTGGCTTTGAAATTAAAAAAATTAATGGAAAAAAAATTAAGTATAATAAGCCTAAAAATTATCAAATTAAATTAAGAGACTTATATTAATGATATATTTATCAACAGGAATGTATAAAAAAAATTTTACAAGTAAAATTATTAATAATTTAATAAAAAATAATATTACAAATATAGAACTATCTTCTGGATTATATGAAAAAAATATAACCAAAAAAATAATATGCAATAAGAAAAGAGTTAATTACTTAATCCACAATTATTTTCCGCCACCAGAGAAAGCATTTGTTTTTAATTTATCGTCTAACAATCATAATATTCGTAATAAAAGTATTAATTTAGCTATAAAAGCAATTCAACTATCAAAAAAAGTTAATGCTCACTATTATTCTTTTCATGGCGGATTTTTAATAGATCCTGATATTAAAACTCTAGGTATGGCATTAGAAACTCAAGTTTTAATTTCAAAAAAAGATGGAATTAAAAATTTTGTCAATTCTGTCCAAATATTATCTGATGAAGCAAAAAAACAAGGCATAGAACTTTTAATTGAGAACAATGTATTAACAAAAGAAAATCTTTTAAAATACAAGAAAAACTCATTACTATTTTTGGAAGCTGACGAGATTATCACAATTATAAAAAAACTGCCCTCCAATGTAGGAATTCTATTAGACGTGGGTCATTTAAATGTTTCTGCAAAGACTTTGAAATTTTGTAAATATGAGTTTATTAAAAAATGTAATAATTGGATAAAGGGGTATCATCTAAGTGAAAATAATGGGATTAGTGATCAAAATAAACCAATCAAGGATAAATCATGGTTTTGGAAAGTTTTAAAAAAAAACTTAACATATTCATTAGAAATTAAATTTAGAAATATACCTTTTCTAAAAGAACAATTAAAATTAGCTAATAAGAAAATAAATAATTTATGTTAAAAAATTTTGTAATTGATTCTGAGAAAACAATAAAAGAAGCAATGGCAAAGATTAATAAAAACTTAACAGGTACAATATTTATTAATAAAAATAAAAAAATAATTGGCGCAGTAACTGATGGTGATATTAGAAGATTTCTGTTATTAGGCAAAAATACAAATAGTAAAATTAAAATAGCTGCAAATAATAAATATATATCAATAGCTCAAAATAGTACAAAAAACGAAATATTTTCCATATGTCAAAAGTATAAAAATAAAATCAAAGTATTTCCCGTTATAAATAAAAAAAACGAGGTTATAGATATAATCATAGGAAATAGATTAAATTTTATTCCTATTTATGAACCTTACCTTAGAGGAAATGAAAATAAATATTTAACAGAATGCTTGAATAGCAACTGGATTTCATCAGCAGGGCCATTTATTCAAAAATTTGAAAGCAAATTCTCAAAAATTCATAATAATTCAAAAGCTTTAACGGTTAGTAGTGCTACTACTGGTTTGCATTTGGCATTAATGTCTCTTGGAATAAAAAAAAATGATGAAGTAATTGTTCCAAATCTTACTTTTGCAGCAGTTATAAATTCTGTTTTGTATGCAAATGCAAAGCCAGTAATTGTCGACGTTGATAAGGACAAATGGACAATAGATATTAAAGATATAAAAAGGAAAATTACAAAAAAAACTAAAGCAATCATTGTAGTTCACATGTATGGCAACCCTTGTAACATGAAAGAAATAGAAAAAATTTGCTCTAAGTATAAAATATTTTTAATAGAAGACTGTGCGGAAGCGATAGGAAGCAGATATAAAAGAAAAATTGTAGGTACATTCGGAGACTGTTCTGTTTTTAGTTTTTTTGGAAACAAAACTATTACAACTGGCGAAGGTGGAATGATTTTATTTAAAAGTCTCAATTGTTATAATTTGGCCAAAAAATTGAGGGATCACGGAATGTCTACACAAAAAAAATACTATCACGATATGGTTGGTTATAATTATCGAATGACCAACATGCAAGCATCAATTGGTTTAGCTCAACTAGAAAATTTTGATAAGATAATAAAAAGAAAAATAGAAATATTTAATATTTATAAAAAGTTTTTAGGTAAATCCAATTATTTTAAATTCCAAACAAATGAAAAAAATTGTTTAAATACTTATTGGGCTATAGCAGTAACAATTAATCATAAAAATTTTAAATTTAAAGAATGCGAAGAATTTATGAAAAACAATGGAATAGAAATAAGAAATTTGTTTTACCCATTTAATCGACAAAAAATCTATAAGAAATACTCATCTAAAACAAAATACAATACTGACATTTTTTTTAGCAAAGCAATTATATTGCCTACATTCCCGGCAATAAAAAATAAAGAAATTGGATATGTTGCAAATACTCTTAAAAAATATGTTAAAAATATCTCATTGCTGTAGATCTATAAAAAATTCTTGGCAACTTTAATATCCTCTAAATAATCAATATCAATTGGCCAAACACTTTTTTGAATAAAAAACTTAGTTTTTTTTTATTAATAAATTTTTTATGCTTTAGTAAAAAACTAACTTTAGCTATATAAAAATTACCGTCAATAAAAAAAAAGTTTTTATTATAACCTTGTCTGTTGGTATTTTTTTTATCTGGATTTTTTTTAAGAAATTGAAATCTATTATTTTTTTTTATTTTTATATATTCATATGGATGTTCTCTCATTCTTGTTACTGATGCTAAAGAATCTAATTTTTTTTTTTAAAAATTGCTAACGCTTTATTAAATTCAATGATATTTCTTACTGGATTTGTTGTTTGCAATAAAATTACAGTATTAAAAATTTTACCTTTTTTTTTAACCAATTTAAAGAATCTATTAAAGCATCAATAACTAAACTGTGGTCACCTGATAGTTTCTTTGGTCGAATATACTTATTATTCAAGTTTAGTTTATTTGTATATTTTAAAATTTTTGTAGAGTCTGTAGAGACAAAAATAAAATTATTTTTTATTTTTTGAGCAAACTTGATTGTGTAATAAATCAAAGGCTTAGAATTAATTTTATATAAATTTTTATTCTTGATGCCCTTAGATCCGGCACGAGCAGGTATAAAACAAAGTATACTCAATTATAACATCCTCAATTCAAAGGATCTTTCAAAGACATTATTTCTATTTCTAACTGATGCAAACATAAATTTAATTTATTTTTTTATTAATTCATTAATAAGAGTATTTCTCCTAAGAAAAATATTTGCTCCTATAATAGAATTTTTTGAAATCTTTATATTTTCTTTAATTACAGAACTGCTACCAATAAAACAGTTATCTTCTACCTTTGTACCACTATTTAAAATAGCGCCTGGTGCTACATGGCGATTGTTTCCTATAATAACATCATGCTCAATAATAGAGCCAGTATTTATTATACAATTATCTCCAATACTAACATTCGAATTAATTATGACGCCATGCATCACTATAGTTCCTTTTCCGATTAAACTATTCTTTGAAATAATTGTATTCTTTGAGACAAAAGTGGGTAATTTATATCCTAATGATAATAAATTTTTAAAAATTTTTTTTCTTAAATTTATTTTTTTTATATGTCCTAAAGCCACAAATGCATAATTAAATTTCTTCTTTAAAGATTTTAGATCATTATCATTTCCTATAACTTTATATTTATTATTTATAGTCTTGTTGCTCTTTATTTTATCTATTAATCCTGAAATTAAAAAATTATCACCCTTATGATTTTCTATAACTTCTATACATGCTTTGGCATGACCACCGGCACCAAATAATAAGATTTTTTTTTTTGTTTTTTTAACATTTTTTTAAAAAAAAGTGAAAAACTGCTTATTTAATAACTCTACTATTATTAGTCATAATCTTAAATAATTTTTACTAATAAAAATTATAATAATTTTAATAAATACATTTTGGGCCATAGGTATTTTAACTAAATATAAAAAAATTTCTTACTCTCTTATAGAAAAAATTATGAAAGAATCTGGAGTTGAAATTAGAAATTTTTTTTTCCCACTCAATGTACAAAAAATATATCAGAAATATGCCACAAAAAAAAAATTTAACACAGACAATATTTGTCCATTTGGTATAAATCTGCCAACTTTTGCATCTATTAAAAATTCGGAAATAAATTATATATGCAAAGCTTTACTTAATTGTTTAAAAACAATTAAGTAAACAAACTAATCAATTAAGAATCTATAATTTAAATTTAACATGATAAAACTTTTATTATAATTAGTAAAAAATAATTAAAATGAAAAATTTTGCAATCATTATTCCGGCAAGAAAAGGTTCTAAAGGAATTAAAAATAAAAATATAAAAAAAATAAAAAATTTATATTTAATTGAATTTATATTTAAAGAAATTAGATCAATAAATTTACCAAAATATGTTGTTACTGACTCAAAGTTTATTAAAAAAATTAAAAATAAAAATATAAAAAAAATAAAAAATTTATATTTAATTGAATTTATATTTAAAGAAATTAGATCAATAAATTTACCAAAATATGTTGTTACTGACTCAAAGTTTATTAAAAAAATTGCAAAAAAATATAAGATCAATACTGATTACATTAGAAAAGCTTCAACTTCAGGATCGAACATATCTTTGTCAGAAACTTTAAATCCATTTTGCAAATGGCTAGCACACACAAATAAAACTGTACAAAATTTAATTATATTACAATGTACTTCACCTCTAACTAAAAAAATCGATATTATAAATGCAATCAATATCTTTACTAAAAAAAAATACAGTAGCTTATTTTCTGTGTCAGAGTCTATCGAGCATCCGTATGAAACTATTAATATTAAAAATGGCAAATGGAATTATAATTTTAAAAAAATGTTAAAATTTAAGGGCAGACAAGGATACAAGATTAATTCTTATTTTATAAATGGCTCAATATACATAACTAAAATAAGTAATATTATTAAAAATAATCATATAATTTCAAAAAATAACGGATTATCTATAATGCCCAAATCAAGAAGTTTAGATATTAATGACATGTGTGACTTAAATAATTTTAAAAAAATAATTTCATAATTAATATTCCTTGGAGCGGCAAATCTTATAATTTATTGAAAAAAGAAAAAGATTATCTGTTTAAATTTATTTCTAACACAGATACTTTGACTGGAGGATCTGAACTTGAAATGTTTGAGAATTCTCTACAAAAATTTCTTGGAAAAAAAAATATTTTTTGCGTCAATTCTGCTGCATCAGCACTTGAATTAATAGCAACTTTTTTGAATATAAAAGAAGGTGATGAAATAATTATACCTGCACACACATATTGTGCTACTGCAATACCTTTTGCCAGAAGAGGTGCAAAAATTATTTGGGCTGATATTGATTTTGAAACTAGGGTAATAGATTACTTCGATGTAAAAAAAAAAATTACCAAAAAAACAAAGGCTATCATTTTAGTTCACTTGTATGGCTATATTGTTGATGTGCATAAATTTAAAAAAATTAATAAAAAAATTAAAATTTTAGAAGATTGTGCACAAGCTTTTGGCGGTGAGTTAAATGGGAAAAAAGCGGGAACTATAGGAGATTTTGCATGCTATTCTTTTCATGCACAAAAAAATCTCACTACACTTGGCGAGGGTGGAGCTATCTACGTTAAAAATGAAAATTTAGCAAAAAAAGTGAAG
>Ga0194133_10007189_pt1 | contig 13437 bp, 10 predicted proteins | sample TA2KigOf40mmetaG_FD_155448 | JGI IMG/M metagenome (GOLD analysis project Ga0194133, IMG submission 155448) | Freshwater microbial communities from Lake Tanganyika, Tanzania - TA2015055 Kigoma Offshore 40m | ecosystem: Environmental > Aquatic > Freshwater > Lake | place: Tanzania: Lake...
CTTTGACTTTTACGACTAAAACTTTTAAACACTGAATGGTTTTAATTTTAACAATTCTGTCAGCTTGACATGAGTTTAGCAAATTAATATCTTTCATCTGGATATATTAGTTTTAAAACTTTCAACTTCATGTAAAATTTCCCAAAAATAAGTTCTATCATTCTTGTTGTGCCCTTTCCAAACTAGTTTTCCAATGACAGATACTGTATAAACAAGCTCTCAAAAAATTGGTTTTAATCTTACAGAATATAGAATTGCTTGAGGACAGTCCAAAAAGCAAAAGTTGAGAGTTGGGAGTGTCATTTGATAGACCACTGAGGCAATTAAGTGGCTTCTTCCTATTAGATTCTAAGGTGACTGAGTGAATGTCCCAAGTCTCAGGATCTAATATCCACAAATGTAAAGAAAGAGAAAGAATCCATTTTAATACAATTCCACTCATAATGATTTAGTTGAAATACTTTTTCCCAGATGGCGTTTGGAAAAAAGAAAAATTTGTAATCGATTGCATCATGAATTTCAAAAGTTCTCAAAAGCAACAAGAAAGAAGCTTTTAGGCCTCAACTTTCCATTCTGAAATGAAGCCACCCATGCTTATGAAAGCATTGACTTTTCAAAATACGCAATTTTTTAAGTCTTGAAAAAAAACCACAATTAGATCAAGCATTTTTAGGTGATGGAAAAGTAAATTTGAGTCATTGTTCAGCACCCATTTTGAGGAGTTATAGATATGAAGTAAAGCCACAAAAAGAAACTTTGAAAATTAGAGGTCTTTTTGTTTGATTCGGTAGCAACTATTTCCTACTTTATTCATTCAACAGCTTTCTCAAGTTACATTTTTTCTTTCTTTCTTGAGATATTTTTAAGTATTCATCAATCTACTCTCCAAAAAGCTATTTATTTTTTTAAAAATCTTTTAAAGTGCACCTTGCGAAGTCAATGATTAAAGGCACACTCTAAGGCTGGGAATATTTTTGTCGGATATTTTTGGCAACCCGAGGCCAAAGGTTGCCTGGGGCCGCCGGGGTTCGAACCATAGACATCGAATACATAGACCGCGCAAGGGACCAAAAATCATAGATGTGGTTTACCAACAGCTGACCCTGCTAGGCCGCACCGATTCAGCAGTTGGTAAACCGTTGATTTACAACTGTGAAAATTCTTCCAGCTACTCAGGCAGAGGTGCATGGTCTATATATTCGATGTCTCTGGTTCAAACCCTGGACCCTCAGATTCCCAGCCTGATGCCATGACCACTCGGCCAAGGCGTCCCCTCTTTTTATTTAAATCTATATATATAAAATGGGCGTACAGATGTTTGTTTGTTTGTCCGTCTGTTGGTATGTGGAGGGCTAATGGAAATCCAAACCCCTGCACCAATCTTGATGAAATTTTGCACACACATCCCCACCTGTCTGAGGAAGGTCTTGGTCCAGGTTTGACCCCTGCCCCCTCACCCCCTGGGTCTCGGGGGCTTGAAACCCTAAAAGCTGAAGGACACATTTTTAAGATGCTCAGCACGTTGCAAATTAACCCGAGCAGCGCCGGGTACCTCAGCTATATAAGATAATTTAACCAGAAGGTTTAATCTTATAAGCCAAGATTATCAAACTTAAAGGGTTTTTTGAATTTATTTTTTCAAACATTATTTATCATGCAACTTGAAAATATTAACCTTGAGAAAACAAAATTTTCCTGTTTGTTTACATCTCTGCCTACTTTCATGGGTATAGAACTTACAGTCCCTGTAGTTCACTTGCACATATAATAGGAAGGCTCCTTGTGCAGTGAATGTACTGGGCAAGGTGTGACCCTCTCTGATGTAAAATAATAATAAGTTTGTCACTTTGATTTATTTTCATCATAAGTTCATCAGTTTATTCAAGTTTCACATCATTCACAGTCCTGAGAACTGACCTTTGATTCTTTGATTGACAACCCTATATGACCCCATCCTGTATTTCATGTCAAGGCTGTTTCATGTTTACCTTAAATAAAAGTTTGAAAATAATTTCCTTAGTCTTGTGGAGCCTCTTTCTCGAAATTTAAACTACAGATGAACTCAATTGTAATTTGTTTAAACATTTATTGAAAGGAAAACTGCTTCTGACATTTTGTCCACTTATTTAATTAATTATTTTGACTTTGAGGGTCTTCACTGACAGCTTTTTTTTTTTTTTCAGGTGTTTGAACTGGACATTAGGATGAGTAAATACTGACTGTGACAATGTCAAAAAATGTGCATGTTTTTTTAAGAAGAAGCTCAAAAGTGCAGAAAAATAAGACTTAGTTCGTCTCTGCATCCCATCGACTCCTTGAAGCACAAATGTTAACCCTCAGATTGCTCTCAAATAGATCATTAAAGCAACCGTAAAAACTTAATCTGAAGAGAATGTGTCGCGATCGGGACATGAATCCTCTAAAATAAGACATTGCCTGATCGTCTTGCCTAAGTGTATATTTACCAATGATAGAAAGTTTTAGTCATTCAGATTAGAAACCAAAGGAAAAAGTCCTCCATTCGAGGATGTAAGAAGCTAGTCTTAAAAGTCACAGAGAAAAAAATTACATTGACTATTCTATGGAAATTATGATCTGTTCAGATGAGGTGAATAATTGGCAATATACGGTAAAATTAAATATACAGAATACTGATTTGAAAATCCTCTTATAGGTGCTTCAAACAGAGCCTGATGAGTCACTGTATTCGTCAGATAAAGGTGAGAACTATTCAGTTAGAGTTTTCTGCAAAGGGATCCGTACTAAAGCTTTCTCCAAGAAATTCTAGATTCTTCAACAGAACCAAAAAATGATGCAGATGAGACGTCCGACCGAGTCCAGCAACTTTTGGACGAAAATGTAGAGACTGGGCCTCTGATACCGAAAGATGTAGCCTCTGCTTTGCTCAAGATTCAATCAAGTGATATAAAAAAAGTCCTTTTCAATTCCTGCAAGATTACATTTGTCATTATTAAACTTTCAACAGAGTATTTGGACCACCATCCTTGTTTGTGTACATCAAGATTTAGGCACACCCTTCATTTAGTAAGAAATTCTTTGACATTTATTTGTCTTTGTCAAGTTTTGAATGGTCTTTCATTTTTACTAGCTGAGCGATGACAGTCATGGCAAACTCTACAAGTTGTGTAGTCAACTTCAACTTCTAACCCTAGAGGTAAAAAAAAAGGTTCCACAAAAAATTCTTTATCATTTCTTCATTCACTTTGTTTCAGGGTTGCCTTGAAAGCTTTGGTGAAAATAACGCCATGAAACTTTACAAGCATTTTCTTCCTATGGTGTTTGATCTTGACGCCCTGTTGCCGAGTCCTAACAACTCTCAAGATAAATATGGCTCTGACGATTCTAGCGATGGCTGTTGCCGAGCTGACCCCTGCGATGCTGTCATTGCTCGACTTGAAACAATACTCTCTCGTTTTGTTTCCGATTTCAATGGGATTTTTGCTATTGAAGGGGAACTCTTAACATCAAAGTACTTAAGGATAACGACGATTAGCAAAATTGTTGTTGATGTGTGAATTTTTCCAGGTCCGATGATGACTCCAGCCACATAGATCATGAACACAGAAAACGTCACGAGGAAGAGGACAGTTGTCCTGAAGAGATAAAACAGATGTAAGCCATCAAAATACAGCTTAAGTTAGGAGTTTAATTTTCAAACCACACCGTTTGTTTCAGGAAAGTTGCTTGCCAAGAGCTCACATTAGAATGCAACATAAATAACCTTGAGTTTTCTTCGAATCAGAAAATTTCAAATGAGTTTGATCAGGAGTCGAAGGACCATCATGTTCACAGATATTATTCACTATTGAGGGGCGAACAAGGAACAAAAAGGTGAGTGGGATTCTTAAAACATAAAAGGGCCTAGTAAAAACCCCAATTTCTCTAGCGATAGCTCCACTCGTGATCCCAACCACCCTCCTCGAGAAGGTTTCCCTCAAATTTATTTCCATCTCCACGGTCACCAAAATTCCGACGATTCATTTCAACAGTTACAAACCTCAAGGTAATTTGAACCACTTTTTGGTAAGAATTTATTGTTTGGAGCTAAAGTTACCCTCAAACTTATTTGCAGTCTCTCAGTCATGCCCGATTCAACTATGAAACAATCACATCCTCGTGTGTTGGACACCTCTGCAGTTTATCACTTTCAGGCAGCAGCAGCTCTCCAAAGCAACTCTCCAGAAGATTTAAAGGTGTAGAATTAAGACACGCTGAATTGTCTGAATATTTCTTCTAGACTTTAAAAAAATCATAATATTAATTATTTGCTTTCAGCGCAAACGGAGAGACACAAAATCTCCTAGATCAAGTCAAATTAATGCTAAGGTCATTAGCAGATCGACAAGGTAAATTAGTTTTTTTCAAGATACTTTTGAAAAAGAAGAATAGTTTGTGGTTTTTCAGTGAAATTCTGAATGAATCCTTCGGGGTTGACCTTCCAAAAAGAAGCTTTAGTGAGAACCGATTGAATATCGTCCTTTCAAGCAAACCAAATATGATAATTGATGATGAAAACTCCAATGCAACAGAAGATCAGGTACTTATAAATTTTATGAAAAAATCAACCACTGTATTCCCCATCAGATACTACAAGACCTGGCCAGCCAGATAGAATTATAAGAGAGCAATGGAAATGAGTGGCCAAATAATTTATTCATGACTCGTCGATCATTCTTAGGGAAACGTTTTGAAAGATGAATTTTTGTCCTCGAATCCGCTCTTTAATAACGATGATAGAAGATTCGACCGTGACTTGGGCCAGATACCCAAAACACGTCGATCCCAAACTCGAAGTACAAGAAAGAAGAAGAGTTCCAGATCTAGATCGTCGCACCAAAAAAATCAAGAGCAAGATTTTGGGGTTGGTTGACCATTTGAAAAGGAAATTTTTATTGGTTTTATTTGAAAGTTTAAATATCTCTTTTTCAGACCTCCTCACCCTTTTCTCTCGCAACTCCTGAAACTCTTTCAATGGTATCGGTCAAAGATCATAAATCTTTGACAAGTGTTGGATTTGAGATGGATGAATCTTTTGAAAGTGTAAGTAACAATTCGGCTGTAGAGCTTTAGAGCATTAAACTTTTAAAAAAAACTTGTTCAATTAAAGACTTTCTTCCCAACGCCACAAACTTCTGCAAATTGTGGTAACAATGAATTTTCCCTTGACGAAATCTGCTTTGAATACACGGTATTTCAAATAAAATAAAATGATATATCATGTGAAAAATTATTTCTTAAACAGGTAAAAAAGGACAGTGGCTCTTTGCAAGACGATGGTCCTCCTGTACGATTCGAACCATCGAATATGGCCTATAAAGGACTGAGGTGGTCCTCATGGGAGAGTACAGAGCCAGTTGTACAAGACCACTTTCAGCAGCCAGACAATCAACTCCCTGTTGTTTCTTGGATTCCACAACTATCCACGATGAGAGAGGTAGATTTTGCTGAAAAATCAACTTACCAATGAAACTCAATTTGTTTTTTATTTTCTCATAGACCGAATTGCAGCACTCTAACAGCCCAGAGAATTTTTCCACACGGGATATGGGGATGCTTAACAGCCAAAAATACTTGGATCCTACTCACATTCAGAGGCTCAACTCTGGTAATTTTCTGAATATCGAAAGAACTTTTTTTCAACTTTGAGAGCGTTCAATTTTTTTAAAGATAAAGACTCCAGTAAAAAGGGAAAAGTTAGGCAACTCAGCAAAAGTCTCAAGAGAATAAAACAGAATATGAAAGAACTCGAGGGAGAATTCGAAACCAAATTTAGATACAAGCCTTCACAAGTAAATTGAAAAAATTGAGCTCAGAATAAGGTTTTATTTTTTTCAAATTTAATTTTCTAAGGCTGAAAAACTAAAGAATGAGCAATTTTGTCGGCTCATGGCTGAACACAACAAGCTGAGAAAGCAAATTCAGGGTCTCAAAGAACTGGATTGTGGCAATATTGAGGAAACTAACATGCTGGGTTGTAGCAATGATAGTTACTCGACTTTTGGTCAAACGAACAATGTAAGGTGTTCCACCGAAAACCCATTCACCTATCCTGGAGACGTTTTCATGAATAATGGCGGATCTCGAAAGATAACCCATTCGATCGAAACAATGACCAAAATGTTTAAAATCCTTCAGAAGGTATTTTCTCTTCATTTTTCATAAGCTCTTCACATATCACAAACTGTTGTTCTTTTTCACAGCAAATGGATGGACAAAGAGACCAATCGGGTAGACCCTTTCTTTTTCGCGAAATGACAGCAGAGCAAGTAAATTTGCAAAAAAAATTAGCTTCAAAATCCAGGCATCAAAACAAATGGTTTATTTCAGCTCCTCGATGAAAAGAATGATTTGAGGTCTGTTCTTTACCAAATGGAGGAGACTTTTGGATACCCAACCACAAACGATGAAAAAAATGTAACCAGAGATGTTTATGAAAGATACAGAACTGTAAAGAGACTCATAAGAAAAAACTCAGCCACTGTATGTTAAATTCGTTTAAATCCAATCCTTGTTGGATTCTCAAGTAAATTTTATTATTTAGTTTCGGGCGAAAGAAAGCATTGGAGAACTTGAAACTATACCTGAGGACTTGGAGGTTCCTTTGACATTGGCATCACCGCAACATAGAATCTTCATTGAGGTTTCAACCACTACAACTGATCAGGCAAACAATTAAAACTCAATAATTCTAAACCCTTAGAAATCGACACGAATGAAGTATTCATTAAAATAGATGATGGTAGCGAACTAAAAATACAATCTTATCTTCCAGAGAGCTTCAGAGGCTTGTCCCAACTCAAACTCCTGGGGTCTTTTTGGCTCAAAAACCAATGATCCTTCATTTAGGGATGTCGACGAAAATCTCCACTCCTTGGGAAGGTCAGACCTGAATAAAATTTTAACATTTTTCCATTTTTAATGCAAAAAAATGTCTCTTTAGATATGAATTGCTCGAGGTGCAAAAGCGAACACGAGAGGAAAAGAAGCACTACCGGCGCATTGTAAAGGAAAAGGAGGATCGTTTCTTGAGAGAAAATGCTCTGAGAAGGGTTACCAGAGATGAAAGGCAAAAAATTGATGAGATAAATTACAACCTTTACAAAAAATCCAAGGCTAAACTCAAGCTGATTGAGGCGTTGTTATCCAAATACAAAGAATAGCTAACTGAAAGAGAAGAACACCTCAACTATATATATAAATAGATAATTGAAACTTTTTCTTTAATCTTTTCCCATTTTCAAGAGCCAGTAAACTTAGAAATTGTTCCTCACTTTAAGCATCTTTGTACCTTCACAATTTATTTACAATTTCATTACTCTTCAAAACTTACCAGTATTTTTCCAGGAGCTTTTCAAACACTAGGCAATCCAATGGACTTATAAAAGCAATCTAAATCTGAAGTAGTAGAAAAAATTAAAAAATTTATGGGGATTGTCTTAGATTTAATTAGTGTAAGATGCACAATACTTAGTGTTTGTTTGTAGGATCCAAAGATATTTTTTGTTAACAAATTTGCTTTACATTTCGTTAAACTGCAGTTGATTTGAAAAATATTTACAGTCTAATGCTTTGTTTCAAATTCTTCTGTAATAAAGATCACTCATTATTAATTGATAAATCAGTGTACATGTTTAATAAGATTAAAGTAGTCACTTCAATCTCTTATTTGCTTCAAATAACTTTGATTTTGTTTTACGTTCATCCCTGCTTTCTTACTCGATCCTTGACAGGTTAACTGGGTTCCACCAGGACTCTACAGACAGACAATAATATCCAGTAGGTAACTCCTTACGGCATCTGGGGTCTCTAGCTTCCCTCGCAACGACAAGAAGATTCTTCCTTAAAATAACCAACTCCAGCAACTGTTTCCCCGAAATCTTTTTCAACACTGTCACTACAACTATGGCTCAATTTATTTGGAAAAGATTTCAGTGAAACACATTCAACAAACTGCAGACAATGTAAAAATACAAAAGGCGGTCCAGAGGGGCAGCATTGAATCATTAACAATTGCAAAGTTAGAAAGAGAGGGTAGACTAGCTCTTTTGTTAGAACCGGATAAGGTGAGATGATAAGTAAAAGTTTCAAGGATTGAAAAAAAACAGGATTCTATACTTAGTTTTGATCGCGAGATGTTAAAACGTAGACGGGAAGAGCATGAAATAAAGAACTAAGGTTATTTCGTCCTGCAAAAGGTAATTTGACACTGAGTCATTCTGTTATTGCTTTCTGCTATGATAGAATATTTTGTTGAAGTTTTGTTATGCGCCGATGCTCAATCCTGAAACGGAAACTCTTTTCATTTTTCATAGATCAAAATTTAAAATAAAAACGAGTTACCTTAGTCTAAAATCCGACTTGAATGAGGTAATCTCCAAGCTTTTCAGTGACAATTGCTGCTTGCTCTGGAACAACTGGTTCTTCATAGACACAGACGATAAATGCTAAAAGTTAATTGGAGGGAGATTAAGTACAAAGTTACTGAAAAGCCCATTGAGAAGGGAAAGATTACTTTGCTGTGTTTTAATAGCATGAACGCCGCTGGTGCCCTTTTTGGCACGGACAACCCGATCCGTTGACGAAAGGTACATGAATCTAAACGTAAAAGTAAGACAAATTGATTAATACGTCTAATGACTTTTAACACTACAGCAAGGATCACATTGATATTTTTAATAAAAATAATGGAAAAACCAAACGCTAGTTATTGTAATATGTCTGAACGACTTGACGAAAACGGCAAAACAGTAAAGAAGGGCTGCTCTTAAACCTCTTAGTTTTGTGATATTCTTTTAGTTTACTTATCAAACAACCTTGTTCCTGCAATCGTCAGGCCGCTTTGGGCAAGCTGATCAGTGTTTCCATATTTTGAAATCATTGCTTTGAGCTCTTCCGAAGTAACCTGAAACGTACAAAATGTTTTATACTTTTGGAATCCTTTGTCTACGTGCTAACTGACAAATTTCAAAACCACAATGGGATCACATGTGTTAGTTACTCACGCGAGAGTAGATTAGTAAACTGAAACACAATTTTTGTCGTCTGTATTTTTAGCTACTTTTTTTGAAGCCTTCATTGGGGCAAAAAAATGACTCTATAAAACTGTTAAAATCTTTTACTGTGTGTAATTTTGGAGTCTTTTAATTTGTTGCTAAATTATTCAAAATTTATCGTCGTAATTATTATTACCTTAAAGTCGGCAGAAGTGGCCCAAATGTTTCCGTCATGTCCACAGATAACCGCGTGCTTTATCAACTTTGTTGAAAGTAGCTGGTCATCTACGTAACTTTGCCAACTCATGGTGAAATAGGCTTTAAGACTGTGCAAATAATTTAGTAAATATATAGTTTAAAAATAAAAGGCCTCTCTCAAAAGAAAGATAATTTTTTCGTATCTCGATTTGGTCTAAAGAAAGGAAAGTTGCACCTCGAGTTAAGTCAATCGGGTCGAGCTCTATCTTCCCTTGCAGAAAACGGAGAGAATCGAAATTCTTTTGAGTTCTTTATAGAGATGATGTGCGCGGCGCGTTGCAGCTGCTGCAAACCCGCCCCAGCCAGACTACTTAAGCGCTGCATGACTTGACACGCATGCAGAGGCAGTGTGAGCGGCCGGTCAGGGATACACCCGTGCATGGAGATTTCAAAGGCCATACGTCGTGCATGAAAATGGCAGGAAGCGGCCTACTGGGCTAACCGCGATTTCAATTCGGCAGCTGAAGTTTTAAAGCAGGGCTTAACGTCGGCTTTTTGACTGAGTCATGAATGAGGTATTTTGCGGATAAAAACGGAATTTTGTCTGTAACCATTGATTTAACTTGGTTATGGAAAATTGGAAATCACTTTTTACTGAACAAACTATCTTTGGCGACCTGACTTGATTACATTATTCCATGAAAATACGTTGTCATGTAGGTTCTTCTTTTTTAGGTACCAATTGTGAGGGTTTAGGTATTGGTTATCAATTCTCAACCAACAGCTTCCTTTTAAAAAGAAGCTTTTTCTCAAGGGAAATTGACGTATTCCTCTGCATTTCAACGTTTTTGATTGCTGTCACCGTTTTTACCTGTCACAGGCCGTTTATCCTAATTTTAGGACTCCAGTGAATTCATTACAAAGGATAAAACTTCTTGAAGCACAAACTTTTAGCTGTCAACTTTTAAGTTCATCCAGGATTCAGAATGTTAGAATGCCATTAAGAGTTAAAAGACTTAAGAGCCTTCGACTGGATAGCATGTATTGAGGTCTTGTGAGAGAAAAAGTTGGCTATTTTCCCCTTTTTTCTTGGAAAAATTTCTTACTCTACTTTCAAGTGGATGGCAATTTAAGTGCTGAGGACTCAACGTTCCAAAAAACCCAGACCTTTTGGATTGGAAAATACTCCCATTACATTGTAGAAGAAACTTACTTTGTGAGCTGGGCTATGGGCAGTGATTCCCCAGCATAAACTTTGAGTTGTGAGCAGTAACTCCAGTGTAGACGTTTGAGCTGTGGACGCTTAACCCTCAGCATAGACACCAGAACCAAAGCCACTTCTCTGGACACTTATCTCGTCAGAGCATAAACCTCTTGAGAGGTTAGCCATCTTCACCTTGTGTGGATTGACAGGTGAAAATAAAAATACCAAAAAGAGGCTTTCAACCTTCTTCATCTAATCCTCTCTAAATTTTTTATTAACCTTACCTTGTCCATTTAGGCACAATTCATCAGTTTCATATCCTACCTATCGAATTGAACACACAGCTCGACATCAACTTGTAATATTGAACTCAAAAAGAAACTTGGTAACTTAGTTTCCTTTCAAACCACTTAAATTTAAATAAGACTTTTCTTGAAGTATCGAACACTGCAGATCTTCATTTCACTCCTGCTCTTTCAAATAGAATGACCCAAGTACACAGTAAATAAGGGGCCCACCTGGCTTAGATCTAGGTATTAGATGACCTGACACCAAAAGATTTTTTTGACCCGGCAGGCTAAAAATTGAAAACTACCTATTTTGGGAAAATCTTCCAAACGGAGAGGAGGCTGGGCCACCTCGACCAGAGTCGACTTTCAAAGCACACTTAACTCAAATTGGCATTAAAACTGACTAACATAACATATGTAGCTTTTTCAGGATCACACATCTATTGCTAATCAACACCATAAAAACACCATTGCAAGATATACTATTCCGGATCAGATTTGAATTTGAACCTCACTCAGACCCCGGCCCTTGATCCTATACCTCATCCAGTTGTTTGTTTTAACCATCAGGGCTCAGGTGCATATCCTTTTTGATCATTGTTTAAGATCTGATACCCGAGACTTTCTTAGCCAGTTGCTAAAGTAGCATACACAGAGGCACCTCTTTCTTGATTATTTGAGTTGTCGGGCCAATTCTCGATTTTTTACCTGGATTCTTCTCATATAGGTTCAATGAAGTTTGAGAAACACAAGATTTACATTGGAAAAGAAAGATTTCAAAATAGAACTTCAAACTCCCTAAAGTTTTCCAATTAGAATGCTCAAGACAGTTCACTTCTAAAATCCAATTGAATAGACCTCATTGCATACAAAGTACTGTCCAGAAATTTTTTAAGTTTGTAGTGATAATGAATCAAGGACCATCCATCTTGCATTGATTGTGAAAAAAGAATCCACTTTGTCCCAGTTTCCCCTTGCAGCCTAAGAGAATAAAGATGGAATTCAAATACATACATCTTAAATTTACAATTAGAAATCAAGGGTTCTACTGATTAAGTTTCTATAATCTGGTGCAGTATGAGGCCCATGTTATGATCTGCCCTTCTACCATAAAATCTCAAAGTTAGCCATTTCAAATGTCTTTGACTCATTAATAAGATATATGTCTGGTGTTGTATAGTATAGACTCATCTGATGTTAATGGTGCAAGCAATACCTTTTTAGTATAAAATGTGTTGATTCCTCCCAAAGCGAAGCGATGGATGGAGTTTAGAATAGGGATTGGGAGTGACGTCACGTGTGCTTATGTCAGCTTGTATTCCTCCCACACCAACCAGTGGAGCTAGAAGGCTGAAATTTGTCATGCATATTTCCCACATAGATGGCTCCAAAGTTACAACCAGATTTTTGATATTTTGCCTAAAAGCCAAGATGTTTAAATTCAAAGTTTAATATTCATGTATTTAATAACTCCCATAATTTTAAAGCTAAAGTAATGTTTATAAAAAAACATTTTTTGTTCAAAAATTTAGCTAAAAATGTTATTTTATAAAATTTACTGTAGCTTTAAAATTGAAGGAGCCATGAATTTATTAAGTAGACAGGTTGCTATTATTATTATAATTCTGACATTTCTCATTTCTAATTATTATTTCTACTAGTGAGAAAGTTTCATGATTCTTGTTTGGACCATTATATATATGGAACCCACCTCCATATATGTAGACGGCACACACGGATCTTAGGTCTTAGATTTAAGTTTTCTTACAATCAGGCAACCTTTTACCCACATCTGATTCCCGAGCGCCCCTGATCAGCGCGCTCCTGTCTCACATGCCAATAAAAGGCCTGTGTGCCTTAGATTTAGCACCTAGTTATTCTCCGTGTGCTTAGACGTAAGTCTTATAGAGTAGATAGCTAAGTGATATTTTTAAGGATATTCCTTTTACATTATGTGAGCGTGTATTATAAACTTATCTCAATAAAGTATTATGTGCATATTTAAATACCTAGTGTTTATTATTATAAACCGGGGTTTAGATCCTCATAGTCATGGACTAAGTGTTATAGAGATTCACATCCCTTATCTAAATCCTTGCGACACGCGACACTCGGAACTAGTAAGTCTACATATATAAAAGTGACTGTTTGTACCTATGTCCCTCTTTCACGCGCGAACCGCCAGGTCAATCTCGACCAAATTTTGCACGGACCTCCCTGCCAACTGGGCATGACCCCAATCCCTGGACCCCGGGGTACCCCAAACGGCTCTTGGGAGATAAAACTTTGTGTAACATAAAATGTTCAGATGGGTATCCTTATACTATTTTGGCAAGTTATATATAAAGCAGACCTACCTTCTTATGTCCTTCTTTCCCGCACGATTTGCCAGATCAATCTCTACCAAATTTTGTAAAGACCTCCACACCAACTCAGTGTAACTAAGCCTTTGGGTTGACAAAAAATTAATTTTTACAGTGGGTGAACAACAATTCTCTGTACAGTACGCTGCGTGCCAATGCCCAATGGTAGTTCAAGTTGACTAATTGATAACTAAATCCAAATATTGAACCAATTTTATCAAATTACAGAGTGGTTAATGTTGCATATGGGGAATTACGTTGACATAAGTGAACTGAAGAGTGGAAATGAATCTCCTACAAATCATCTCCGACAGCCCGTGTGCTAAAAGTTTTTCAGTAAGTCCTTTGTCAGGAAAGTTAAAGCAATA
>Ga0194133_10007190_pt1 | contig 13434 bp, 11 predicted proteins | sample TA2KigOf40mmetaG_FD_155448 | JGI IMG/M metagenome (GOLD analysis project Ga0194133, IMG submission 155448) | Freshwater microbial communities from Lake Tanganyika, Tanzania - TA2015055 Kigoma Offshore 40m | ecosystem: Environmental > Aquatic > Freshwater > Lake | place: Tanzania: Lake...
ATTAGGTTAGGTTAGGTTAGGTTAGGTTAGGTTAGGTTAGGTTAGGCTAGGTTAGTTTAGGTTAGGTTTGGTTAGGCTGGCGAATTTGTAGAGTGGGCGAACTTGATTTGGCAAACTTGCATTTGAAAGATCATGCAGTTGAAAGATCATGGTAAAGGCAAACTCTCCTGGTATCTTGTGTGAGATCTTAAAGTGCAGACACTGAATCCTTTTCTTTAGTGTTATATGTAAGAGACCAACCCAAACGTTCTTTGACTCGCATTAAAAAAGGGGCCAACCTGGCTTTGACCTGTTCTTTTCGATTGGCCCATCAGAGGCTGACCCAGCCAGAGTCATTCCCTGCATTGCAAAATTTTTGGGTCAAGTCCAACTCTAAGGTTGAGGTATATTTCATACTGAATAAGGGTATTTAAAGCATAGAGATCGGATATATAGAGGGAAAAAGGGTCTTAAAATTCAAAGGGACATTATTTTAGATGCTTATTTGTTTCCAGGACAAGTATCCACCAGCCTTTGGTTTTACTTTGCTACAATCCTCCTTCGTCTGCCATCTTACGCCATTCTGAGTGTATTTTTGCAGCACTGGTTCTTTGCTTTCCTCCTAATTTTTGCAAGCATAAACTTTTTCATTGCTTTGAAATTGAAAACAGATGTTTCAAAAAATGTTTGGTGAGTTTCATCCCTACTTTAATAATAATATAATCATCTGGTGCTGTACAGACTCTGGCAATATTGATGCGTGATCAACACCTTTATAAGAGCCCTTCTGTAATCATTTAATTATGTCCGTGGTCACTATGGATTACTATTACCCTGACTAAGAGTGCCTTGTTGATTTTTTTCAATCCAAGGTTGAAAAATTGCTGGCATGTCCGGGGATCAAACTCACAACCTCAGATCTTAGTTCTCAGTCCGATGCGTGTGACCACTTGGCCACGGCAACCTCTTTAACCTAGAAGCTTAGGAGCTGCCATGCTGCCCCCATTTTTTATTGTTACTTTTTTGCCAAAAGCATGACATTGTGGCGTCACATAACAGCGATGGCGTAACATCACCTATATAAGACCTGATGTAGAGTACAAGTCATATATTTATTTTAGTCAATGATTTCAGGACTGCCATTGGTTCACTTATTGGCCCAATTTGTTTCATAAGCAAAGGCAGAGTTCATGGACTCAGTCATGCTGGAAAAAGCTTTTACAAGTTGTATTGCTGGAATGCAATTGTATTTTTCACACTCACCATTTTTAGCCACATTATCTTGAACTTTTTCTTGGTGAGAACTTTATTACAAAATGAAAAGAAGCAAGAAACTTAGTTAATTTTTACAATAGGTTTATGGAAATGATTATGTTGGAAAGTGGCTGCTCAACAACATCCGCCTGGTCAATTTCCTTGGTGATAGTTGTTATACAACAGGATCAGTCTGTCCAGGGGTTCACATAGCATCCATGGTAGCTGTGTTTGCAGCTCTAATACAAGGACTCCTTATTTGGGCACAAAATGTGTTCTTTCCACACATGATTGGAGAGCATTTCCCAAAAACTTCACCAATTTATCATTTATGAATGACACTATTTTGCAAAATCTTTAATATAGTTTTCTCTCATTTCATCCTCCCTTTCTACCTAAAAACCAACTTTGGATCTAAGAAAACTTGAACAACTTTTTGGTTTTGGATGATAATAATAATAATAATAATCTTGTGCAGTATAGACTCATCCGGTGTTAATGCGCCATCAAAGCCTTTTTAATAAGAGTCCCGCCATAGATGTCTATGGTCATTGCAGATTACTTTTACCCTGACTGAGGGTGCCTTGTTGATTTTTTTTGCAATCCAGGGTTGAAAAATTGCTAGATTGGGTGGCCGGGGATTGAACCCACAACCTCAGATACTAGTTTCAGTCAGGTGCCTATGACGTCTCAGCAACGGCGACCCCATATATTGAGAAACACTTCCTTTTTTGTCACATTCCTGGGGTACTGCAAACAACCTACTCTTAAAAATCAACCCAATGTGTATCTGTAAAAAGATTTTTCTAAAAGACAGAGTCATTATTGGATTCTATATTCAATGAATTCAGATAATTTTATGCCTGGGAAGGAGATTATTGAATATTTGATAATTAGAAAATTAAATCCAATGTGTTAGACTTTAAAAATCAACTCTACTTGCATGAATCTTTGTTCAATTAAATTTACTGACCTTTCTAAGGTGACACTCAACCTTGAAACTACTTATCATATCAATCGCTCTGATTCAGTTATTTTCACATCCTTTATTTCACAGTATTTTAATGCAAATGTTCACAATCTTTTGCATTTACATTGGAAGTCACTTCAAGCTAGTTTGTCAAGCTATCTTTCATTCCCACATCAACAGCAATATTTCTCCTCCTCAACAGAGTTCCCTCCAACAAGGGATCAAAAGATGCCATCCGGCCTTGTAATTGCTACCCTTTTGTACTATTCTCAGTCTAATAAAAAGGCACACCTTCCATCAATAAACAGGTAAGCATTGATTCTTTTCTTGATTTTCTTCCTGGACGACGCCTTAACCACAGGCACACCCCAATATGTATTGACCCTAACGCGCTTTGCACGGACTGACAAAACTGTCATCCGTCCCTTCAAAAACTGGAACTTTCAGAATAAAAATGTATTTGAAAATTTTTTGTAAAATGCCGTCATCCCTCCGACGGCGCTGCGCGCCGTCGGAGTTACAACGGAACTAAAAGTCTCCTTCCGAAAATAAAATATTAAAAAATTGATTCTTTTCTTGATAGGAAAGGTCATCCACTGGGTTATTTATCGCACCTCCCAAGATAATACCCTGTAGTAAACAGGCTCATGAGAGATTACGCTTTTATGCTCTTGTCAGAGCACCACACTGTTATACTTGAGCATGATTCACAGGAAAATAATTACAGCTACCTGTCAAAAACTGAATGGTAAAAAAATGTCACAGCATCCAGAATCCAAGTGTCAAGGCAGTAAACCATGGCAACAGCTGCCTCTGAGACTTTTCATTATCAGCATAAAACAATGAAAAAATTTTTAATACTTGAAAGCTTCATAATTTAGGACAACAAATAATGTCCCTTACATAAAAAGATAGTTTTCCAATCCATTTGGATTTTCAAAAGAGTGCTTTTCCAATGAATTACCTCAAGAAGAAATAATCCTAATTTTCCCACACCATTTATTGAATCAAGGCTTGTCATTTTCTCCTTGGATGAGAAAATTTCAACAAATCTTACTAGATTCTCAAGAAGAAATAATCCTAATTTTCCCACACCATTTATTGAATCAAGGCTTGTCATTTTCTCCTTGGATGAGAAAATTTCAACAAATCTTACTAGATTCTTTTATAATGGAAATGTAACAGGAAATGATCCCTTCCTCTCATCTTTACAGTTGTCCAGGGTGATGATGGTTGTTGTCAAAAAAGAAGTGAGAAGTGAATAACATTCAGTAACAAGGTTTGATAAAGAAAGGAAGTGAGATTATTAACAATGAATTCCACTAACTTTTATGGATTCTTGTATGAAAAAACATTTAACAACATATTTGCTATTTCTTTGACAAACTTGGCAGCCTTTGTATCAGCCATCATGTCACTTGTCATCATCTGGTATGAGAGGTATGGGACAGACCACAAGGCTTGCCTCTCCAACAAGATCATCTGCATGGTTTGCTGGACAACTGTCTTTGCTTTGGTCATCATCCAAACTATAGACACTATCATGTTTTTCCAAGGCCCCATGAGTGAAGGTACCTGTTTGGTTTACACCTACATTAGATCTGTCTTCAGGACAAACATTTTAAACTTTATGAATGCCTTCACTGTCCATGACTGCATAATGGTAGTTTGGCTGAAGAATCCGGAAAACATCCAGCATGAGTTTTGGAGTCAATTTGTATCCCTCTGGGTTCATGGCTTGAGTATTTTGACAAACTTTGTCCAATTTTACCTTCCACAAAAACAAGGAGGGAGATTTTATATTTGCTGCAATAAAATAGCAAGTAAAGATAATGATCTGCCTGAAAACATCCTTTGGATTGTTGAAATTGTTACCACCTTGACCATCCACTTGCTCTGCTTCATAGCCATCAAAATGCAAAAGAAAACCCAAGAACAGCCAAATCCTGTTGGGGTGAATCCAAGAAGAAGAACTCTGGGAATATCAAAGCACATGCAGCTCAACTTTCTCAAGTCACAAACCATTTCAGACATTCCAGGCCACCTGATCATCATCCTCTGGATGGTGTTGTATCTGTTTTCTTATGAGAAATTCCAGAAAGTTTCTATTGCAGAAATGGGCAAATTTCCCTATGATCTCTTTTGTATGTTGTTTGTCTATTGTTTTGCTTGCTTTACTTGTTCAATTGTGGTCTTTGTGTATTACCTTAGACACCCCCCTTTAAGGAAGGCTGCCAAAGATGGCATGCTTGAATGGTACAACAAATTTTCCAGTAATTTGCCATTTTGATGACACTTAATTTTGCCTCAAAAGCCAGCTTCTTCAGCAATTTTACACCCCCAAATGGGACAAGATAGTTGATAAAATGATTTTCAGTTTGGTTGAAATAATCTTTTTAAGGACAAAAATTGGAAGCTGTTATTGATTTTTTAATGAGTGGGCAATATCCTGTCAAGTACAGCTTTGCTCCTAGAAAATAATTGGAACATCCTTGACAATGGTATATTTTTGTTTAATCCTACTCATTTTACACATTTCCTATTTTATGTTGAGGCCTTTGAAAGTGAATATTTAATGAATATTATAAAGTGTATGTGTTTTTGTAAAAAAAGAATCCCTCTTGATTTTAGTGATCAGAGAAGATTTTAGTGACTTTTTAAAAAATAATCAGCAACCTTTTCTTTTGCAAGGAAATCTTTTATTTTTTGTCTTTATAATTGGATGTTTTCTGAATGAAGAATTTCAAGCTTTTTATTGTCAATAAAGTATCTTTCATCATATTTTGCACTTTTGATTAATACTCTAAAGGTTAATTAGCAAAAGCTATGGTTAACCAAATCAGATATCCAGATCTCTTTTATCATGAAGATTATTTGGGGAATAATAACATATTTGTATATATAAAACCCTATCGTGTGTCCATAATGCGTGGGCCTGGAGATGACCATGGCGTGAGGGTGGTGTTGGGGAGTGGCAGGAGGGAAGGGGGTGCAACTTAACTGCTTTTAAACTGCTATTTGCAAATAAAGGATCCAATAAAGTAGATAGTACTTGTGGTTTTTATTAGTTTTGGGCATTAGGAATGTACCTAATTGTGATCTTTTATAAGTTGTACAGACAGGGCCTCAGATAAATTTTGCAGACACTCTTTTATCCCTTCTTACTTTCATAGAATTTCTGGATCTTCTTGAAAAAATATTCCTCCAGAACAAAGTCTCTTTTCTAGAGATAATTGAGTCTTAATTTTTTAGGTATCCCAGAGACTAGTTTGATTTTTTTAAATCAACCATCCTATTTATCATGTTTGATAAAGCCAAATAAAGTTCAACTTATGAGAAAATTTTATTTCTATTATTGAAAGTTTTATTGGATTAGCTAACGAGTATCTACTTAGGTTAAAATAACTTAAGGGTCAAATATTGTTTGAGAATTAAAAGGATTATGGTTTTGAAATAATTTTTAGTTCTTGGGTCCAAGGATATCTTAGGTAGGATCGAGCAAGATCTGTCAAAGGACCATCAGGTCTAACAGGAGAAGGCTTTAAAGACCAGAGATTTTTGTACACAGTCTCTAAGTTCTGAGATATTTGCAACAATCCGGGCAGGGTGGTATGTTGGAACCAAACAGGTTTATGAAAGCTAAAGGACCCGAGAAAAGAGAGGAGGAACTTGTTCAAACTTATAAATAGAAAAAGTAAAAATTTTAAAATATTTTTCGGCCCTCTAAGATCTTCAGAAGGTTTCCACCCAATTTTCTTAGGCGCAGGTAGTTGATTGTTTGTCAGCCAACGGGATGGCAGCGTACTCTGCAGCTTTGGGCTTTGGGGCCTTCAGGACCATTTGGTAGACCAGGGAGGCAGTGATGCCGCCAAGGATGGGACCAAGCCAATAGACCTTCATCAAAAAAAGTAAAGTTAAGGAAACTGACACAAGAAAATTGAATAACCTTAAATTAGATATACCCAATGGTTTTCCCAGTTGTTGAGGATGACTGCAGGTCCAAAAGTTCTAGCAGGGTTCATGCTGGATCCAGTGAATGGAATCTTCAAAGTAATTCATACTTAAAACATATCAAGCATTCAAAATGTATTTAAATTACAGCAAAGAGATGGCAGGTAGTGATTGAGAGTCCAATGGCAAGTGGAGCAGAGCCCTTAACGTTGGGGGTGTTGTCGTCATCAGCAGCAGCTCCAAAGACAACCTTTCAAAACAATGAATTTTAGTCAACACTTTTTAAAAATTCTGTAAGTTGGCTCCTTATACCCAAATGAGAACAAAAGTGATGAGGAATTCAATGCCAAAGGCTTGGCCAGCGTTGAGATGAGCGTTGACTGAGGTCATGCCTAATCCGGATGCTCCTTGAACTTCATCAGGGGCCAAAAGCTATGAAAAAAATTAATATTCAATTTTAAGTTCCTAATGCACACTAACAATATTAATACATTTATTTTTAAGGATTGCTTTTCACAATTCCATTTCCAATCTTTTAAAAAACATTTTATCACCCGTCATTATTAAATCCTCAAGCTCTTAGAATCAGGCTGAAATCAGTCTTTTTTAAGTACTTTAAGCCGCAGTTGTCTGAGCGGGAGGTTTTTCCACCAGGTGGAGCACCCAACATCCCTCCCATCTTGTAATCCCTCTTTCAACTCTTCTAAGCAAAATCCTGGTTTTCCTCCCAATAAAATCAGCTCGGAACTGAAAGACTCCAGGCGTAATTTCTTCAGCCCCTTACCTAGTTTTAGAGCCACTAAATTGATGTAAGTTAACTCTTAAAAAGTAATTGTAATTGTATTTCATGCAGTTAACAATACGTAAGAGCGAAATATACAATGTCAATGTCAATCATTTTATTTTCATTTCTTTTTCCAAGAATGATTGCCCTGAGTAATCATTTTTTCCTAGATGGCCATCAATTTTGGTGTAGATGGAGTTGGCAATGCTGTGGTGGTAATCCAGAGTAATTACCATTAGTTCACTGCAACCCCCAGCAGTTTTAGACTTCAACAATACCAATCTTGGACCCCAGATTGCCTCTAAAGTACCAAAAGTTTAAAAAGATCCAAGCCTCACATATGAATTTCTCTTATGCTTAAATAACAAGATGACAAAGTCTTTAAAGAAATACAGCGTTGAAGATTTCTCAAAAGAATCAAGCTAAGACTTTTATCGTTGTGTGCGCTCAATCCAAGTTATTACTTTTCTTTCACTTTACAATATTGTTACTTTAATGTTCAATTCTCATTTACGTACATGTTAAGTCATTTCAAAACAGGCTACCTTTATTGTTTCTTATTCCCACATAATGTTGTTCTTTGGCGATCACAATTTCAACCTCTTCTCTTTAGCCCTTATTTCTACAAGCACCCTTTTGTATATAAAGTGCCGTAATTTTATCAATAAACAGTTCAGTATTAATTATTTTCTTGATTGGGAAGGTCATCTCGCTATTGACAGTGTCAGACTTGTTAATTTGTTACAATCAATTGAACTCTTGATATTTTGATCTTCAATCATTTTCTCAAAATTGAGATTCCACCATTAAAATAATCAAAATCAAGATTTTAGCTTGCATTAATCACAACAAAATTTGGCCTAAATTCCTAAATGAAATGACCTGAAATTAAATAACAGGCCAGTATCTTGTTGTCTGAAGTTTATTTGTATAAGTATCAACAAATCAACACTGAGCAAAATTCTCAATGACGTGACCTTAAAGAAATATCTTGTTTTCTGTCATCCAAAAGCGGAATCAATCAAAAGCAGAAAAAAAGTGAAAATGATAAAGTAAAATTTGAACTAGATAAATCAATGAACTTTTGATCCAAAACAACTTCTTTGATGTGTGACATCTTGTAAAAATAAAATAAGACCTACTTAAATTTTTAAGATTTGATTTTAAGGTTGACCCATTGAAATGGGGCTAATTAGTGATGGGTCTGGGTCAAAATATTTTGACCCAGGTCGGGTTGGGTCTATTTCTTGTTGGTAGGGTCGGGTAAGCTATCTTTGGTTTGGGTTTGGACTTGGAAAATTTCCCCTGAAAATCTAATATGTTTAATTTTTTTCTCTTCGGGTCAAAAAAAATATCATCGGGTTGGGTCAAAAAGTACCCGTGTCAAAGACGGGTCATCCTCTTATTTACTGCAGGTCAAAAGTATGCTCGGGCTGGGTCGAGTCAGGCCCCATCTCTTATGTTAATAGATGAAACTATCTCAGCTAGGATTTTGATTGAACCATCAGTGGTTTGATCCCTGGCCTGACATTAGACTAGGATTGCCAACCAAAAAATGGTGTCAAGACCTTCACTGATTAAAAAAAATTCTCATACTGCATTTTGTAGGATAATTCTTTTTCTCTGTGTGAAAATTACTTCTTGTTTTCTAACTCTAAATGAAAAATGGCTGCACAAGGAAAGTAAAGAGTACCCTAATGATATCTCAAAAATCCAGGTAATCCTTGCTCAAAATATACTTTGACCCACAGATTTTTACCATCCATCTTAGCATTTAACACAGCTTCATTTTCCATTCTTAATCATTAAATTGCCAATATGTATCATTTTGTCTAACGGTGTGGCACTCAGCTGTGAATTCTATCTGAGGATTGAACTGTCAGTGGTTCAATCCCAATCAGTGACATTTTACCCCGGGTTAGTAAAAAAACATCAAAAAGCCCTAAATCCTAGGCAAAAAAGGCCTGTAATGCACCTAATAAAAAGGTGTCCTGGCCTTTGCTGATGCATAAAACAATCTTTTGTAAATTTAACATAATTACACTTTGATCCTAGAGTTTAATCCTCCTCAATCCTCTTAATATTTAATACTAAAGTATACCCTGAGTAGTCCAGCTCCAACAACTGCTCCAAGGCACTGAAAGATGATGTAAAGAAAGGCTTTGATGATTCCAATCTTCCTGCCAAACACCAAGCCAAAAGTAACCGCTGGGTTGATATGGCAGCCACTGATGTGGCCAATAGTTTGGGCAATAGTGGCAACGGTGACACCAAAAGCAAAGGCGATGCGGACAAAGTCAGCATCTGCGCCCATGCAAGATCCACAACCCACCTGTAGGCATAAAAACAAACAAAATCACTAGATTTTTTTATCTGGTGAAGCGTATTGCTAGACTTGGTCATTTCAAACACTATCTCCCTACTGTTTCTACAGTAGCCTCGGGTCAAAGAGTGCAGAAGTGAGCTGGGATTTGAACCCGTGACCCTCAGATCCCCATCCAGATCATAGTGATCGGATATATAGAGGGAGAAAGGGTCATAAAAATCAATTTTGGGTTTTTGTATAGGTTTACCAACAGCTGACCCACCTGGGCCGCACTTATTCAGCTGTCAGTAAACGGTGAAAATTTTTGCTGCAGCAAGGGCAGGAAGGTGCAGTCTATGTATATAATGTCTATGATCCAGATGCTATGACCACTCGGCTTCAGCAGCCCCAGTTAGTTTCATTGCTTGAGCAGATTTTGGGTATTTTATTTTTATAGTGTGCCTTGAGAAATCAATCATTAAAGGCACACTGTAATCTGTCTGGGAATTATAGTTGGATTTTTATGGCAATCCGAGGTCAAAGATTGTCTGAAGTCCTGGCCAAGGTTCCAACCCACAACCATCAGATACCCAGGCAGGTGCCATGACCATTGGGCCATAATCAGGCAGGGTGGGTTAGAAAATAGGCTGAGCAATTTATTGTAGTGCATCAACTTACCAGGACAAGGAATAGGGTGCCCAGAAGCTCAGCAATCAATGCCTTGGCAACATCCAGGATCTTCCCTTTGAATTCCTCCACTCCAACATAAGGTAAACGATCAACAATGCTACCCATGATGAACTTCCTAAAGCCTTTGAAACGAAAAGTAAATGTTTTAGTTCACTCCTTGCCAGCAATAACTGAAATTAAGTCTCAGCACTTTTTTTAATGACAATTAATTAATGAACATTAAACATTAAATATGAGCTCTGACTTTGATTTTAAATACTTTTCAAGAGTTCCCTTTCATAACCTCAAACATATATTTGGTAAATGCATAAATGATATTGTTTTTTTAAATTCCTAAATTGTAACTTGAAACCTGCTTATTCAACAAAAGATGAGGTGTTTAAACAATAAACTTTCTCACTGAATGAAAAATAGATGAGATTGTCAAGAAAGACAGGTAAGTTGATATGGTTACCACTTTGATGGTGATGACAAAGATTTGCAGGTATCAATGGTATAAAAAAGAAGAAAGCTTTTCTTGGTATTTATTTTTTTCTTTCAGGAAAAGTTGAGAAACAGAGCTAGAGTTGAATACAGGATAAGACCCCAAAAGTGCAGAAAAACAAGTTGAGGGACAATCTGTAGAAATAAAAATGTCTTAAGGCAAAATACAAATAAACACTGTTGGATCAATCTGCTTGAAATTTAGTAAACGCATCAGTCCCTATCTGAGAAAGACTTTAAGCAATATTTGCATAAAAAGTCTGTGATGACGGTTCCTTTCCAAATAAACGACTGAGAGAAACTGAACCGTTTACTGATTAAAACTCATCTCTTTTTATGTTTTTGGCCATAAGGCAATTCAGAGTAAATCATAATAACACGTGTGATTACATCACGAAAGGAGCATATGCAAAGCACATTATAGATTACAGTATTACATTACAATGAAACTTAGATATATGAACTCTACAAGCAAAATCTACTATGCAAATTATGACGATACTACGTTGTTTCGCCATATGCTGATTCGCCATAGTCGATTTTGCCATATGAGCCAGTTCGCCACATGCCGACTCGCCATACATAAGCCAGTTCACCATATGACGAGCGCGCGCGCGAAAACCTAACCCTGCGGGGGTACGACGAGCGCACGCCTGCTCGTATGGCAAATCGGCATATGGCAAACTGGCTCATATGGCGAATCGGCATACGGCGAATTGACTATGGCGAATTGACTATGGCGAATCGGCAAATGGCGAAACGATGTATTCCCAATTATGACACTATTGAATTTACAATTAATTTTACAAATTGGCTAAATTTGGACCAATACCCTGTTAGCCTGATCTGCTCCTGAGGCATGATGGAGCAAACAACTGGATGAGAATTAAGCTCAAAGGTTTGATCCTCAGTCAAATTAAAAATCCTTTACCAAATGTTGGCCTTGAAAATATAATGTTTTTTGTTGTTTCTATAAAAGTCCATTTGAAAAGGCAAAGAGCTCTTATAAGGTTCACTTAGGAACCTTTTGCCTTATTTTAAACTTGCCACACTGAAAAAAAACTTTTTGGCAAAGGTTTTTTATCTCCTTGAAACCCAAAGGAGTCATAAATTTTCTTATGTAATTTTGTCATACTTTTTTCACAACTGACACACACAAAAAAATGTAGATTCAAGCTACCTTAAGAATGATTTATCTTTAGTAGGTTCAGGTCGGATAAACTCTTTCACATAGTTTGATTGAAAAAAAACCCAATTCCAGGACAAAAAGGTTATCGACCTTCCTTCACAACCAAATGAAAAAACTTTTTGTTCTGAAATTAATAATGATTATCTTATATATATTTTGAGAAGAAAGCACCCAACTTTTTAATGCTCAAAAGAGAAGATTCCTTTGGGGGTAATTCTTCTCAAGATAAGGAGAAATTTGTTTTGTTTTTACAACTCTTTATCAAATTTATGTGACATGTAGATTATTAAGATGGGAAACACAAAAAATTTGAAAAAAGGCATCTCTGAAGAAAAAATCCATATTTTAAAGAATCTTTGAAAATGGATATTAATACTCTAATTTTAGAATTTTTCTATTCAATGGGTAGAGTAATATGAAAAGATGGTCAATTATTAATTAATATATATAAAACCTTAACATCTGTCCCATCACGTAAGCGGGTAGAGGGCGTGGCAATGCGATAAAAAATGGCAAAAAGGGGGGCGGCTTAGCAGCTATCGAATGTTCTTGTTAATATATATAAAACCATAACACCTGTCCCGTCACGCAGGCAGGGAGGGGGCATGGTTGGGGAAAATGGATTAAGGCAAAAAAAACAGGAAAAAATGGATGCAGGGGTGGGGCGGCTTATTTGCTCCTAAACTGCAAGTTTTAGACAGTTTGTTTGTCAGACTTGTTACTTCCACAGAATCTTTTGTTGTTTTAGGTGACCCGGGGTCTAAGGTTACCCGGAGGTGCCAGTGTTTCCCACCATGAGTAAATATTTCTTACAGTAAGAATCTAAGACAAATTTCATGTTTGTTTGTATATCTGTTTAGGGTCTGTTTGTATGTACAAAAGTGAAAAATGTGGGTGGGTCAAACTTTCCCAGTGTTAGCTCCTATGGAGCTCATGCAATCTTCAAAGATGACAATCTGCTATAATAGTCACCACTTCATGAAATATTAACTAATCTTTTGTCATCTGATCTAATTTCTGTATAAGTATCTTTTTTTGTGTGTGTTTTATCTAAAAACCGTATACTCATTACTTTTCATTCATAATTTTATCAATGTAAAGTCAATCCAGCACCCCAAGTTGTGGGGTGCTGGGTTGTGTCATGTATACCGGAATAAAATTTTTGTTAAAAAAAAAACTTGTTACAATTGCGGCACTGCCGGACACAAATCGTCCCAATGTTGACTTCCCATGAAAAACAATGCACGGGCGATCGATGACCGAGGTACGGAGCAGGATGACAACTCGAATATGGCCTCTTTGAAACCAATACCTTTCAACAGGTAGAGGACATGGGTGAAGAATACCCGTGTCCTCAGCCTCAGATGATCTGCAGTATCGTAGGAGAGATCTACGAAAACCTAATGGCAGTACGAGAGGGTCAAAACACCTTTCGTAGGACTGTATTCAAATCCAATTCACAAATACCGAAGATAAGGCTTTATATGACACTGGAAGCTGCATAACGTGTATCAGTTGCAATGTATATAAGAGCTTAAGCAAAACCGATAAAGTGGGCAAACTACGACCAGCCGAATGACAATTCTTGTTGGCCAGCGGAACCAAGATGAAGGCGCTGGGGACGGTGACCTTGAACATGATGGTAGTAGGTCACCCGGTGCAACACGAATCGTTTGTCCTGCCCACTTTGCATGAGCCAATGATCCTAGGTATTGGCTTCATTTGGAGACATAACCTAGGATATTGCCCTAAGCATCACGAATTTCACTGGATAGAGCAATGTCCCAGGGACCACGGAGTTCGCCTCACATTGCCCATGAGGATAGTAT